>Ga0157378_10001452_pt1 | contig 21356 bp, 15 predicted proteins | sample M65metaG_FD_115309 | JGI IMG/M metagenome (GOLD analysis project Ga0157378, IMG submission 115309) | Miscanthus rhizosphere microbial communities from Kellogg Biological Station, Michigan, USA - M6-5 metaG | ecosystem: Host-associated > Plants > Roots > Rhizosphere > Soil | place: USA: Michigan...
CAGGTCCGCCCCGCTGGCCTCGTCGAGGGTGGTGAAGGCCTTGATGTCGGCGCCGGCCGAGAAGACGACCGGGACCGAGGAGGCGATCACCATCGCCCCGACCTCGCCGCCGTCCTTGATCCGGTTCCAGACCGTCTCCAGGTCGGCGATCACCTGCGGCGAGAGCGAGTTCATCGGCAGGTTGGCGAGCCAGGCGATCGCGACGCCGTCGCGGGTCTCCAGCTTCACCGTCTCGGTCTGCTCTCCCTCGTCGGCCTGCGGGTAGGGGTAGAAGCCCTGGCCGGTGCCGAGGCCGTAGCGGCCCTGGGCGACCAGCCGCCTGAGGGTGACCGGCGGGCTGAAGCGCTCGCCGTACTTCTCCTCCAGCCCCTCCATCGTCTCCAGCACCTGGTCGAGGCCGGTGACGTCAGCTTTCCAGAACGGGGGCAGCAGGCCTTTGCGCGGATCGAGCCCGGCCCCGGCCATCATCCCGAGGTCGATGTCGCGGACCGAGCAGACGCCCTCCTCGACCAGCAGGCAGGCCTCGATCAGGGCGCGGCTGGAGAACATCGCCACCAGCTCCTCGGCGTTCGGCTCGCCCTCGCCGGGGACGTTCTGCTCGCCGTCCTTGAAGAAGCCCTCGCCGCCGGTCTTCGCCCCGAGCTTGCCTTCGGAGACGAGGCCGCGCAGGCCCTCGTGGACGTAGAAGCTCTCGCCGTAGGACTCGTGCAGGTGCTCGGCGACGTGGAAGACGGTGTCGAGCCCGAGCAGGTCGGTGAGGAAGAAGGGACCCATCGGCGCCAGCTGGGCGCCGGCGATCGCCTCGTCGATCGCCTTCAGCGACAGCCCCTGCTCCTCCTGGGCCCGCCAGATCTCACCCATCGTCGCCATCAGGATCCGGTTGACGACGAAGCCGGGGACCTCGCCGCAGACGATCGGCTGCTTCTTGATCGCCTGGGCGAAGTTGTAGGCGGCGGTCGCGGTCTCCTGCGAGGAGTCCTCGCCGACGATCACCTCGACCAGCGGCATGATCGAGGCCGGGTAGAAGAAGTGGAAGCCGACGACCTTGTCAGGCCGCAGCGTCGCCTCGCCGATCTCGGTGATCGAGAGCGAGGAGGTGTTGGAGGTGAGGATCGCGTGGCCCGGCGTCGCCGCGTCGATCTCACGGAAGACGGCCTGCTTGATCTCCATCTTCTCCGGCACCGCCTCGATCACGAAGTCGACGTCGCCGAACTCCTCGTAGGTCGTGGCGCCGGTGATGTTCCCCATCACCTCGGCCAGCCGCGCGTCGGCCTGCTCCTGGGTCAGCTTCTCCTTCTTGACCAGGCGGGCAAGCTGCCCCTCGGTGACGCCGCGGGCTTTCTCGAGCGCCGCGTCGACGAACTTCTGGTCGATGTCCTTGACGACAACGGGGATGTCGGAGGCGGCGATCGCCTGCGCGATCTCGCCGCCCATGGTGCCGCCGCCGACGACGGCGGCTTTTGATACGAACATGAAGAGTGATCCCTCTCTTTTCGGCTTTGCAAGGCGGCAGGGCCGCGGAACCGCAGGCTATAGACAAGCCTGCGGCTCCCGCTCGTCGGTCTCCCCTTCCTCCTCCGGCTTGAACCGCTGGTAGGCGAAGGCGCCGGCCAGCAGCAGCAGCCCGAGGGCGACGAAGGAGAGGGCCCGGGCAAGCTCTTCCAGCTCAGAGAGGTCGTAGGTCCAGACCTTGACGATCGCCACCGCCAGCAGGGCGAGGCCGCCGAGGCGGGCCTGCGGCGAGCGCCGCACCATCCCCCAGACGACCGCGCCGAGCCCGGCCGCCGTCCAGAAGGCCGAGAGCCAGGACTGGCCGATCTCGCGCGCTTCGCCACTGGCGTTGTCGCCGATCACGTCGATGATCGCGACCGAGCCGAGGTAGACGAAGCCGGCGGCGCTGAGGAAGCCGACCGCGGTCGCCGTCTTCGGCTCGATCTCGCGGCCGTAGAACCAGCAGGCCAGCGCCGCTCCGGCGCAGCAGGCGATCGCGACGAGGGCACTGCCGAGATCCTCGACGCCTTCGACGATCGCGGAGGGCGGAGCCTCTACGACCAGCATGTGCGCGAAGGCCAGGCCGAGGAAGCCGAGCGAGACGATCAGCAGGCGCTGGGCGTCCGAGAGGGCGGGCGCGGGTCCGCGGTCGACGCGGGTCGCCATGAAGGCCGTCGCCGCGGCCATCGCCGACCAGACCGCCACCAGCATCGGCCCATCGAAGGCGCTGGCCACCCCGATGCTGCCGAGGGCGATGCCTCCCGCCGTCAGGAGCGAGCCGATTTCGCGGTGGACGCCGAAGCGGGTCGCCAGGGCGCCGAGCAGCAGGTGAGCGCCGGCAAAGCCGAAGATCCAGGCGTTCAGGGCAAGCTCCGAGTCATCGCCGACGACAGTGCAACCGAAGCTGAAGATGAACACGCTGCTGCAGAGGAGCAGCAGCCAGGAGGAGACCGGAAGCTTCTCTTCTCCCCGCGCCCGCAACTCGTAGCCGAATGCGGCGCCCGCGTAGAGAACCCAGAACCCGGTCAGGACCGCGAGGACGAGCAAAACGGGCTCGCTGGGATTGCGTTCGCCCTCCCAGATGATGAACCCGCTGTCCCAGAGCCAGGCGATCAGCTGGGGCGCCGAAACAGCGAAGGCACGGAGCGCCAGCCAGTTCCAGCGCTGCCAGAGGAGGACGCCGACGCCTGCGGCAAGCGCAAGGGCGACGAAGGCGATCGAGCCGCCTTCACCCGCCGTGCCGGTCAGGATCGGCGCCGCCAGCGCCCCAAGGATCCCGACGCTGCCGACGAGCATCGAGGACCAGCGCACCGCGATCGCAACTCCGATGGCGCCGACCAGCGCCGCCGCCTCCAAGCCGATCACCGGTGAGATCAAGTCATAGGTCTGGGTAGCGACGACGGTCGTCGCATAGAGACCTGGAATCGCGACGGCGACGGCGATGCGGGCGGCCTCGAGGTTCCCCTTCTTTTCGTGCAGCCAGACGCCGAGGCCCAACAGGAGGAGCGAGCCGAAGGCAGCCATCAGGGTCCGGATCTCCTCCGTGAACCAGCTGCTGTCGACGGCGCTGCGCATCAGGAAGATGACGCCGAGCAGGGTGGCGAGGCCTCCCACCCCGGTTTATTGACCGACGGTCAACACCGTAGCAATCTTGTCAACCTTTGGTCAACAAGCCGCTACACTTACGCGCATGACCGGGCCCGCCTACCGTCGCATGGACGTCGACGAGCGGCGCGCGCAGCTGCTCGAGCGCGGGGCGGAGCTCTTCACCAGCCGTCCCTACGACGAGCTCTCGATGCAGGAGATCGCTTCCGAGGTGGGGATCTCGAAGGCGCTGCTCTACCACTACTTCCCCGGCAAGCAGGCCTTCTTCGAGGCGACGCTCGGGGCCTGGGTGGAGCGCCTGCGGGAGCGGACCGCTCCCGACCCCGAGCTGCCACCGGTGGAGCAGCTGAGCAAGAGCCTCGACGGCTTCCTCTCCCTGGTCGAGGAGAACGCGGTCGCCTATCGCAACCTGATGCAGAGCGCGACCGGCGTCGCCGCGATCCGCGACCTGATCGGAGAGGTGCGGCGGGCCACCGCCCAGCGGATCCTCGAGGGGATCTATCCCGACGGGGCGCCGCCGAAAGCGCGGATCGCGGTCAGTGGCTGGCTCTGGTTCATGGACGGCGCCTGCCTCAACTGGATCGAGCACGGCGACGTCGAGCGCGAGGAGATGCGGGACCTCCTGCTCGGGGTGCTGATGGGGGCCCTTCTCGCCACCGGTTCGCCGCCGGACCTCGCTCAAGTCTCCTAGCCCCGCTGCCGATACAGGACCTTCATGCGAAGGCGGGGGAAGCACCCGACGATCGTCTGCGCGCTGCTCTGCTGCGGCGCCCTGCTCGGCTCCTCGGCGCCGGCCTCAGCCGCGGTGCCGGAGGCGAAGCTGGTCGGCGACGGCCGCGCAGTCGCCCCGCCCTCGGCTCCGCCGGCGGTGAAGGCGATGATCGAAGCCGCGAACCGGATCCGCCACCGTCCTTACGTCTGGGGCGGCGGCCACCGCAGCTGGAGCTCGCGCGGCTACGACTGCTCGGGCTCGGTCAGCTACGTGATGCACGCCGCCGGCCTGCTCGATTGGCCGCTCGACTCGACCGGCTTCATGCGCTGGGGCGCCGGCGGCGCCGGCTCCTGGGTCCGCATCTACGCCAACTCCGAACACGTCTTCGCGGTGATCGCCGGCCTGCGCTGGGACACCTCCTACAGCGAAGACGGCGACCGCAGCGGTCCCGGCTGGAGCGAGCAGATGCGCCCCACCGGCGGCTTCCGCCTGCGCCACCCGCTCGGCCTCTTCAGCGCCACCCCGCTCGGCTGAATGCGCTCCCGATACCGGAAGCGACACCGCGGATAACCCCCTCCGCCCCAGCTTTATACGGCGGTACAAAAGCGCGATACGGCAGCCGCTATTAGGCTCTGTGGCGCTCTTTTTGAGGGACCGGACTTTCAATCAATCGCGCCGGGAGATCCGAGCGCGCGCCTAGTGGGGGAGAACCCGAACCGATGACTCGCATTCGCCAGCAAAACGTGACCGCGGCCCAGTGGAGCTCCAACGGAGGAGCCCTCGGAGCGCAGGACCTGACCATCCCGGAGAACAACCCGTTCGGGCAGAACGTCTTCTCGGTGGCGGCTCAGAAGGAGCGGCTGCCGAAGGACGTCTTCGAGAAGCTGCAGACGACGCTGGAGGGCGGCGAGGCCCTCGACCCGAGCCTGGCCGACGCGGTCGCCGAGGCGATGAAGGAGTGGGCGCTGGAGAACGGCGCCACCCACTACACCCACATGTTCCAGCCGCTGACCGGCTCGACCGCGGAGAAGCACGACTCCTTCTTCGAGCCCGGCGGCGAAGGCAACGCGATCGCCGACTTCTCCGGCAAGGAGCTGATCCAGGGGGAGCCCGACGCCTCCTCCTTCCCGACCGGCGGCGTCCGCGCCACCTTCGAGGCCCGCGGCTACACCGCCTGGGACCCGACCAGCCCGGCCTTCATCCTCGAGAACCCGAACGGCGCCCTGCTCTGCATCCCCACCGCCTTCGCCTCCTGGACTGGTGAGGCGCTCGACGCGAAGATCCCGCTGCTGCGCTCGATGGACGCGCTCAGCCGCTCGGCGATCAAGGCGCTGCGGCTGCTCGGCGACGAAGAGAGCCAGCGCGTCTTCACCACCGTCGGGCCCGAGCAGGAGTACTTCCTGATCGACGAGCAGTACTTCTTCGAGCGGCCCGACCTGATCGCGACCGGCCGCACCCTCTTCGGCGCCAAGCCGCCGAAGGGCCACGAGCTCGACGACCACTACTTCGGCTCGATCCCCGAGCGGGTTCTCGCCTTCATGCTCGAGTCCGAGCTGGAGATGCGCAAGCTCGGGATCCCGGCCAAGACCCGCCACAACGAGGTGGCACCGGCCCAGTACGAGATCGCCCCGATCTTCGAGAACTCCAACGTCGGCTCCGACCACCAGCAGCTGCTGATGCAGACGCTGGAGAACGTCGCCCGCCGCTACGGCCTCGTCTGCCTCCTGCACGAGAAGCCCTTCGCGGGTGTCAACGGCTCCGGCAAGCACAACAACTGGTCGATGGGGACCGACACCGGCGACAACCTGCTCAACCCGGGCGAGACCCCCTCGGAGAACATCCACTTCCTGTTCTTCTGCACCGCGGTGATCCAGGCGGTCAACAAGCACCAGGGGCTGCTGCGCGCCTCGGTCGCCAACATCGGCCAGGACCACCGCCTTGGCGCCAACGAGGCGCCGCCGGCGATCATCTCGATCTTCCTCGGTGGCGAGCTGGAAAAAGTGTTCGAGGCGATCGCCACCGGCGAAGGCGACCCGAACACGCCGGCCTCCTTCCTCGACCTCGGGGCGCAGGTGCTGCCGCCGCTGCCGCTGCACGGCGGCGACCGCAACCGCACCTCGCCGTTCGCCTTCACCGGCAACAAATTCGAGTTCCGGGCGCTGGGTTCGAGCATGTCGCTCGGCTTCCCGAACACGGTCCTGAACACGATCGCCGCCGAGGCGATCGACGAGCTCGCTGGCAAGCTGGAGGCGAAGCTGGAGAGCGGCGTGGAGATGCCGCAGGCCGTGATCGAGATCGTCAAAGAGAGCTACCTGGCCAACAAGCAGATCTGCTTCGGCGGCGACAACTACTCCGAGGAGTGGCACCAGGAGGCCGAGCGGCGCGGGCTGAAGAACCTGAAGACCACCCCGGACGCACTGCCGGAGGTGCTGGCCGACAGCACCGTCCAGGCCTTCGAGAACTACCACGTCCTCTCCAAGGGGGAGCTGGAGTCCCGCTACGAGGTCTGGGTCGAGCAGTACTGGCTGCGGGCCAACATCGAGGCGGAGACCGCCTTCTCGATTGCGAAGACGATGATCCTGCCGGCGGCCCTGCGCTACCTGGCGCTGATCGGCGAGTCCGGCGTCTCGGCGATCGAGGGCGAGGTCCGCAGCCTCGTCGACGATCTGGTCGCAGGCCTGGGAGATCTGGAAGCGGCAAACGCCGACCCCGGCCTCGAGGGGCTGGAGATGGCGGTCCACGCCCGCGACAAGCAGCTGGGCGCGATGGCCAGCGTCCGCGAGGCCGCCGACAAGCTCGAGCGCGTGGTCGCCGACGACCTCTGGCCGCTGCCGAAGTACGAGGAGATGCTGTTCATCAAGTAGAAGGTGGGGTCCTCGGGCGCCGGGCGCCCGAGGACCTTTTAGCTTCCGTCCTCAAGCTCCGCTTCCGCTTCGGGCCGCGTCTTCCCCGGCCGCGATGACTCGATTCACCTCGGCGCTGGAGAGGACCAGCCGGAACCACCTCATCAGAACACGTTTGAGGTCCGGAGTGATCTCGTCAAGCGGGAGCCGCTTCCCGATGAGCGCCCTTCGCCACGGTTCCTTCTTTCCCGGTCGAGGACTTTCCGCGTGCTTGCTCCCCAAGGCTTCGGCGAGCTCCTTTCCCGTGCTCGCCGACATCCCAAGCTCATCCGAGAGCCGGGCTGCAGTCTCGTCGGGTACCGCGTAGAGGCATGCCCACTCGAGGTCGCCCGCGGATATCGCAACTCGAACTCGAAACCTTTCGGCCGCGAGGTTTGCATCTTGCGCGGCTTTGAACCTCGCCTGCAGATCGCTCCCGCCGTTGGCTTCCGCCAGCGATTTGAGAGCGGATTTCATCCCCGGGTCCATCCGCACTCCGCCCTGTTTAAAACCGGTTTGGATAGCCGACGGGGCGTCGGCGTCGACCAGGGCCAGCCAGTTCAGCGGTGAGCCCGAGCCGGTTCGGTAGCTCCTGATCAGCCGTATCCACGGACCAAACCGATCCTTCGATCCAGTGGGGATCGCCATCAGGCCATCGAGGAGCCCGCTTTGGTCATACCTTGAGAAGCGTCGCCGCAGTGCTTCGAAGAGTTCTCGATCCGACTCTCCCTCGACCAGAAGAACGCCCCTCGCGAAAACCATCTCTGCCCCATAGCGGGTCAGGAAGGTGGTGTTGATTTCTGAGCGTTGCGCATCGGTTCCGTCGCTTGGGTGGTGAAACTGGCGGTCATGAACCAGCACGACGTCTCTGTACTCAGCTTCCTCCACCAGGATGGGGCTATGAGTGGAGACGATACGTTTGCCGGTGGCCACCTGGAAGAGGTCCCTCGCGAGAGTCCGCTGGGCAGAGGGATGAAGAAAGGCCTCTGGCTCCTCCAACGCGGTGATGCTTGCGGCGCCAACCGACTCCGCCTCCGTCTGCGCTAAACCGAGCTCCAGCAGCGATTGCAGGCCCGAACCCACTTCGGTCGGTTTGACCAGCTTCTCGTCATGGGGCCCGGTGGTCAGCTTTAGCCGCAAAACCGAGGAGATCCAGCCCACGAGGTCAGTGGGCTCTGCATCTACTTTGATCACCCCTTTTTTCGCCATACCTGCGGGCAGGCCCCCCTGCATCTCTTCCCAAAGCGGCTCGACCAGCTCCTCCGCAACCGCGGTCAGGCTCTTCAAGGCTTCCGCCACGGTTCTGTATCCGGCGGGCCCGCGACCCCTTCCGGGATTTACTGCGCCGGTCTCCAGCTGCCGCGTGATCGCATCATGCAAGGAGTTCGCAAAAGCAGGTGAGGCCGCGTCTCGGGTTGCCGGAATCAGGCGAAAGCGGGTTTCCGCTCTCAGCTCTTCAAAAAGAGCGTAAGCGTCTTCATCGCGGGACCCCCCCTCAGAGCGGGTAGGTAGACCAAGATTGATCCTGATCGTCGGTTCGGGGGAAACCCGCAGCCCGATTCGAAGCCGGGCGACGCCGTCTACGCATTCGAACCTGTGATGCCGGCGGCCATCACTGATTCGGACTAAGAGCGTCAGCCTTCTGGCTTTCGCTCGAGTGACTCGAGCCGGCTGCAGCAGCTCGATTACCTCGGGCTTCATCGGATGGCCCTCAAATTCGTGCTGCTCACCGTTGAAGGCCCAATCGAGCATGCGGAGAATCGAGGTCTTGCCCGAGTTGTTCGGGCCGACCAGCAGGGCGACCGACCGCTCCAGGCTCAAGGAAGTGCGCTCGAAACTCCGGAGATTCTCAATCTCCACGCCCACCAGCTCGACAGATCCAGCCATGGCACCTTTCGCGTTCCCGAAAAATTCCCCTGCCGGGCCTAAACCTATCCGGGCGGAAGGTTCAGGAGCCGCGCGGCTGGACCCGCATCCGCAGCCCGCCCTTGGGCGAGAGGGTCGGCATCTGGCGGATCGTCATCGTGCGGCCGGGGAGAGACTCGAGGCGGAGGCGCTGCAGCAGCTTCGTCGCCACAAGCTTCACCTCGGTCTGGCCGAAGCGCTTGCCGATGCAGATGCGGGAGCCGCCGCCGAAGGGGACGTAGGCGCCGCGCGGGAGGGCCGCCTTGCGCTCGCGGGCGAAGCGCTCGGGGATGAAGGCCTCGGGCTGGGGGAAAACCTCGGGCAGGCGGTGGCTGGCCCATGAGCAGTAGTTGAGGTAGGCGCCCTTCGGGACCGTGCAGCCGCCGAACTCGAACTCGCGGACGACCCGGCGCGGGCCGATCCAAGCCGGCGGGTATAGGCGCAGCACCTCGTCAAGCACCATCTCCAGGTAGGGCATCTCCTTCTCCAGCTGCTGGGCGGTCGGCGTCACCCCCGCCAGCACCCGGTCCTGCTCCTCGTGCAGCCGCCGGGTCGCCTCCGGGTGGCGGGCCAGCTCGTGCAGCATGAAGGTCAGGGTCGAGGTCGAGGTGTCGTGGCCGGCGAACATCAGGGTCATCGCCTGGTCGCGGATCTCGCGATCGCTGAATTCCTCGCCGCCGGCGCCACGGGCGCCGCAGAGCAGGCTGAGTATGTCGCGGCGGCCAGGATCGGGCTGGGCGCGGCGGCGGGCGATCTCGGCGAAGACGATCTCGTCGAGGACCTCGCGCGAGGAGACGAGCCGGCGCCAGGGCGTGCCCGGCCCCCGCAGCAGCCGCAGGCCGAAGTCGATCCCGTAGTAGCCGAGGGCGCGCTCGAAGTGGTGGGCCGCGGCGGCGCCCTTGCCGGCCTCGTCGGGGTCGAGCCCAAGCAGCGCCCGCATCGCGATCCGCATCGCCAGGTTGCGCATCCACTCGTAGACGTCGACCACCTCGCCGACCGGGAGCGCGTCGATCGCGCGGTCGGCCTCGATCGTCATCGCCTCGGCGGCGACGGCGACCTGCTCGCGGTGGAACGCGGGCATCATGATCGCCCGGGCGCGGTCGTGGTAGTCCTCGTCGACCGTCAGCAGGCCATCACCGAGCAGCGGGATCAGGTCGCCGAAGCTCGACTCGCGCCAATGGAAGTTCTCCGGGTGGCCGACGGTGACGAAGTGGTTCGCCTCCGGGCCGAGCATGAAGACGACCCGCGAGTGCAGCAGACGCAGGCTGAATATCGGGCCGTAGCGTTCGTAGGCGCCGAGCAGGAGCGGCAGCGGGTCGTGGGCGATCTGGTGCGTGCGCGTCCAGCTGAAGTCGGTGTCGCCGGGCGGGAACCTTCCCCTCCCCCGCCACTCGTCGTAGAAGTCCCCGACCACCCGCCGCACCGGGTTCCCGGACATCTCCGGCGGACGGGCGACCGGCGTCGTCGTGTCGACCGTGCCCATGCCCGGATCGTAACTGGCTACGCAGCCAGTCAGGCGGCGGAGGCGGCGAGCTGGCCGCAGGCGGCGTCGATGTCGCGGCCGCGGGTGAGGCGGACGGTGGCGGTGATCCGGTGCTCGGCGAGGATCGCGCGGAAGCGCTCGATCCGCTGCGGCGAGGAGCCGTCGTAGCTGCCGGTCGGGTTGTAGGGGATGAGGTTGACCTTGTAGCCGCGGGGGTCGAGCAGCTCGGCCAGCTGCCGGGCATGCTCGGGGAGGTCGTTGACGCCGTCGAGCATCACGTACTCGACGAAGACCTTGCGGCGGCGGGCGGCGCGGTAGCGCTCGCAGGCAGTCAGCACCTCGGCGATCGGGTAGCGCTCGTTCACCGGCATGATCTGCGAGCGCAGGCCGTCGTTGGGGGCGTGCAGGGAGAGCGCGAGGCTGACCGGCATCTCGCACTCGGCGAGGCGGTCGATCCCCGGCACCCAGCCGACCGTGGAGATCGCGGTGTGGCGGTGGGTGACGCCGAGGTCGGGGAGCAACTTGCAGGCGCCGAGGACGTTGTCGATGTTCATCGTCGGCTCCCCCATCCCCATGAAGACGACGTGGTCGATCTCCTCCAGGCGGCGGAAGTGGAGCGCCTGGTCGAGGATCTCGTCGGCGGTGAGGTTGCGCCCGAACTTCATCTGCCCGGTGGCGCAGAAGGTGCAGGTCAGCGGGCACCCCGACTGCGAGGAGAGGCAGACCGAGCGCCGGCCGTCCCAGTAGCGCATCAGCACCGCCTCGATCGGGCGGCCGTCGGCGGTGTGGAAGAGGGTCTTGACGGTGCCGTCGTCGGACTTCGCCTCGGCGGCGACCGTCAGCGTCGAGAGCGGCACCTGCTCCTCGAGCCGCTGCCGCAGCCCCGCCGGCAGGTTCGTCATCTCCTCATAGGACCCCGCCCCGCGCGCCACCCACTCCCACACCTGACCGGCGCGGTAGGAGGGCTCGCCGGTCTCGGCAAGGGTGGTGGCCAGGAGCTCGCGATCCACGAGCCGAGTCTAGGGACCGTGAATCTTTTCCCCGCGCTCCAGCATGGCGACGAACTTCCGCAGCCGCCGCTCCCGCGTCTCCGGCTTCTTCGCCTCGTCGAGGCGGTAGACGATCGCGTAGCGGTTGGCGGGGTCGAGGGAGACGAAGAACTTGGCCGCCGCCTCGTTCGCGTCGAGCTCGCGCTGAAGGTCAGCTGGGACCTTCGCGGTCCCCTGACCCTCGTAGGCGGCCTCCCAGCGGCCGTCGTCCTTGGCCGCCTCAACCTCGGCCAGGCCGGCCGGTCGCATCCGGCCCGCCGCGATCAGCGCTCCGGCCTTCTCGCGGTTGATCTTCGACCAGCGCCCGCGCGGGCGCCGCGGGGTGAAGCGCTGCAGGAAGTGCGTCTCGTCGAGGCCGCGCTTCTGGCTGTCGATCCAGCCGAAGCAGAGGGCCACCTCGAGCGCCTCGGCGTAGGTAACGCTCGGCTCCGGCGCCCCCTTCTTCGCGATCTTCAGCCAGACGCCCTCGGAGGAGTCATGGTTTTCCTCCAGCCATGTCTCCAGGTCCTCCGCGGCAACGAAGAGATGGATGGGCAACTCGTCAGCCATCTGCGCCAAGCTTCCTCCTCACTCATCTTCCTCGATTCCCTCGCTTGCGCCTGGCAGCTCTCCCAGCAGGCGGTCGATCGACCCACGGGCATTGGCGAAGACCTCGCCGTCGCCGCTCAGCCGGTAGCGCGAGTTGGCCCCCATGACCAGCGAGAAGAGCTCAAAGGCGAAGCGCTCGGGATCCTCGGCGCCGGCGACCCGAGCCTGGCGCTCGAGCTCTCGCAGCCAGGCGTCGAGGGCGGCCGCGATCGCGTCGCGCACCGGGCCGGGCCGGTCGTCGAACTCGGCCGAGGTCGCCGCCCAGAAGCAGCCGCCGGAGTAGTCCTGCAGCTGGTCGAGGTAGCGCTCGGCCATCGCCCGCAGGCGCGGGGCCCCGTCCGGCTGCTCCAGGGCCGGCTCGATCACCCGCGCCGTGAAGCGCTCGGCGGCGGCCCCGACCGTCGCCAGCTGCAGCTCCTGCTTGGACCCGAAGTGGGCGAAGAGGCCGCTCTTGCTCATCCGCAGCTCGGCCGCGAGGCGGCCGATCGTCAGCCCCTCGAGGCCCTCGGCCGAGGCGAGGTCGACAGCGCGGTCGAGGATCGAGGCCCGCGTGCGCGCGCCCTTGGCGGGCTTCGGATCCCTCTCGGTGACGGGACTCACAGACTTAGGATATAAAAAAGCACGAACGTTCGTTTCAAGCGGCCGCAGGGCCGGATCGAAGACTCAGGAGGATGACGATGAGCGAGTACGCAGTGAAGAAGATCGACGAGATGGAGGCGATCTTCCTCGGCGGCTACAAGCGGGCACGGGCGGAGCTGGGGGTGACGGCGTTTGGGATGCAGGTGATCGACCTGCCGCCGAACTACCCCGACTACCCCGACCACGACCACGCCGAGGAAGGTCAGGAGGAGGTCTTCATGGCGCTGCGCGGCGGCGGCGAGATCGAGATCGAAGGCGAGCGCTTCCCCCTCGATCCCGACCACATGGTGCGGGTCGGTCCGGCGACGAAGCGCAAGGTCTGGCCGGGGTCGGGCGGGATGCGGATGGTGGTGATCGGCGGCGTTCCCGGCGGCGTCTACGAGGCCCCCGACCGCAGCAAGCTCGGGGAACCGGATCCGATGCGAGGCTGAGCACGCGGATAGGCTGGGGACCTGATGCGGCGTCTCTCGTCCCTGGCCGTCCTCGTCCTCCTCGCCGCGCTGGCGCTGCCGGCGGCGGCTCCGGCGCAGACCTCCGACCACAGCGAAGACGCGATCGTCGTCGTCTCCGGCGACGTCGCCGTCCCCCGCGGCCACACCGTCGACGGTGTCGTCGTCGTCAGCGGCGACGCGACGGTGGCGGGCCACGTCGACGGGGACGTGGTGCTGATCTCCGGCGACGCCCTCGTCTCGGGCAGGATCGACGGCGACCTGATCACTTTCGGCGGCCGGGCCCGGCTGCTGCCGCGGGCCTACGTCAGCGGCGACGTCCGCTACGGGGACGAGCGCCCCGACGTCGCCGGCGCCGCGATCGTGCGGGGAGACGTGACCAAGGAGGACGGCTTCGACTCCTTCGACCTCCTCCCCTTCGTCGGCGCCTTCGTCCTCTGGCTCGGGGTCGGCCTCTCGATGGCGGCGCTCGGGGCGCTGCTGCTGCTCCTCTCCCCCCGCGCCGCCGACGCCGTCTACGAACGCTCGCGGCGGGGACGCGGCCAGCTGATCGCGATCGGGGTCGGGGTCGCGATCGCGCTGCCCGTCGCCGCCACGATCGCTGCCGTGACCCTGGTCGGGCTGCCGCTCTCCTTCGTCATCCTGCTGGCGCTGCTGCCGCTGGCGGCGGTCGCCTACTGCGCCTCGGCCTGGGCGCTGGGCCGGCGGCTGGTGGGGCCGCCGCGCAACCGCATCCTCGCCTTCCTCGCCGGCCTGGGGATCCTGCGGGCGGCGGCGCTGGCGCCGGTCCTCGGCTTCCTCGTCGGCCTCGCCGCGGTCGTCTTCGGCCTCGGGCTGCTCGCCGCCGCTACGGTCGCGGCCCGGGATCGGCGCCAGGAGCCCGATCGCTCCCCGGGCTGGCGTCAAAGCCCGGACAGCTGAGCACCGGCAGCCGCGGGTAGCGCGGATAGGCCGGGTCGTAGCGCGAGCGCTCGCAGAGCGAGAAGACCGAGCCGCGGGTGTTGGGCACGAGGCGCTGGTGGCGGCAGCGGTCGCAGAGGCCGGCGGGAGGGCGGGGGGATGCCACGTCCCCGAACCTAGATCATCGCCGCGACCGCAAACTGCGGCCTCGATCGGGGCGGGTCGCGCCTTGCCGGCGCCTAGCCTTTGTGGTGATGCGAGCAGCCACCCTCTTCGACGCCGACGCGGCCTCCTACACCGGGACGGTCGAGGTCGTCGGCGTCATCTACAAGGCCTATGACGACGGCTACGCGGTGCTCGAGGTGCAGGAGACCGAGTCGGGCGAAGGCTTCGCACTGGTCGGCCCGGTGGCCCACCTCGACGCCGGCGACCGGGCCGAAGTGAGCGGCGAGTGGCAGACCCACAACCGCTACGGCCGCCAGCTGCGCGCGCAGGGGGCGCTGCCGCTGGACCCCGCCGACCGCGAGGGCCAGGTCGCCTACCTGACCTCGCTGCGGCACATCGGCCAGAAGCGGGCCGAGACCCTCTGCGACGAGTACGGCGAGAAGGTGCTGCAGGCGATCGCCGCCGACCCGCAGCGGGCCTTCTCCTCGCTGCGCGGGGTCAGCCCCGACCAGGCCGCAGCGGCGACCCAGTCCTGGTTCGCGAGCCGGGCGATCCGCGACCTCCACGTGCAGCTGGCGCCGCACGGGCTGGCGCACCTGGCGGGGCCAATCCACGCCCGCTACGGCGAGCAGTCGATGACGATCCTGCACGAGGACCCCTACCGGCTGACCGAGGTGCCGGGCGTCGGCTTCGCCCGCGCCGACAAGATCGCCCTCGCCGCCGACGTCCCGCCCGAGTCGAGCCGCCGCGCCCAGGCAGCGGCGCTCTATACGCTGATCGAGGCCGAGAGCCAGGGGAACAGCTACCTGCCGCTGGAGGAGCTGGCCCGGCGCACCGGCCGCCTGATCGGCCTCGCCGCCGACCCCGACGTGCTCGCGCAGGCGCCGGGGGTGGTCGAGGAGGAAGGCCGGATCTACCGCGCCGGGACGCTGCAGAGCGAGCGAGCGGTGGCCGCGACGCTGGCGACGCGGCTCGCCGCCCCGCCCCACCTCGACCACGACCCTGGCGAAGAGCCCCGCGACGACCTCACCGACGAGCAGTGGGCGGCGGTGCGGGCGGCGTTCGGGGCGCGGATCTCGGTCCTCACCGGCGGCCCCGGCGTCGGCAAGACCAAGTGCACGAAGGAGATCGTCGCCGAGGCCGAAGCGGCGAACGCGACCATCGCCCTCTGCGCCCCGACCGGGCGGGCGGCCAGGCGGCTGGAGGAAGCGACCGGCCACGAGGCGATGACGATCCACCGCCTGCTCGAGTGGATGCCGGGGCGGGAGCCGGCCTACCGGCCCGGGAAGCCGCTGCCGGCCGAGCTGGTGATCGTCGACGAGTCCTCGATGCTGAACCTGCGGCTGATCGAGGTCCTGCTCGACGGGCTCGCCGAGAGCACCCACGTCGTCTTCGTCGGCGACGCCGACCAGCTGCCGCCGATCGGCGCCGGCAAGCCGTTCGAGGACCTGATCGCCTCCGAGGCGGCGCCGGTTGTGCGGCTGACCCAGATCTTCCGCCAGGCGGCGCGCTCGATGATCACCACCGCCGCCCACGAGATCAACCAGGGCCGTCCCCCCCACCTCGAGCCCGGTCCCGACCAGGACCACGACTTCTTCTTCATCGAGCGGGCGACGCCGGAGCGGGCGCTGGAGACGGTGGTCGAGGTGGTGTCCGAGCGCGCGCCCGGCAAATTCGCCGTCGACCCGATCCGCGAGGTGCAGGTGCTGGCGCCGATGTACCGGGGACCGGTCGGGATCGACGCCCTGAACGAGCGGCTGCAGGCGGAGCTGAACCCGGACGGAAAGCCGGCGCTGAGCGAACGCTTCCGGATCGGCGACCGCCTGATCCAGACCCGCAACTCGCATGAGCTGGGGCTGATGAACGGCTCGATCGTCTTCCTCCGCGCCGACGACCCCGACGAGGAGACGATCGTCGTCGACACCGACGACGGCGTCAGCCTCGTCATCCCCTACGGCGAGACCGCAACCCTGCGGCTCGCCTACGCGATCTCGGTCCACAAGGCGCAGGGCTGCGAGGTGCCGGTCGTGGTCGGGGTCTGCCACCGCTCCCACTCGCGGATGCTGAACCGGCCGCTCCTCTACACCGCGATCACCCGGGCCCGCAACAGCTGCGTGCTGGTCGGCGACCACGCCTCCCTGGTCTCGGCCGTCAGCCGCGACGACAGCGGCGGCCGCCACTCCGGCCTCGCCGAGCGGCTGCGCGCCAGCCGCTGAGCTGCATCTAGCCTAGGTCGATGGAGAGGAACCGGAACCGCCTGCCCTGGGCAGAGATCGGGGTGACGCTGGCGGGGCTCGGCCTGATGGCGCTCGTCGTCGTTCTCGTCGACCCGCTACGGGACTCGGTGACGGCGGCCCTGCAGGGGGACCACGACGAGGTCCGCAACCAGATCGACGAGCTCGGCGCCTGGGGGCCGCTGCTGATCATCGCCCTCACCATCCTCCACGCGATCGTCTTCTACCCGGCCGAGATCGTCGACGCCGCCGCCGGCTTCGCCTACGGGTTCATCCCGGCGCTGCTGCTGGTGATGCTCGGCTGGCTGCTGAACGGGCTCGTCTGCTGGGCGATCGGGCAGTCGATCGCCCGGCCCCTGCTCGACCGCTGGTTCGGCGCCGAGCGTTTCGAGCGGGTCGAGGATGGGATCGCGCGCGGCGGCGCGACGCTGCTGATCGCGATGCGGCTGATCCCGATCCTGCCCTTCAGCATCGTCTCCTACGCGGCCGGGGCGGCGCGGGTGCCGCTGCCGCGCTTCCTCTGGACGACGGCGGTCGGCTACCTGCCGATCACCGCGATCTCGGTCTACTTCGGCACCCGGCTCGAAGACCTCTCGCTGACCGACCCGCTGGTGCTCGGGACCGGCCTCGCCCTGCTGGCGCTGCTCGGGGCCGGGCACTGGACGATGCGGCGGCAGGGCCGCCGCAGCTCGGCCTGACCCTCAGCCAGCGGGCCTGACGCGGAAGCGGAAGACGGCGGGGGTCGGGTCTGTGACGCCGGTCGGCCCCTGGGCCTTGACCTCGAGCGCGTGGCGCCCGAGGCCGAAGCGGCGGACGAAGCGGCTGGCGCAGGAGCGGTAGGGGCGGCGGTCGACCCGGCAGAGGAAGGCGGCGCCCGCCGGGTCGGAGCCGAAGCGGAAGATGAGGCGGACGCCGCGGGCGCGGGCGTGGACCACGGTCCCGGGATGGCGGAGGAGCGTGGTGCTCGGTGCCGTGGGGCGCGGCGCGGGCGCCGGGTCGGTCGGCGGAGCCGGCTGGGCCGGCTGCGTCCCGCTCGTCGCCGAGCCGCTGAGGGTTTCCAGCGCCGGCGCCGGTTCGCTGGGACCGTCGCCACCCTCGAGCGGGCCGGGGAGGCCGGCGATCGCGGCGAAGGCGTCGACCCGCCCGGCGCCGGCGGCATCGGCCGGGAAGCCGCCGACCGGCGCCGCGGTCTCCTCCAGCGCGTCCCGCACCTGCTGGGGCGGCAGGGTCGGCTTCGCCTGCCGCACCAGGGCCGCAACGGCGGCTGCGTGGGGCGCCGCCGCCGAGGTGCCGCAGAAGCGCCACCTGCCGGCCTGCAGGAAGGCGAAGAAGGTGGTGACGCCGCAGTCGGTCGCCGACAGGTCGGGCTTGGCGATCACTTCCGGCGCCCCCAGCGGGGCTGCCGGCCCCGGCCCTTCGACCGGCCCGAAGAGGTGGGTGACGGGGCCGCGGGAGGAGTACGGCTCGATCCTGGTGCTGTCGCTGTAGTGGACGGCGGCGACCGCGATCGCGCTGGCGGCGCCGGCGTGGCCGAAGACCGCCGGGCCGACGACGTCTCCCCCGCTCGATTTGGGGTACTCGGTCGCGCTCACCCCGCCGCCGTTCTGGAGAAGTATGAACTTCAGCCGCGGGCTGGCACCGAGCCGGCGGTTGATCGCCAGCTGCACGGTCTGCGAGCTGGCGCTGCTGTTTTCCCAGCTGACGATCTCGACCGGCCGCTTGGTGCCGCTGATGTTCGCTTCGGTCGATTTCGCCAGGACTTTGCCGCCACCGCTGGAGAGCAGGTAGGCGTCGAGGTTGGTGGCGACCCCGTTCCAGGGTTCGGCCCACTGCAGGTCGAGGGTCAGGGTTTCGTGAGCTTCGACCGTGATCCCGAAGGTGTCGTCGCTGCCGGGTCCGGGGTCGAAGTCCATGCATTGGGAGCCGCTGGCAACCGCGGCCGGGCAGCCGCCGGAGCTGCGGAAGGCGGACGCTTCCCAGGAGGCGATCCGGTTGCCGCCGGAGTCGAAGAGGTTGTCGTTGCCGGCGGCGCTGAGGTAGGTGACGCCGGCATCGACGACGTTGTCGACGGCGACCGCGATCGGGCCGTCCTGGAAGAAGGGCTCTTCGAACCAGGCGACATCGTCGACGATGACCCCGGCCCCCGCCCCGCCTTCGGAGGCCGGCCGCGCCAGCGCTTCGATGTTCTTGGCGAAGGATTCTTCGCTTTCGAAGGCGGTGGCGAAGGCGAGGTTCGCGTGCGGCGCCAGGTCGTGGACGATCTGCAGCATCGCCCGTCCCTCATCGGTGCCGTCGGCGGGCCCCTCGGCGAGGACGTCGACCGGAAGCTGCTGCCCGGAGCAGGTTCCCGCCGGCCCGGGGAGGTCGCCGGAGAGGACGTCGTCGGTCGCCGCGGTCGGATCCGCTTCGGCGCTGTCGTAGGAGTCGGAGAGGACGCCGATCGTCTGCCCCTTCCCGCGCAGGTCGAAAGCCGAGCGGGCCTGGTCGACCTGAAGCTGGGACAGCCCCTTGGAGATCGCGGCGCCGCCTTCGCACTGGCCTTCGGGGGTGAAGCTGACCGGCGCCCGCACCTGCCAGACGGCGCTGACGCCAGGGACGGTGGCGAGCTCGGGCAGGTGCGAGGGGGCGACGGAGAGCGTCGCCGTCTCGGTCTCGGCGGCGGCGCTGACGATCCGCGCCCCCACCTGGCGCAGCGCGGCGACGGCTGGGCCGACCCCGCCGGGGACGCGGGCGGTGACGAGCACGCGGCCGCCGTCGCGGACGAGGCTGCCGGGCCCCTCGAGCGGCAGGCCGAGCCGGTCCGCCTGGGCGGCGAGGGGCTTAGCGGCGACGGCCGGCTCCGCCAGCTCTTCCAGCGGAGGCGAAAGCGGGCTCGGGGCGGCCGCGGCGGTGGCGGGCAGGGCCGCGCATGCGAGCGCGAAGACGAAGGCCAGGCGGCTGGCTGCGGAACCCGAGGACTTCACTCGTCCTTGTATCGGCACGAACGAAAGCGAGTAAAGCCCTCATTTGGCAAGGCAGCGGAGGGTGATCCTGCTACGGTCCCCTGCGTTAGGGCCGGTGATTACCGGCGAAAGTTGTGCGTAGCGCTCGCAGTCGTTGCTTCATCGCATCCTCCGCGTTCGCAGCACATGAAGTGGAGGCAATGCATGCCGACTGGAACTGTCAAGTGGTTCAGCGACGACAAGGGCTACGGGTTCATTACGCCCGACGACGGCTCGAAGGACGTCTTCGTTCATCACAGCGCCATCCTGGGTGAGGGCTTCAAGTCCCTGACCGAGGGCGCCAAAGTGAGCTACGAGTCCGAAGAAGGCCCCAAGGGCCCGGCCGCGGCGAGCGTTCAGCAGCAGTAGTCGCTAAACGCTTCCAGCAGTGCGAAGCCCGCCGTCAGGCGGGCTTCTTTCTTGATCGGAGCCGATTCGGCCCGTCCCCTACCCTCCCAACTCGCCATGACCAACGAACGAAACGACCTGCGCAACATCGCGATCATCGCCCATGTCGACCATGGGAAGACGACGCTGGTCGACGCGATGCTGTGGCAGACCGGGACCTTCCGCAAGGGCCAGGATGTCGCCGAGCGGGTGATGGACTCGATGGACCTCGAGAAGGAGAAGGGGATCACGATCCTCGCCAAGAACACCGCGGTCACCTATGGCGAGACGAAGCTGAACATCGTCGACACGCCGGGGCACGCCGACTTCGGCGGCGAGGTCGAGCGGGCGCTGACGATGGTCGACGGAGCGCTGCTGCTGGTCGACGCCAGCGAGGGGCCGCTGCCGCAGACCCGGTTCGTCCTGCGCAAGGCGCTGGAGCGGAAGCTGCCGATCATCCTCGTCGTCAACAAGGTCGACCGGCCGGACGCGCGGATCGCCGAGGTCGTCGACGAAGTCTACGAGCTCTTCATGGACCTCGACGCCGACTCCGAGCAGATCGACTTCCCGATCGTCTACACCAACGCCAAGGACGGCTGGGCCGCCCTGGAGGAGGGCGTCGAGGGCGAGAACCTGAAGCCGCTGCTCGAGCTGATGCTGGAGAAGATCCCGACGCCGCAGTACGACGAGGGGACGCCGCTGCAGGCGCACGTGACCAACCTCGACGCCTCCCCCTACGTCGGGCGCCTGGCGATCTGCCGCGTCCACCAGGGGACGATCCGCTCCGGACAGCAGATCGCCTGGTGCCGCGCCGACGGCAGCGTCCAGCGGGCGGCGGTCTCCGAGCTCTACGTGACCCAGGGGCTGGAGCGGGTCGTCGCCGAGGAGGCCGGGCCGGGGGAAATCATCGCCGTCGCCGGGATCGAAGAGGTGACGATCGGGGAGACGCTGGCTGATCCGGCGGACCCACGGCCACTGCCGGTGATCACCGTCGACGAGCCCTCGCTCTCGGTCGTGATCGGGATCAACACCTCGCCGCTGGCGGGGACGCAGGGCGGCGACAAGCTGACCGCGCGCCAGATCCTCTCGCGCCTGGACGCCGAGCTGGTCGGCAACGTCTCGCTGCGGGTCAAGGAGACCGAACGGCCGGACGCCTGGGAGGTGCAGGGGCGCGGCGAGCTGCAGCTGGTCGTGCTGCTGGAGATCATGCGGCGCGAGGGCTATGAGCTGACCGCCGGGCAGCCGCAGGTGGTGACGCGGGAGATCGAAGGCAAGACACACGAGCCGGTCGAGCGCCTGGCGATCGACGTCCCGGAGGAGCACGTCGGGGACGTCACCCAGATGCTGGCCGGGCGCAAGGGCCGGATGGAGCAGATGGTCAACCACTCGACCGGCTGGGTGCGGATGGAGTACCTGGTGCCGGCCCGTGGCCTGATCGGCTTCCGCACCGAGTTCCTCACCGTGACCCGCGGCAGCGGCCTGATGCACCACGTCTTCGACCGCTGGGAGCCCTGGGCGGGAGAGCTGCGCACGCGCCAGACCGGCTCCCTGGTCGCCGACCGCCGCGGTCAGACCGCCGGCTACTCGCTGATGAGCCTGCAGGACCGCGGCCGCCTCTTCGTCGGCTCCGGCGAGGAGGTCTACGAAGGGATGATCGTCGGCGAGAACTCTCGCTCCGAGGACCTCGACGTCAACCCGACCAAGGCCAAACAGCAGACCAACATGCGCGCCGCCAGCGCCGACGTCCTCGAGCGCCTGGCACCGCCCGTGCGGCTCTCCCTCGAAGCCTCCGTCGAGTTCGTCCGCGAGGACGAGTGCGTCGAAATCACCCCCGAAGCGATCCGCCTGCGCAAGGTCGAGCTCGACAAAATCAAGCGGCTGAAGAG
>Ga0157378_10001457_pt1 | contig 21331 bp, 17 predicted proteins | sample M65metaG_FD_115309 | JGI IMG/M metagenome (GOLD analysis project Ga0157378, IMG submission 115309) | Miscanthus rhizosphere microbial communities from Kellogg Biological Station, Michigan, USA - M6-5 metaG | ecosystem: Host-associated > Plants > Roots > Rhizosphere > Soil | place: USA: Michigan...
AGCGAATCCACGATCTCCTCGATCGTCGACCTTCTGCACGTGTACATCGGCGTATCGCGCTGGGTGAACTTGGACGACTCCGTCTCGCGGAGCTCCTGGACCAGATCGAGGAACTCGGCGGCGGAGTCGGCTTCGAAGGCCACCACGAAATCCTGATCGTCGAGGCCGAATGAATACGTCGTGTTGATCTTCACGCGCGGGTACTTGTGGCCGATGGCGATGTGCTCGTTCATGATGCGCTGGCGCTCGCTGGCGGGGAGCAGGTACCAGTCGCGCGTTTTCACGAACGGGTAGACGAAGAGGAACGGCTTCTTGCCGGGGACGATGCGCAGGCGGCGGCCTTCCTGTCCCTCGTGCACGTGCTCGTCGACGTACTGCGAGTGCTTGGTCATCGAAAAGTACGACACCGGGATATCGAGGTAGCGGCCGAGGATGGACTTGTTGATGTCGGCGGCCATCTGCTGGAAGGGATCGAGGTCGTAGCCGATGCGCCAGAGCATGAAATCGGTGTTCGGCTTGATGCCGACCGTCGAATACGGGAGGACCATCATCGGGCCGGTGTGACGGCGGATGATCTCCGCGAATTCGCGTTTGGCCTCCGCCTTCACCTCGGCGCTCTCGTGTCGCAGGGCGCGATCGGCCTTGAAGAACATGAAGTTGACGAACTGGCGCTGCGGCGCCGCGGCGTCACTCGGCTTGGGCTGGGTCTGGGGCTCGACGATGGTAGTCATGAGCCGGGATTTTAGTCCTGTTTCGGCACGACTTCCTGAACTAGGATGCGGGTCATGCAGCGGCCCGCGGAAAAGCATCAGCATCCGGCTCCGAATGCCCGTTCGTACCAGCAGCTGCTGACCAAGCTGTTGCGGCACGGCGCGTTTCCGCAGCTTCGAAAGATCGTCGACAAGACGATGCCGGCCGATCTGGCGCCGGCCATTCCGCTGCTGCTCGAGGAGGACCGCAAGCGCGTTCTCTCGCTGCTGATCGAGGCGGGCAAGGCCGCCCGTGCGCTGCTCGAGCTCGACGCCGCGGATCTTCGCGAAGTCATCGGCGATCTCGACGATGCCTCGGTGGCCGCGATCTGCAGCTCCTCCGCTCCCGACGATGCGGCCGATCTTCTGGACACGCTCGACGACGAGCGCCGCGAGCGCATCCTCGAGCTCCTCGGCGGGGCACAGGGCGCCAAGCTCGAGGCGCTGCTGGAAGGAGAGGAAGAAACCGCCGGCTCGCTGATGACCACGCAGTTTCTTTCGCTGGACGAAGACCTCACCGTGGCGCAGGCGATCGAAGCGATCCGCCAGGCGCCGCGCAAGGATTCGTTTTTCTACGTTTATTGCACCGACAGCGAGGGCCACCTCACCGGCGTCCTCTCGCTGCGCAATCTGATCCTGGCACCGGCCTCGGCGCGGCTGCGCGACACGATGGTGCACAGCGTCGTGCGCTGCCAGATCGATTCGAGTCCCGAGGAAGTGGCGCAGATCGTTTCGAAATACGACCTGCTCTCCGTGCCGGTGGTCGATCTGCAGAACCGGCTCGTCGGCGTGGTGACGGTCGACGACGTCATCGACGTCATCCAGGAGCAGGCCAACGAGGACCTCCTGCACCTTGCCGGTGTCGCCGCCGAGGAGCGCGTCACCACGCCCGCGCTGCGGTCGTTCCGGGCGCGCTTTCCGTGGCTGGCCATCAACCTGGCCACGGCCTTTCTGGCGTCGTGGGTGGTGAGCCTGTTTCAGGGAACGATCGAGCGCTGGGCGGCGCTGGCGATCTTCATGCCGATCGTGGCCGGAATGGGCGGCAACGCCGGGACGCAGACGCTGACGGTGTTCGTGCGCGGCCTGGCGCTCGGCGAGGTGGATTGGGCCAGCGGCCTGCGCCCGATCTGGAAGGAGATGCTGGTCGGCTTCGCCAACGGCGCGGCAAACGGCATCCTGACCACGCTCGTGGTCGGATTCTGGACCGGCGACTGGATCATGGCTTCGATCCTGTTGCTGGCCATGATCTTCAATCTCTGCATCGCCGGGGTTGCCGGCGGCCTGGTGCCGCTGCTGCTGGAGAAGCTCAATTTCGATCCGGCCATCGCCTCATCGATTTTCGTGACGACGTTCACCGACGTCGGCGGCTTTTTCTCATTCCTCGGCCTGGCGACCGTGGCCATGCATTACTTTCCGCATCACGGGCACTGAGCTAGCGCACCGCTCTTGCCCGCGGCACGTGCGGCACGCTGACGAAGGACCGCTCGACGTCGCCGTACTCGGGCCGTGAATCGATTCGCGTGTAGGCGATGGTGACGCGGCCCGGGCCGGTGACGAGCAGGGAGGCGGCCGGTACGGAACGATCGTTGACCACCGCGAGCGGCGAGAGGCTTTCGATCGAACCGCGCGAGGCGACGTGCGTGACGTACAGCGTCGAGGTCGCGCTCACGGTCGAAAAGGCCACTTCGTACTGCAGGCCGTCCCAGGCCAGGCTCCGGGCAATGCCCTCGCCGACGACAACTCCGGTGGAAGGACTCTGCGGCGAGCCATTGGAGGCGATCCGCCGCGCGAGGACGCTGGTGTGACCGTAGGTCTCGGAATGCGACCAGGCGACGAGGAAACCGTCGCCGTCGGATGCGACGTGCGGGCTGCTGTCGCCATAGGTGTTGGAGACGTCGATCGGTTTGGAATCGAGCAACGTCAGTTGCGGCGACAGGCGGGCGGCATTGATCTCGACCAAGGGAGGCTGTTCGATGTCGTAGTACGACGAGGCCTCCCAGGCCAGGAGCCACTCGGATCCGTTCCAGGCCGCTGCGATCGCTTGTGTGGAGGCAGGCATGACGTCCATCGGCGTACCGGGTGTCGAATCATCTGCGACCGTCATGGCGACGAGCCGGTAGCAATCCGTCCAGGCCACGAGCGTTGCGTGCGCTCCTCGAGCGAGTGCCAGGCCGCCTGCGAAGCCGCAGGTCAGCTGCTTGATCGTGACTCCCTCGGGATCGAGCAGGACGCCACTGACGGAGAGGCGCGCCAGTTTGATGCTGTATGGGTACGACTCGATCCAGGCGATGACGTAGTTCGTCCCGTCGAACACGATGGACGGCCTGGTGTTGTTACGCCCGCCGATCCGGATGCCGCGGCCATCGAGAAGTTGCCCATCGAGCGTGAGCCGGCCGGCGTAGACGCCGTCGGCTTCGCTCCAAACGACGGCCATGTTCGAACCGCTCGTCGCCGTGTCGGGCGACGCTTGCGTTGTGGCGGCGACGTTCAGCAGTGCTGGGCTCGAGAAGGTAAGAGACGGGGTTTCGATCACCGACCCTACGAAAGTCCGCCGGGTTGCGATCGGAGTCCAGCAGGCCAATACGCTCGAGCCGTTCGATGCCAGCGGCCCTTCATCGTAGAAATGAAACTTCCCTGTGAGCGGCGTGAATTGGCCGGTGGGCTGCCCTGTGCTGGCGATGCGGTGGAGGCCGAGCGGCGCGCCGGCATCGACGATGGGATCCAGGCGAGGCCTGTCCAACGCCAGGTACGAGCCGCCGCTGAACACCAACCCCATGACGTAGTCCGCGTTGGGAAGCGGCCAAGTCCCCATCGCCTCGCCTTTCGGGCCGAGGTGTTGTGAGTATGTGGCGTTGAGGAACCCGGCCTGGGAGAGAAGGATTGCCACGTAGGTATCGCCGTCGGAGGCCAGGAAACGGTAGCGTCCTCCGTTGGGTGGCGTGGGGGCTGTCGCGGTCGAAACGGTGACGCCGTTTGCGTCAAGCGTCGTGGCGCGGAATGCCGTGCTGGTGCTGTGAATGACGAGGAAGCCGTGCCCGTTCGAGGCGATCATCACCGTCTCGCCCGAGGTTCCGGCGGGATTCGTCAGCGGCTTCGGCTCGCCCGTAATGTTGGCGTTGCGGTCGAGGACGAGCGTCATCGGACCCTGGGTCGGATTGGTGTTGTAGACGATCACGGCGTGCGTGCCGTCGCTGGCGATCGCACCCGGGAGAAGGCTTCCGGGATCGGCGAAGACGCGGGGCGTGGTGTCGAGCAGAGTTCCGTCGCCGTCGATCCGGACGCCCAGCACACGCGATGTGACGACGTTCGTCTCGGTCCAGAAGACGAGGTACGAGTCGCCGAGGTGGACGGCGTTGAGCCCGGAAAGGGCGGACGTGGCCGCGGGAAGGCGAATCCCGAGTGGATCGAGAGCCTGGCCGGTTTCAGAGACTCGCGTGGCGTACATCTGTAGCGTGGAGTAGGTCGACGCGCTGTTGCGGCCATAGTCGATCCAGGCCACGAGAAAGCCGTGGCCATCGGATGCCGCGATGGCGTCGTAGACATACCCCGGCGGCGCTTCGTACGCCAGTGCTGCCACGGGATGTTCGCCGGAGACTTCGGCCACGGCAGCCGCGGCGATCAGGAGCACCAGCGAGATTGCCGCGATCGTCGGCCGATTCATTTCTAGCGTGATGCTCTTCCCCGCACCAGGTGCGGCACGCCGACGAACGCCCGCTCGACGTCGCCATACTGCGGCTCGGTGCCGAGCCGGGTGTAGACGGTGGTGGTGCGGCCGGTGCCGGTGACGAGCAGCGAGGCGTAGGGATCGATGGCGTTGGTGATGACGGCCAGGGGATTGAGACTTTCGATCGAGCCGGTGGCGGCAACGTGCGTGACGAAGAGGTTGTACGGCATCACCTGTCCGTTGACCGTGTGCGATGAAAGGGCGACGTCGTATTGCAGACCATCCCAGACCACGCTCTTCGCGGTTCCGTAGGCCAGGCGCACGCCGCCGCTCTGCGCGAGCAATGAGCCGTCCGAGGAGACCCGCTGCACGAAGACTCCATCACCCGGAGGGACATACAGATAGCGCGACCAGGCGACGAGAAATCCGTCGCCGTTGGATGCTGCCAGCGGCTTGGCTTCCGTGTCGAGCCCGTCCGAGATGACGATCGGTTTTGGATCGAGCAGACCGAGGGATGACGAGAGACGCGCCGCGAAGATCCGGGCGTGATACGAAGGCCCCGGATCGATTTCGACTGCATAGGGCACGAGGTCTTCCCACACCACCAGCCACTCGTGGCCATTCCAGGCCGTGGAAACGGTGCCTGCGGCTATGGTGTCGGGAGGCGTGATCACGAGCGGCATGCCGAGAGCGCCGTCCTGTCTGACGCTGTTTGCCAGGATCTTCGCGCCGTCCGACCACGCGACCAGCGTCGATGAAGAGCCGGGCGTAAGGGACAGGCCGATGGCCCACCACTGGTACGGGAAGACGCCGATGTCGGCGGAGCCGATCAGCGCTCCGGTGTCGGGCGAAAGCCGCGCGATCTTCACCGTGGAGGTGAACGGCGTTGTGGTCATCTGTTCGATCCAGCCGATGAGGTAGTTGGCTCCGTCGTATGCGATGCGCGGCTCGCCGGCGGCGCGGTTGCCGACGCGGATTCCCCGCCCGTCGAGCAACTTTCCGTCGAGCGAAAGCCGGCCGGCGTAGAGGCCGTCGTCCTCGTTCCAGACCACGGCGTTGTTGCGGCCGCTGGTTGCCGCGGCAGGCGCGAGCTGCGTTTTTGCCGCGCTGACGATCGGTGTGATCTTCGAAGCGGCCAGCGATTGACCGTTGACCACGGTCGCGGAGAACAGCTGCGCCGAGGTGACGAACTCCGTCCAGAAGAAACCGGCGTCGGTTCCATTGGACGCGAGGGTCGCGCCGGCGCCGAAGTTTTGTCCGCTGGCGATGGAGACGTACGACCCGACCGGCGCTCCGGTGCGGTCGAGACGCCGGATGCCGATCGAACGCTCCACCGCGCTGGAATCCATGAGCAGATACGAACCGCCCGTGAAGACGAAGCCGGGGAAGGTCGAATTCAACGGCACCGTCGATTTTTCCAGCATCTCGCCGGTCGCGGCGACATGTTGGGCGACGACGGCGAATCCTTCTCGAATGATGGCCACGTAGCTCTCACCATCGGAGGCAAGATCGAGGATCGCCCGCGAAAACGGAGAGGTCGTGACCTGCACCGAGGAAGACGCGGCGATGCCGTTCGCATCCAGCCGTGTCGAGATGATGAACGTACTCCGCTGCCAGACCGCGAGGAAGTCGTGTCCGTTCGACGTCACCATTGAATTCGCCGCACCGGCGCTCTCCGCCGAGATCTTTCTCGGTCCGTCGATGACGTTGGCATTGTGGTCCAGTACCACCATCGAGTCGCCGAAGACGATCACGGTTCGGTTGCCGTTGCTGGCCGCGCCGTTCACGCTGGGCTGCACGCGATCGGCCAGCAGACGCGGCGCGGCATCGAGAATGACGCCGTCGCGATTGATGCGGACGCCCAGGAGCGCAGACGCTTGCGGCGTGACCGGAGAGGGCTCGAACCAGGAGACGAGGTAGTTTTCTCCGAGAAAAACGACACTGGCCTGGGTGCTCGGATTGGAGATCGCCGGCATGCGGATGCCGAGGGGATCGAGAATGTCGCCCGCGGCATTCATACGTGTCGCGTAGATCTGGTTCGTGTTCGTGCGACTGCGTTGTGTGTCGACCCACGCCACCAGAAAATCGCGGCCATCGGACGCCGCCGCGGTTCCGTAGCGTTGTCCGGGCGGAGGCCCGTACGCCGGATCGGAAATCGGCCGTTCTCCCGAAACCTCGGCGAGCAGTGCGCCGGCCGCGAACAGAAATGAGATGGCGATGAGGAGCGAGCGTTTCATCGAAAATCCTTTCGCGGAGTACGGCGGTTGCTCGGTATTCAAGTTGTTTTATGGCCTTATACCATAACGGCCTGCGAGTATCTGTGGCCCATTGCATCGACCGATCTCCAAAGGTCCGGAAGTGTTCAATCGGAGACAGCTTCAGCCGTAAATCCACACATCTCCGACACTTGCAACGTTTCCGTGAACGGCCCGGAAAAGGGGTTGGATTGTCAAGTGAGATGTGGAAAGTGCAAAACCTCTTGGGCTACTGCACAAAAATCGCTGCTAATGATGTGTCTGATTTTGGTTAAATCCAATCGCTACAACAATTAGGTCAATTCGCCCACAGAGTTGTGCAAAGCGGTCAGAAGGCCGCATTTTTCGCGGGTATTCGACGTTTTTCACAGGGCTTTCCGCAGGGTTTTCCGCAGAAACTGTGAAAACGCCAGATCACCCTCCCGGACGAGCCTCGGCTCGTCGCCGGTAAAGTCCACAATTGTCGAAGGTTTCCCCTCGCGCGGACCCTGATCGAGCACGGCATCAAGCGACGTTTGCAGGTCATCTGCCAGCGCTTCGGGAGTGGCGATCGGCGGTTCGCCGCTGCGATTCGCGCTCGTCGAAACGAGCGGCCCGGTGCGATCGAGAAGCGATCGCAGCCACGCGAGATCGGGGATACGCGCGGCGACAGTAGTGTTGCCCGAAGCGAGAATCGCGGTGAGCGGCGCGGGCCAGATACCGGACAGCGATTCGGGAACGACCGCGCCGAGTGCGCGCAGCTGTTCGATCGACGAAGCGATGATGACGAAGGGCTTGTCGCCGTCGCGGCCTTTCATCGCCCGAATGCGGGCGATCGCCTGGTCATCCGAGGCGACGGCGTGCAGGCCGTAGATGGTATCGGTGGGGAGCAATGCCACGCCGCCGGATCGCAGCACGTTCGCCAGCTCGTCGAGCACGCCGCCGGACGGGTCGCCGTCGACGCGCCAGCGTTTCATCGCCGCGCCTTCGCCGTCCGCCCGCGCGCGCCGTCGAGCAGCTCGCGCGCGTGCAGGACCGCGGAGGCGGGAATCGATTCGCCGCCGAGCATGCGGGCCACCTCGTTCACGCGCTCGTCGTCGCTGTCGAGCCGGCGGATACGCGCGCGGGTGTGGCCGGCGGCGTCTTCCTTCCAGACGAAAAAGTGCGTGCTTCCGAAGCTGGCGATCTGCGGGAGGTGCGTGACGCAGATGACTTGGTTGCCCGCCGCCAGTTCCTGCAGCTTCCTTCCGACGACCTCGGCCACCCTTCCGCCGATGCCGGCGTCGATCTCGTCGAAGACCAGCGTGGCCGCGGCGGCGCGGCTCGAGGCCTTGAACAGCGCCGCGGCGATGGCCAGCTGGATGCGCGAAAGCTCACCGCCCGAGGCGATGCGCTGCATCGGCTTCGGCTCCTCGCCGCGGTTCGGGGCGATGAGGATCTCGATGCGATCGATGCCGTGCGCCGCGGCGTGCTCGCGCGTTGGCTCCGCGGCATCGACGACGACTTTGACCGTGGTCCGCTCCATTGCCAGATCATTCAGCTCCGACTGGATGGCGGATTCGAATTTCTTCGCCGCTTTTTTGCGCGCGGCGGAGAGAGACTGCGCGGCGCTGCGCCAGGCAGAGAATCGCTGGTCTTCGATCCGCTGCAGTTTGTCGACGCTGGTCTCGTAGTCGCTGAGCCGCTCGAACTCGTCCTGGATGGCGCTGAGGTGCGTGAGCACGGCCTCGACCGAGCCGCCGTACTTTTTCTTCAGCCGCTCGATGGTGACCAGGCGGTCCTCGATCTCCTCGAGCCGCACCGGGTCGTGGCGGACGGAATCGGAGAGACGCGAGAGGCCGCGCGACGTTTCTTGGAGGCGGTAGATGGCGTCTTCGATCTCGCTCTTGATCGTGGCGATGTCGGCGATCTCGCCCGCGAGCGGCTGCACGAGGTGCAGCGCGCGCGCGAGCTGGGCCAGAGCGGAGCTCTCATCATCGTCGACCAGCGCGAAGGCGCCGCTGCTGGCTTCGGCGAGCTGCCGGGCGTTGGCCAGCATGCTCCGCTCGCCGCGCAGCGATTCCTCTTCCGCCGGATCGATCTTGGCGGCGGAGATCTCGTCGATCTGGTAACGAAGCAGATCGAGCCGAAGGGTGCGATCGCGCTGGGCGTCGGTCAGCTCGCGCAATTGTTCGGCGATGTCCCGCCACGATCCGTGCGCCTCGCGCGTCGCCGCGAGCAGCGCGGCGTGATCGCCGTAGCCGTCGAGCAGTTCGCGATATCCCTGCCCCGCCACCCGCCCGTGTGACTCGTGCTGGCCGTGGATCTCCAGGAATGCATCCATGGCCCCGCCGAGCTCGCGGACGGAGAGCGGCGAGCCGTTGATGAGCACCCGTCCGCGGCCGTTCGTGGCGATCTCGCGCTTGACGATGATCTCCGAGTCCGCGGCATCGACGCCGATCTCGTCGAGCGCGTCGTGCGCTTCCCGCGGCACATCGAACACGGCCTCAGCAGCCATCTTGTCCGCGCCCGCACGAATCATCTCCGTCGACCCACGCGCCCCGCGAAGAAACTCGAGCGAGTCGATCAGCAACGACTTCCCCGCCCCCGTCTCCCCGGTCAGAACATTCAGTCCCGCCCCCGGCTCGATCGCGAACTCCTCGACGATGGCGAGGTTGCGGACTTTGAGGTATGTGATCACTCAAAGGTGAGTTTAGCAGGAGGGAGACGAGCTACTGTTGCCGTCTCCCTCGGCGTAGTCAGGGCGTTGATGGCGGCGCCATCAGCTCGGCGAGTTTGTCGAGTTTGAAAAGGAAGCCGGCGAAGACCCGTACGTCATCCGGTCCTTTGCCGACGTTCGCATGCACTCCCGCATAGAACGGAATGATTTTATTGCTCAGGGGCACGAGCCTTATTCCGCCGTCAATGACCAGCCGCCGATGCGCCTCATGAGTTCTGGCGCCCTGAAATTGTTCAAACCATCCATACGAAACTTCGACAAATCTGATGGGGATGTAATTGACCGTCTCGAGGTCACCACTTTTGGCGGCGCTGTGATTGTGCGTAAAGCGCAAGCCCAGCTGACCTCGTCCGATCGCTGTGTCTCCGCTGGAGCTTTTCTGCGCTCGGGTAGTAAAGCCAGCACGTGCAAAAACTCCCCACCGAACAGCGTCGTATCTGAGGTCCGTGTCGCGCGATGTATTCGAGTAACTCGCCCAGGAATCCGGCTGAAAGATGAGTCCTAGGGTGCCCGTAAACGCATTCTCGAGCGGCGCGGTTGGGGTTGGCGTCGTATCTGATTCGGCTCTGGGACGCTTGCCGAGCTCAGGTTCTGGTGTCGTAGGCTTCGATTCGCCGAACGGAAACTTAGTGAAGGCCATATTGAGTTCGGTATGCCACAGGCCGTGGTACATCCTGGGAGTAGGTTTTTCGCAGGGATCTCCATGCGAAGAAGCTACGCATGGCGCTTCACAGGTCTTCGCCGGAGAACCTTGGGAAGGCGGGCATGGAGCTAGCCACAGCGCTCTTGGCCGTTTCCACATTGTGTCGAAAGTGAGCTGAATCAAAGGGCCGGCATTTCCGAAACCCGTGTTATTGCCGTTCGCGTCATAGTTGTTGGCGAATGTCTGACCCATAAAGAACTCGACAAAAGCACGATCACTGGAAAGGGCATCTTTGAACTTTGGCCCAATATCAAAGTTCATATCGACGACCTTCACCAGCTGGGGCTTGTCGTCAGCACCATGCGGAACGACACGGAGCTTGAACGTGGAGCTCTTGCCTGTGATGAGTGAGATTTTTTTTGTCCCGTCTGCATCTGTTTTGAGCGCCAGGGTCGTTCCAACCGGTTTGTCAGATGTGAAGATTCGAGCATCACCTTCAGACACAAAAATCTCGAAAGCCACGTCTTTGACTGGTGCGCCGCTTCCATCCGTCGCCTTGATGATGATCTCGTCGGGATAATTGCTCGCGAAGTCGTATGTTGTGTTCGTCTGAGTGGCAACGAATTTCTCCGCGACTGGATGTGTCACGGTGGTATCTGTGGCAGTAGTCTCGAAACTCAGATCGACGATCTTCGCGAGTTGAGGTGCATCGTCCGCACCATGCGGGACGATACGAAGTTTGAACTTGCTGCTTTGCCCCGTGATGATGGAGAACTTCTTCGTGCCGTCGGTGTCTGTTTTCAGGCCGCCCAAGTTCGTGCCGACCGATTTGTCGGCAGCGTAGACTCGGGCGTCACCATCAGATACAAAGACGTCGAATACGACGTCCTTTAGCGCCGCACCATTCGCGTCAGTCGCTTTGACCGTGACCTCGTCTGTGTAATTGCTCCCGGGAGCGAACGTCGTGCTCGTCTTAGCTGCTGTGAATTTCTCAGCGGCCGGGTGAGTCGTGGTGGTATCGGCTGCCACCGCCAACGGCGGCTGCGCAAATGCGCATATCGCGACGAGGCAGGTGATCAGGCAGCCGGAAATGAACGTTGACTTCAAAACGCGCGAAAAGCTCATCCGAGCCTCCTTCTCAAGCAAGACCGTGGCTGCGGCCCCAACTTTGCTTTGGCTATCGACATGAAACGACGGACAGAAGTTCTTTTTTTCGCTACGGCACTCCTGATTGCCTGCAGCCGTGAGCAGGCGCATGAGACGAAGGACCGCGCGCAGAACGCGGCGAACAAGGTGGCGCAGAAGGTTGCCGATACGTTCGATGTTTCCACGCCCCTCGGGGCGAAGGAGCCGGCGCTGACGCCCCAGGAGATCGAGAAGCAGCGGTTCGATCAGCAGTGGCGGCAGTTGCAGTCGTTCCGGGCGCAGGAGGCCGCTCGCCTGGCGGCGCAGCAGGCGGCGCTACAACAACAGGCGGCGCAGCAGCAGGCGCTCAATCTCAACATCGTTCATGGGAAGAAGGAGTCGTTCAAAGGGCTCGATGCCAACGCCATCAACAGCGCGCCGGTCAGTCTTCCGATCACCGGCGACGTGCGCGGGCCCTCGGTGCTGCGAACACAGGTGTATCTCGATCGGAATCACTTCTCGGTCGGCGCGATCGACGGACGATGGGGCCGCAATTCGGCGATCACGGTCTGGTGGTGGCAGCGGGCACACGGCATTGCCGAGACCGGCGACGTCGATGACGCCACGTTCCAGTCGCTGGCGCAGGCGGCGGGCGACGTGCCGGTGCTCGTGCCGTACACGCTGACGGCGGATGATCTGAAGGGTCCCTTCGTGCACATCCCGGACGATCCGTACGAGAAGGCGAAGCTCGATTGCATGTGCTACGAGTCGGTGCGCGAAGAGCTGGCGGAGCGCTTTCACTGCACCGAGGATTTTCTGGAGCAGCTGAATCCAAGCGTGAAGATTAACGACCTACAAGCGGGTGCGACGATCAACGTCCCGAACGTGCGCGCGCCGCTGACCCAGGATCAGCAGGACATCGCCAGGATCGTCATCTCGATCGCCGGCAACACCTACAACGGGTTCGACGCCAGCGGCAATCTTGTCTTCCACGCGCCGACGACGCTCGGGTCGACCTACGACCCGTCACCCGATGAGACCCTGCACGTGGTCGAGATCACGCCGATGCCGCACTTCCACTACGACCCGACGCTGTATCACGAGGTTCCGGACAGCGAGCCGGATGCGCACATGAATCCCGGGCCGAACTCGCCCGTCGGCGTGGTCTGGATGGCGCTCAGCAAGGCGCACTACGGAATGCACGGCACGCCGGATCCCGACTCGATCGGCTATGCCTCATCGCACGGCTGCGTGCGCCTGACCAACTGGGATGCATCGGAGGTCTCGCACCGGATTCACAAAGGGGTGGAAGTGTCGTTCGTCGACACGAGGTCGAAGAAGTAGCTCACCTGCCGGCTTCGATGAACATGTCTTCGAGATCGATGCGATCGATGTCGCCATCGTCGACGACGGCGCGAACGACGGTTCCGTCGCGCTTGAGTGTGACGATCGTTGGATCGGGTGTCTCGCCGATCTCCTGGCGCAGCGCCGGTCCGATGGCGTCGTCGCGGGTGACCTGAATGGCGCAGCGGATCGAGGAGCCGCCGTCGCGGTCGCTGATCCGGCCAGCTTCGGCGGTCAGCTCATTCGCGCGCGGGCTCGAGCCGATGATGAGCATGTAAACCTGACCAGTGCTCAGAGCCTGGTCGAGAGACTTGTCCCGTGGAACGATGACGGGAGCGGGCATGGGCGGTGGCCCTCCTTGTTCGGTGCAAAGATACACAAGAGCCCGGCCAATCGCCTCCGGAAATTACGCCACGGCCTGCCGCAGCATATCCGTCGAGATTCCGGGCGTTTTCAGATTACCGATCAGCGTCAGCGACAGGGAGTCGGGGTCGACGATGGTCGCGGCGACGTTGGCGATGTCGTCGAGAGTGACGGCATCGATGGCGGCGGTGATCTCGTCGGGAGAATACTGGCGTCCGAAGTAGTACTCCTGCCTTGCCAGTCCGGACATGCGGCTGACGGTCGATTCCAGTGAAAGCAGGATCGATCCTTTGAGGTGGAGCTTGGCGGAGCTCAGCTCATCGGCGGTGGCGCCGCCGCTCTTGATCGTGCGCATTTCGGCGAGGGTCATGTCCAGGACGCGCTTGAGGTTTTTCGGCGCACAGGCAGCGTAGATCGCTTCGTAGCCGCCGTTGACGTAGCCGTTGTGGTACGACATCACGGTGTAGACGAGGCCTTCTTTCTCGCGGATGCGCTGGAAAAGACGCGAGGACATCCCGCCGCCGAGGATGGCGTTGAAGAGCGCCGCGGCGTAGCGCTCGTCGCCCTGCTGCGGGAAACCGCGCGAGCCGAGGCAGAGATGAACCTGCTCCAGCTCCCGCTTCTCGCGAAGGATCACGTGCTGGGCCGGCGTCGGCGCGGACCAGGTGCGGGTGATGGGCGGCTTTGTATCGTTGGCGAACGTTTTCTCGAGAAATGGCAGGATCTCCTCGGGGCGCACATTGCCGGACGCGCAGAAGATCATGTTCGAGGGATGAAAGGTCTCGTCGTAATGGGCGAGGATCTGCTTCCGCCCGAGCCGGTTCACGGTCTCCTCGGTGCCCAGGATCGGCCTGCCGAGCGGGTGGTCGGGCCAGAAGGCGGTGACGAAGATCTCGTGAACGAGATCGTCGGGCGTGTCTTCGACCATCTTGATCTCTTCGAGGATCACGCCGCGCTCGACTTCGAGATCGTCGTCGGTGAAGCGCGGCTCGATGACGATGTCCGTCAGCAGGCTGAGGCCGGTCATCATCTGCTCGTCGAGCACGTGGCAGTAGAACGACGTGTACTCCTTGCCGGTGAAGGCATCGACGTCGCCGCCGAGGATGTCGATGACCTTGGCGATGTCGCTCATCGACCGCGTGGCCGTGCCTTTGAAAACGAGATGCTCGAGGAAGTGCGACGCGCCGCTGTGCTCTTCCGACTCGACGGCCGACCCGCTGCGCAGGTAGTAGCCGAGGGCCACGGAGCGGACGTAGGGAAGCGTCTCGATGATGATCGTCAGCCCCGAGGGGAGGACGTAGCGGCTGACGTTTTTCATGCTGGATGACATTGGAGGGGGATTGTAGCGGGCAACGCAGGCCGGACTCTCAGTCCGACTCGTTTGAATCAGCGCTTGGTGGTGAAGAAGGTTCCGGCGGCGGCGACGCGCAGCGCTTTCTCGCGCTCGTAGTCGACCGAGGTGTAGACCCAGGCTTCGTAGCTGTCGGCGTTGCAAACCGTCATGAGCGATTTGCCGTGGGCATTGGGACGGACGCCGATGAATGGTCCGCCTGCGTAGTCTTTGATCGGGATGCCGGGGAGACCCGGCGGACCCGCAGAGTTAGTGCTGTCGGTCTTGTCCGACGACGTCGGTGGCGGAGGAGGAGGCGGCGGTGGCGGCTGCACACCGGGAGGAGTGTTGGCGTTGGTGCCGGCGCATGGCGGAAGTGCCGAGCCGGCGGCCTGCGGGATGACCAGCCAGTCGACTTCGCCGGTGAGCGGGTCGGTGAATTCCCCTTTCGGTCCGCGGATCATGCGCGGCTGGCGGGCGTCTTTGAGCTGTTGCGGCGAGGTGGGGTAGGTGTTGTTTTTGATCCGGAACTCGGCGATTGCTTTGGCGTACTGCTGCATGGCGTAGATCGTCTCGCGCTCACGCTCGCGCTTCATGACCGTCGACCACATCCGCGGCACGGTGTAGGCGACGACGATCATCATGATGGTCATGATCACTATGACGCCGGCCAGGGTGAAGCCTTTCTCGGCAGTTGCGCGGTTACGCGGTTGCGAGGTCTCGGGGTGCTGGACCACACCGCGAAACCGCGAAACCTCGCAACCCCGCGACCGCGATTCACCAGCTCTTGTACGGTGTGCCATCGAGTCCATTGCCGGCGGCCTGGCTGTGTACGTCGTAGATGCCGGGGGCGGAGTTGTCGGTCTGCGCACTGGGATCGGTGGGCACGGCGTTCGGATCGGACGGGTCGGGAGTGTTCTGCACTTCCTCCCAGTCGGCCTTGCCGGTCATCGGATCCTTGGGGACGTTGCGGAGATAGTGCTGCTGCTGGAGCGCCTGCAGGCTCTCGGGATATTTCTGTTTGTCTGCGTAGTAGTCATCGATCGCTTTGCGCATCTCGAAGAGGTCGTGGCGCAACGCCGATTCACGCGCTTTGGTCTGGGCCCACCTGACGTTGGACACGGCCACGGCCGCGAGGATGCCGATGATCGTGACCACGACGATCAACTCAATGAGGGTGAAGCCGGATTGTTGTTTGCGTCGTTTCACGTGGGTCTCCGTAGTCGATTAGTGGATTAGTCGATTAGTAGATTAGGAAAGATCCACGGTTTTACTAATCCACTAATCTACTCATCGACTAATCCACTGCATTTCACCATTCGTTGTAATGCGTCTTCCCGTCCAGCGCGGGGGCGGTTGACTTCGAATGAATCTCGTAGACGTTCTTGGGATCGCTCGATCCCTGTGCATCAGGATCGTCGTCGGCCGACAGCATGTTCCACTCTTTCTTGCCGGTCATCGGATCGATGAGATCGCGATCGCGGAGGAGCCGCACTTTCTGGCCGCTGTTGAGCTCGATCGGTTTGGTCAGGGACTCGAGATCCTTCGGCCATGGACCCTGGTCGAGGTTGGGTAGTTCCTTGAGACCGGCCGGACTGCCCGCCGGCTGCTGGGCCAGCTCGTGATAGCGATCGATGGCCTCGGTGATCCTGCGCAGCCGTTCGTGCAGCTCGACTTCCTTCTGCCGGCGGATGCCGAAGTTCGCCAGCGGCATGGCTACCGAGGCGAGGATGCCGACAATCGCCACGACGGTGATCAGTTCTGCGACGGTGAAGCCGGCGCATCGTCTGTTGCGGGCGTCCATCAGTCGACCTTTGCGCGGCCTCCCGACACCGAGGCGTTGACGACCGTGCCGGTGCCGTTGGTGAGGTTCGGGTTTTCGAGCACGAGGTACGTCTCGCCCGGAGCGCCGCCGCGTACGCGCAACTGAGCGATGTCACCGCCGCCGTTGTAGAACTGCAGCGGCTTGCCGTTCGAGGAGATGATCCGCACGGTGCCGTGCTCGCGATCGATGGTTGCCACGGGCGGCGTTTTCGGATCGACCACCAGAGCAGGACCAAAGACCACTTCGCTCACATCGAGCGTGTGCGGGTCGTAGTGGAGCATGAGCTGCTGCGTGGTCAGGCCGTCGAGATCCATCCCCACGACGTTCCACAACTTCTCTTCACCCGGCTTGAAGGCCAGCCGCATCGGCTGCGGCTGGATGCGCGGCGAGAGGCCGGTGTTATCGGGCATGCTCGCCGTGGCCGCCTCGGCGACCAGCGGCGTGCCGGTCGATGGCGTTAGGAGCTGGCTCTGCGGCTGCGGTTGCGGCGGCGGATTCGGAGTGTTCGGATTGGTCGGCGCCGTGTTGCGGCCGCGGAATGGATCGGTCGGTGCCGTGCCCGGCGTGATTCGGTTTGCCGGCGGAATGGGATTGCCATCGCCATCGGTGGTGGCGTTGAACTGCTGCGTGCCTCGCGGGGTGAAGGGATCGGCGGTGGTCTGCGACTCCAGGCGCGGTGAGAGACCGCGGAAGCTCAGGTTGCTCTGCGTGCCCACCCACATCGGAGCCATGTCGTCTTCGGTGATGTCCGGCATGCGGATGATGTGCGGGGTCATGGTCAGCATCAGGTCAGTGCGATGCCGCGTGGAGTGATCCTTGGTGAAGAGCCGTCCGAGAATGGGGATGTCGCCGAGGAAGGGGGTCTTCTGGCTCGAGGTCAGGTCGGTCTGCTGAATGAGGCCGGCCAGGAAGTTGGTCTCGCCGTCTTTGAGGCGGATGGTGGCCTCGATCGTGCGCGTGTTGAACGACGGCGGCGCGTCGGCGGTGGCCGCGGCGGCGATGTCGGAGACTTCGACCGTCAGCTTCAGCGTGACCTCGCCGTTGTGGTGGACGCGCGGTTCCATCGAAACCTTGATACCGATGTCCTGGTACTGGAACGACGTCGCCGGAAGGCTGCCGAGGGTTCCGTTCTGCACGCCGGTGGTGAATGTCGTCACCGGCACGGGAACGCGCTGACCGATATGCAGCGTGGCTTTCTCGCCCTCGGAGATGCGCAGCTCGGGGTTGGCCAGCGTCTCGGTGTTGCCGACGCTCTTGACCAGGTTGTAGGCGATCGACGGGATGGTGAAGACGAGGTTGGCGCTGTTGATGCCGCGAAGCGTGTTGAGGCTTCCCGGAATGGGATTGCCCTTGTCGTCGACCGAGCCGGTGGTGGCCAGCGTGCCGCCGAGGCCATTCACGACGGCGCCAATGTCGCGCTGCCTGTCGAGATCGATCTGCAGCAGCTCCACGTCGACGACTACCTCGGCTTTTGCTTTGTCGTTGGCTTCGATGATCTTCTCGGCGATGCGCACCTTGTCGGCGGTGTCGCGGATGGTGATGGCGTTGAGCGCTTTGAGCGGGAAGACGTTGCGGGCCTCGATCATGGTCCGGACGACGTTGGTGACCTGCTCGGCGTCGCCGTTCGAGAGGTAGAACGTGCGGATGACCAGGTCTTCGTAGTCGCGCCGGGCCTGCGGGTTGTCGGGGACGACGATGATGGTCTTCTCGTCGAGCGCTTTGTAGAAATGATTGGCAGCCTGCATGAGGCGCTCGAGGGCCTGCTGGGCGGTGACGTCCTTCAGCTCGATGGCGATGCGGTCATCCTTCACGGCCTGGTCGAAGAGGATGTTGATGCCGAAGGCGTTGCCGAGGGCTTTGTAGATCTCTTTGACCGGCGTCTCGTGCGGGAATGAGAGCGAGATCGGCTGATCGGACGTCGGATTGAGCTGCGGCGGCGCGGCCTTGGTGATGTTGGCCTTGGCCCGCTTCTTCAACTCTTCGATCGTGGCCGGCTGGTTGGCCATGGCCGCTTCGCGCAGCGCGCTGACGGCTTTGCCGTATTCGACGGCGGCGTACTGGTTGGTGGGATCGAGCTTGATGACCAGCTCCAGTTCCGTGGCCGCCAGCTGCATCAGCCGGATCTGGTCCTCTCCTCGGGCGTTGAGGGCGGAGGCGCGCAGCGATTTGCCTTTCTGGAAATGGATGCGGGACGCTTCGAGCTTGGCGCGCGAAAGGTCGATCTGGTAGAGCGAGTTCTGTGGATCGACGTCGAGTGCTTTCTGGTACTCGGTGACCGCCTTGTCCCAATCCTTCGCCCCTTCGGCCGTCTTCGCTTTCTGGAACGCGTTGTAGCTGGTGCAGGAGAGCACCGTGAGCGCCAACGCCATTGCTGTAATTCCGAGTTTCGTCTGGTTCATTCGTTCAATCCTGGGTGATCAGCATTTGTTATCTGCTGATCACTCTGACGGTAGCTGTTTGCAAAAGTCACTGTGCGAGCGGAATGCGCGTATTCACGTCCGCGGGGAAGCCGACGAAGCCGATCTCGACCGATTCGATGCCGATGCTGCGGAGAATGAATTTGCCGTCGATGATCTCGCCGACGCGGACGTTGACGATCTCGCCTTCGTTGCCGTTGAACGTCGCGATCGGATTGTTCGCCGGTCCGAAGGTGCCGATGTACTTCATCGTGAATTGCGGCGGCACCGGAGGCGGAGGCTTGGGCGGATTGGCCTTGATGTACGCCTGCCACTCGGCGTCGCAGACGTCGCCCTTGCCGTTGCGATCGCTGTCGGCCTGATCAGGGTTGTACTGCGTCGGACAGTTGTCGCGGAAATCAGGGACGCCGTCTTTGTCCTGATCGGGCGGCGGCGGTGGGGCTTTGGGTTGAGGTTGCGGTGGTGGTGGCGGCGGTTCGCGGAAGGAGAAGAGATTCCGCTCGATCTTGTAGCTGCCGCTCTGGGAATCGAGCCACTCCATGTGCAGAACGGGGACGCCGGGCGTGCTGGCGGTTTGCGGCGCATGCGCTTTCTGCACGGTGGCCGGCGTGCGCGGCGCCGCCGGAGCGGGCGCGGGCTCGTCGCCGCCATGCGCGAAGGCATAGATGGCAAAAACGGCGATGAGGATCACGCCGATCGTCGTCCAGGTTTTCCAGTTCATCCAGTCCATCACAACTGTTTGACCGCGGCGGTTGCGTTGCGCGCGTCGCGGAACAAGGTCTTGAGTCGAATGTTGAGAGTCAGGGTCTTATCGGCGCCGTTCTGCGCGGTGCCGGAGTTGAGGCTGATACCGTCGATGATGACGAATTGATCGGAGAGCTCGAGCAGATTGATGAGGCGGCGCACCTGTTCATACGTCCCCTGCACGGTGAACGCAATCTCGACCGTCGTCGTACCGATCGATCCTTTGGTGTTGGTGCTCAAGGCGGTGGCACTCTTGCTCTCGCCGGTGGTGAATTGATAGCTGGGCGGCTCGAGTTTGCTGGCCGCGGCCAGGCGGCGCACTTCGTCGATCAGCGCCGTCAGCCGCATCAGCGCCGTCGACCAGCGCTCGTTGTAGAGAACCTGAAGGTCGCTCTGCACTTTTTTGTACGCGGCCAGTTGCTGTTGCGAGGTGACCCGCGTACGGCGGGCCTGGTCGAGTTGGGCGGTGACCTGCTCCTGCCGCGCGTCGAGATCTTCCAGCCGGCTGACGTACTGCACCCGGTAGGTGAAGAAGAAGATAGTGTTGGCCAGCAGCAGCAGGCCGAGCACGATCAGGAGGACACGCTTCTCGCGCCAGATCATTCAACCCTCCTGGCGATGGACGGCTTGTAGTCGACACCGAGCACGATGTGGTACTCGCCGGTGGACATGGTCTGGTTGGTGGGGAAGGCGTTGGCGAAGTGCGGGTCGGCATTGAACCGGTTGATGGTGGCGGTGAGGCCGTCGCCGGTCTTGGTGATGCAGGTCATGGAGAGATGGACCAGCCCGTCCTTGGAGAAGGAAGGGGCCACCGACTGCAGCTTCACGTCCGCCGGCAGAACGCGCTCGAGCCGGTCGAGCAGCTCGCTCCAGGAGAAGGCGCGCTCGGCCAGCTGCGTGTTGGCGAACTCGGTCTGCGAGGCCAGGAGCTTGAGGTCGACGCCGCGCAGGCGCTGCGCCAGCGTCTCGGACTGCCGTTGTTCATCGGCGATCTGCTGTTCGAGCTTGGCGATGTTCGCCCGCGTGGTCTTGGTCTCGGTCCGGTAGCGGAGAAAGGTGTCGACGTTGTTGAGAGCCAGAAACGCCGTCAGCAGGGCCATGGCCACGACCACGGCATACACCGGGCGGTAATCGCGGAAGGGCCGCGAGGCGAGGTTGAGATGGATCGGTTTCACCCTGTGAAGACTCCTGTGGCCGCGGTCAGCTCCGCTTCGTACGCGGAGGCGTCGCTGCCCGTGGTCTGCTCGGCCACGTCGCCGAGAGCGACCTTGCGGACGGGCGCCGAGAACTCGCTGGCGATGGCGGCGGTGACTTCGCCGTTGATGCCGTTCCCGGCGACGTAGCAGCTCTCGATCGAGGCAGTCTGCAGCGAGTCGCGCAGATAGGTCGCGGAGAGTTTGATCTCCTGCTGGAGCGTGCGGTGTCCATTCAGGTTCCGCGACCTGATGAAAAGCGGCACGCCTCCTCGGAAGAGAGCCGTGGTGAAGTCGTTCTCGCGGACGTAGAAGAAGATGCGGTCGCGCGTGGTGACCGCTTCGCGCGCGGTGACGGCGTTCCAGATGTTGAGGCCTGCCGGCTCGATGAGGATGACTTCGATGCCAGCCGCTTCGAACAGCCGCTCGATAGCGGCGATGGTCTCTTCGACGGCGCTCACCGCCAGGACTTTCGGCGGCGTGCGGCTGAGCACTTCGTAGGACATCCGCAGTGCCGAGGGATCGATGGGCATGGTCCGGCGCAGACTCCAGCGGATCACTTCCGCCGCTTCGTGCGCGCGCTCGGGGAGCGCCTGCAGCTCGATGATGTTCATCCGGAACCAGGAGTCGGGGAGGAGGATGGAGACCTTGTCCCACTTTCCGGTTTCGAGCTTCATGCGGCGCAGCACTTCGGCGAAGACCGCTTCGTTCTGCAACTGTGGCGTGACCACGCCGGGCGCGAAGACGTCGTCCCGCAGCGTGTAGCTCTTCGCCTGCAGGATCTGCATCGCCTTCCGCCCGCGGCCGACGCGGGCGTGGATCAGAGAATCGCTGTCGAGGACGACGACATCAGGTGGGAAGGAACGCGCCATATCACTCCACGAAGGTGACCTTGTTGATTTCGCGCAACGTGGTCTGTCCGTTCATCACTTTCCGGAGCGCCGATTCGCGGAGGAACAGCATTCCTTCTTCTTTCGCAGC
>Ga0157378_10001460_pt1 | contig 21317 bp, 18 predicted proteins | sample M65metaG_FD_115309 | JGI IMG/M metagenome (GOLD analysis project Ga0157378, IMG submission 115309) | Miscanthus rhizosphere microbial communities from Kellogg Biological Station, Michigan, USA - M6-5 metaG | ecosystem: Host-associated > Plants > Roots > Rhizosphere > Soil | place: USA: Michigan...
CACCTCACGATGGGCGAGGGGGGCGCGGTCAGCATCATTCGCCGCCCGCCGCTCAAGACCTACGCCGAGAGCTTCCGCGATTGGGGCCGCGACTGCTGGTGCCCGAGTGGCAAGGACAACACCTGCAACAAGCGCTTCGGTTGGCAGCTCGGCGAGCTGCCCGAGGGCTACGACCACAAATACATCTACAGCCACCTCGGCTATAACCTGAAACCGCTCGACCCCCAGGCCGCCATCGGCCGCCAGCAGCTCAAAAAACTCCCCGCCTTCATCGAGGCCCGCAAACAAAACTGGGAAACGCTCCGCCGCGGCCTCGCCGATCTCGACGAATACTTCGAGTTCTCCCTCCCCACCCACGCCACCGGCTGGCAAGCCCCCCTCTCAACCATCAACTCTCAACCATCAACTTATTCTTGGGATCCCACCGGCTGCCGGACCGACTGCAGCTGGTTCGGCTTCATGCTCCGCGTGCGCCCCGGCTCGCCCTTTTCACACACCGCGCTGGGCCGTCATCTCGACGAAAAGAAGATCGGCAACCGCATGCTCTTCGGCGGCAACCTCCTCAAGCAGCCCGTTTTCGTGCAGCTCCGCAAAGACCGCCCGCAGGCGATCCGCACCCCGCTCGGCGCCTATCCCGGCGCCGACGAGATCATGCACACCGCCCTCTTCCTCGGCACCTACCCCGGTCTCACCCCGGCGATGCTCGACTACGAGATCGAGACCATCCGCAGCTTCGTGAAGAGCTTCTGAGTCTCACAGGGATGAAGGGGAGGGAAGGGATGACGTTTAGAAACAGGCTCCATCTGAGTTTCCAAATCTGCGCTCACCCTTTTCCTAAATTCGTCTCCCAGTCCCATCTCTTTCGTCCCTTTTCATCTCTGTAAAATTCCGTATTTCCCTCCGCGTATCCGCGCGAACCAGAAATAAAATCATGTTCCGTAAAATCTTGATCTTTGGAATCGGTGGCCTCGTCCTGCTTCTTGGCGCGGGAGAACTCGTCATTCGCGCGACTGGCATTACCGACTTTCCGATCTACGAAGCAGATTCCGAGATCGGCTATGCTCTGAATCCCAATCAGCATGGCCGGTTCTTGAACAAGAATGAGTGGTTTGTGAATCAGAAGCAGCAATGCACCACGGAATGGATCCCGAGTGGAAAGGACGACATTCTTCTTCTCGGCGATTCTCTGGTGCTCGGAGGAAATCCGCTTACGCAATCGGACCGACTTGCCACTAGGCTCCAGGCCTTGATTCCCGAAAGTCATGTCTGGCCGGCTGCGGCGGGCAGTTGGGCCGTGCCGAACGAGGTGGCTTACTTGAATCGATATCCAGAGGTGGCGCGGGATGCCGAGCGGTTGGTTTGGGTCTTGAATTCGGGGGACCTCGACGACGGAAGTGTGTGGAAGAGCGAAATTACGCATCCCCGGTATCACCCCTGGAGTTCACTGCTTTATGTCTTGGAAAAATACGGTCAGCCCAAACTACTGGGCAACCCGGTTCCCGAGGCTGGCGGAGTGCCGGTGGACCCGCAGATTCGGCCAACTTCAATTTCGTTGCTGACGCAAAAGCTGGCCGAGTTGCGGCGACAAAGACCGGACCGCCACGTGACGCTCGTCGTTTATCCGACTGCGGATGAACTGCGTCACACCTCACCCCATAGCGAAGCTTTTTATCAACGGTTTCTCGGGACGGTTCGTGAAATTGGCGTCGATGCCGGGGTGTCTGTGATCGAGATTCGAGCCGATCCCCGCTGGCGTCCGGAGTTTTACCGCGATGGCATTCACCCCAATGCAGCGGGAAATGTCGTGCTGGCTCGGATCATTGCCGATGGGATGCATTAAAAAAGCGCGAGTTCTGCTGGCATTCGCGCTGATGGTGGGCGGAGCCTCTCGATCCTCACCGCTGGCGATATGGACGGGGCAGCCGGCGCGCCCTGGCGAGACCGTGATGGTTCAGGGGCTCGGATGGGCCGGAGCTCAGGGATTGCAGATCGATATCTTGAAAAGTAGTTCGCTGAAAGGCGGCGACCTTCTGCTACTTCCCTCGAACGATCGTTCTTTACGCTTCCGCCTGCCCGCTAAATGGCCGATGGGCATTTACCGTTGCACGGTGAAGCATCCGAAGGGGGATGCAAGTTTCCTGCTCAATGCGCCCGAGGTCTGGTGGTGGCAGGCGGATGGCGGCCGCACTGCCACCGCCGGCGGGTGGGTGCGTATCTTTGGCCGCTGTCTCCATTATGCCAACGCTTCTGCCGAATTGAGGCAGGAAGGGAAGCGGATTCCTCTAAACGTCCCGGCAGGCGACGAATGGAGTCTTTTGGGATCCTTGCCCCAGTCTCTGCCAGCCGGCCGCTACACCCTGCACATCGAGAATGGCCTTGAGGGGCCGGAAGCGGGTGTGGATATCGAGCTGGAGGTCAAGGTCTCGCCCAAGGTTGCAAACGGGATTCGAGTCGTCGATTTCGGGGCGATTCCAGACGACGCCGGCGATGATAGCGATGCGCTCCGGCGGGCTTTGGCTGCGCTCGGGCAGCAGGGAGGCGGCGTGCTGGAATTGCCACGCGGACGGTTGCGCCTTAAAGGAGGATTTTACGTTCCGCCTCACGTGGAAATTCGGGGAATGGGTGAGAATGCCAGTTACCTCGCATGGGATGACACAGACTCTCCTCCGGAAGCGTTGATACAGGCTGGAGATGGTTTCGCCTTGCGTGATCTGGGGATCTACGCCTTTGCAATTCGGCGAGGCGTTGTCGTCGGCACCTCGGCGAAGCCGGCTCACGGCGTTCGGGTGAGTCATGTGCGGATGCGACTGACTCCATTTAGTATCTTGAATTTATCCAAAGCGGAAAATGAGCGCCGCCGCGCCGCCCTCGAGCATTCGGTCGCAATGGGCATTTCCACCGACGATGCGCAGGTTACGGATTGCGATTTTGCGATAGCCAGCCGTCAGATCCTCTCGATGGCGGGAAGGGATCAAGTGGTGGCGCGCAATTCCTTTTTTGCGGAGTCGGAGGGATGGTGCTCCTTCGCAAGCGGAGAGCGTTCCATCGTGGAGGACAATACGTTTGCCGGCTGCACTGCGGTGATTGCTCGCGGGACCGACGTCTATTTTGCCCGCAATCGCAGTGCTCATAATTACCGCGGTTTTCGGGAGGCGCTCACCACGGATGGCTGCGGAGGCGGGCCCGGCGATCTGAAGGTGCTTTCCGTGGACGGTGCTTCCATGCACGTGGGGCCGGCGGCTTCCCGCACGGATCCGCTTTCGATTCCTGCGGTGGTACGGATTCTCGACGGCGCAGGCGCGGGGCAGTGGCGGCGGGTCGTTGGCTACAAGGATTCCACCCTCACGATGGATCGTCCTTGGGATGTGCCGCCGGATTCCACCTCGGCTCTCACGATGGGCAATGCGATGCGGCATCATCTCGTTATTGGCAACGAGGCGAGCGACAGTGGCATCGCCGCCCAGCTTTACGCCGGGGCTCTGGAGTGCGTCGTCGCGGGGAACCGCAGCACGCGCAGCGGTGGCTTTCGAGTCTGGGGGCGGCAGGCGGGTCCCGGCTCGGCCCCCGGTTGGTATGTGCAGCTCGAGGGGAACGTGATCGACGAAAGCTACGGCACCGAGGGGCCCGAGGCGGGAGGCGGCACATCAGCCATCGAGGTCATCGGCGACTGGGGCAGCCCGACTTACAAGGGGCCGACCATCCGCGGGATCGTCATCCGCGGGAATGAACTTTCCCCGCACGCCACCATCAACATCCGTCGTCGCGTGCGCGACGTCCTCGTCGAGGACAACCACTTCGCCGACGGCCAGGGGAAGGTCACACGCGAAATGAACGATCAGCAGGAGGGCGTGGTGATTCGCCCATGATCCTGCGACAATTTACCGCTCAAAAACTTCGGAATCTTTCACGACGACCATGCGCCTCTTCGTTACGGGTGGAACCGGCTTTATCGGTTCGCATTTTTTGAATGCCGCGCTCTCCGCCGGCCATGAGGTCGTCGCCCTGCGGCGTTCGCCCGCTTCCCAGCCGCGCATTCCCCTGGAGAAGCAGCCGGACTGGCTCGAGAAGACGATGCCCGAGGTCGGGCCGGAGGATTTCGCCGCCTGCGATGCGATCGTGCATCTCGCCGCCGTGGGCGTGAGTCCGCAAAAGGCGACTTGGGAGGAACTCTTTCGCGTGAATGTCGCTGAGAGCCTTCGCCTTTGGCTCGTCGCGGCCGAGGCTGGCGTGCCACGGTTCGTGATCTGCGGCTCCTGCTTCGAGTATGGCGGCAGCAGCGAACGCTATGAATTTATTCCTCCGGATGCCCCGCTCGAGCCCGTGACCGGTTACGGCGCATCGAAGGCGGCGGCTTCCGTCGCGGCCCGCGCGCTTGCCCGCGAGCGAAAGCTCGCGCTCGTTCTTCTCCGCCCCTTTCAAGTCTTTGGAGACGGTCAGCATGACAGTAATTTTTGGCCTTCCTTGAGGGCCGCGGCTCTCGAGGGTCGCGACTTCCCAATGACTGAGGGTAATCAGGTGCGCGACTACCTGCCGGTCGAAGAGGTTGCCTCGGCCTTTCTTGACGCGGCAACCGGGCTTTCGGTGCTTCCGGGCGAACCGTTTGTCCGCAACGTCGGCAGCGGAAAGGCGCAGACCTTGGCGAAATTTGCCGAACATTGGTGGCGGCAATGGGGCGCTTCCGGCCGGTTGCTTAAAGGTGCTGTGCCGTATCGGGCCAGCGAGGTTATGCGCTATGTGCCGAAAGTGTGAAAACCAAATAGTGGAAATTTGGCTTATTCAGACTAACCGCACGGCACTCCGAAAACAATGCTTTCTCAACTAGTCAAGCTTACCCAAGGGCCCTCCTTTTTGATGATGATTTCAATGGGGCTGCGAATTGGTGGTGGCATGATCGTGCTTCCGCTCGCCCTACGGGTGATTCCAGAAGCCCAAATGGGTCTTTATTACACCTTCGTCAGCATTGCAGGTCTAATTACTCTCCTCGACTTTGGTTTTGCACCCACGGTATCTCGAAATGCGGGTTACGCCATGGGTGGCGCCTTGCGTTTGGTAGCCCACGGGGTTCCGGAACTGAGGCCGGAAAGCGGTCCGAACATTTTGTTGCTTTCGAGCTTAACGGGTGCCGTATCGGCTTATTATCGCTTGCTTGGTTTAGTTGCCGGTTTATGCCTCGTTTTTGGGGGCGGGTATTTTGTTGCGAATCGGCTCCATGCGACAGGGCTGAGTGTCAATTTATTGGGAGCATGGATGCTGTTCGCGGCTGCGCAGACTTATACCTTCTCCTCCGGTTATTGGAGTAACCTACTAAATGGAGTCGGGGAGGTGCGTCGCGCAGCGATAAATGCTATTATTTCACAGATTTGTGGACTTGCCGTCCTCTCCATATCGCTTCTGCTGGGGCTCACAATCTGGTCTTACGGTTGCAGTTCTTTGATCAGTGCAATCATTTTACATTTTGCGGCATGGTCTTCATTTCGGAAAATTTGCCCAAAAATCCCGTCGGAAGAACATACGATGGCGGTCGCAAAAGATATTTTTCGAGCTCTCTGGCCGATGGCTTGGCGCCAAGGTCTCGTCTTGCTGGGGGCATTTTTCATTCAGCGCGGCAGCATTCTTATTTGTTCGGCAAAGCTGGGATTAAACGAGACTGCGCAATACGGCCTTTCGGTGACCTTGATCTCGCTGGTCTGTCAAGTTTCGGGAATTCCAATATATGTAGCGCTTCCTTCAATCAATCGAATGCGAGTTTCGCAGGATTTTGTAGGAATCGCGCGGCTATTTCTTCCACGGCTATATGGAGGACTTGGCTTTGCTTTTATCGGGATGTCAGCCTTAGCATGGATAGGAGAAGACCTTCTTCATCTCCTCAGGTCGCATACGACCTTGTTATCTCCTTCTGCGCTTCTTTTGCTGGGACTGGTTTGGTTGCTTGAAGTTCATCATAGTTATTATGCGATGTTAGTTCTTACTGAAAATCGGAATCCGTTTATTCTCCCTGCGCTTCTTTCGGGGGTAGCAATATTTTTGATCGGATGGTGGCTGGCAGGGATTCTTGGTGTCTGGGGACTTATTATTGCCCAGGGAGCTGTGCAGTTGGCATGCAATAACTGGTGGCCGGTCTATTTGGGATTAAGAGGAATTCACCTTCTGCCGTGGGCCTCTCGTAAATAATAGATTCGACGATTGATATTTTGAGTATGGCAACGGAATTTCCTTTGATTTCGGTGGTGGTTCCAGTTCGGAATCGCGTTAGCTATTTGTCTGACTGCTTGAGCAGCGTGATTGCTGCTGACCTTGGATCCGCTTTAATGGAAATTGTTGTGGTCGACAATGCATCCGATGAGCCCGGAAAGGTGGAAGAAATTGTCGCGCCTTATTCTAAAGGACGCATTCGATTGGTGCGACACGATGTCCATTTTCCCCTCTCGGAGAATTGGAATCGGTGTGTGGATGAGACAAAGGGGGCTTGGGTTCATGTGCTTCATGACGATGACATTGTCATGCCGCATTTTTATTCAAGTTGGTTGGGTGTCATTAGGGAATTTCCGGATATTGGAATTGTCGCATCGCCGGTGAGTTTCTTGGATGAAAAAGGCAATAAAAAATCGAGTCAGGACGAGGCAAATCTTTTTAAAAATGCCTTGGTTGAAAAGCGAGAGTTGAAAGCCTTTCTCGGCGGAAACCCCCTCCGATGCCCGGCGGTAATGTTCAACCGCAGCTGCTGGGAGGCGATAGGTAAATTTCGCCCTGAAATTGCCTATGCACCCGATTGGATATGTTGGTTTGATCTGGTCCGCTATAAACGCGGCTATTTTTCTACAGACATAAAAGCAGGTTACCGGGACTCGCCCTCGAGCATTACTAACAATCTTGCCAAAGTATTTGATTGGCTGAAAGAGATCGTCGCGATCACTCGCCGAAATGTTCGGGAATATCGTAAGCAGTTCGGACTGGTATTTGTATTTAGATGGCCTACGTTTGTTAATGCGGCGTATCGAATGGTTATTGTGAGCGCGCAAATTCAAGGGGTGCGATCTGGACTCGCGACCCTTTTTCGGATCTTGATACTCCCAACTTCGATGCCAGCCCGGATTCAATTGCTCTGGGCTTTGGGTTCGGCGGGCGGGCGGGAAGCTCAACGTAGGTTGAGATTAAGAGTAAGATCATGACGGAACAGTGCCCCGGTGTACATCTGGCTGCCGGTATCGAAGGAGGTGCCGTGATCTCCGGAGTGCGCATCCATTTGCGCGTTTGATCGTTTCACAAGCCGGCGCCTTGATTCCTGTGAGGTGTTTATCGGGCAGGGACAGCTGAGCCTGCATTCCGGTCGGCGGGCAAAGGCGTAGGGAACTCTCGATGTGTGTGATATGGGGGACGTCAGCCCAAAGGTCACTGGTTGACTGTTCCCGACCCGGCAAATTGAAGGCAGCGATTTCGATATATATGTCTCCACAAGTGTTCTCGGCGCAGGCTGGGATCGTAACCAAGGCTCGCTAATGGATAAAAAGACTTTGATACTGCATCTGGTTGCAGGCATAGAAGGAGGCGCTGCCATTTCCGGCGTGCGGATTCATCGCGCACTTCAAGGAGCAGGGTTTAATTCCTGCCTGAGAACACGTGATGACGTGGTCGAGACGGTGGATATCAATGTCGGTGTTTTACGCTGGGAACGACTTTGGGATAAGATCCGTGTGGAGTTCGTCGGAAGAGTCATTGCGCGGCTTGCGGGTTTGTTGACGGGTCGCCGAAAACTCTTTCAAGCAGTGGTGTGGTCCGGCTGGTATGAATACGCCTGCCGGATGAAGCCGGACTGTGTTTTCATCCACTGGGCCTCGGAGGAAATGCTCTCGATGAGAGACATTCGCCGGATCGCGGCGCGATGGCCGACCTTTTTTGTCTGCCACGATATGTGGCTGGCCACGGTGGACGAGCATTACGTCGAGCCGGCGTCGTTCGAAGATCGCTATACGGCGCCAAAAACGAACGCGGGCGCCGGAATGTTGGAGACATGGCTGTTTCGTCGAAAGCGCGCGGCGCTGCTCGGATTGGGCGGCATTGTCTGCCCGAGCCAGTGGATGCTTTCCTGTGTGCGCGCCTCGACCGTTACGAGGCAGGTGCCGGCGGCATGCGTGGCCTACCCGATTGATCTACAGGTTTTCTCGCCCGCGCCGGATCGGCCGGCAGTGCGGCGGGCACTCGGCCTCGAGGAGGGCACGCCCGTGATGCTTTTCGGGGCCGCCTCGCTCACCGACCGGCGGAAGGGTGGCGATCTGATGGCGGGCATCGCCGATCGATGCGCTTCGCTTCTCGGGCGACCACTCGTTGTTTTGACATTTGGCGCCGGGAAATTTCCCGCGGTCGAAAATCCGTGGCTGCGAGTGGTCGAGATGGGTTTCATCCAAAGCGAGGTCGACCTCGTGAGGCTTTATCAAGCGAGCGATGTTTACGTGCTCCCCACGCGGATGGACAATCTTCCCAACAGCGCAGTCGAGGCTGTGGCCTGCGGAGTGCCGGTGGCCGGATTTCGCATCGGCGGCATGTCCGATATCGTGCAGCATGGGGAAATAGGATTTTTGGCGGAGCCTTTCGAGCTTGACGCATTGTGCGCAGGCATCGTGGAGGTGCTGGAACGCGGTATCGAATTTTATGCCCCGCAATGTCGCGGACATGCGGAGGCCACTTTCGATCCCGCAAAAATCGCCGAGGATTATGCCGGGCTGGTTAGCCGGCTCGTGGCATCACGGGAAAATTAACGGCGGATGAAAATTTCCATCTCGACGATCGGAACGTTCCACTACATCAGGCTGGCGCTGGAACTGGCGGAGGCGGGGCACGACGTAACCCTTTTCTCCGGCTACCCGAGGTGGAAGCTCGCACGGCAGTATCCGGCCCTCGCCGAATCGACCCTCCGACTGGTATCGTTTCCCTATGTGCAAACTTTTTACCTGCTGTGCCGGCGCTTCGGCATCGGTGGCAGGTGGTGGGACAGGAAGCTCGCCCATTTTTCGCTGGAGGTGTTTGATCGTTTCACAAGCCGGCGCCTTGACCCCTGTGAGGTGTTTATCGGCCAGGGACGACTGAGCCTGCATTCCGGCCGGCGGGCGAAGGCGTTGGGAGCTCTCTATGTCTGTGATATGGGATCCTCCCATATTCGAACCCAAAAGGCGCTCCTCGAGGCTGAGCATCAAAGGCGTGGCGTCACCTTCGATGCCATCGATGACCGAATGGTCGAGCGAGAGGAAAAGGAATACGAGGTGGCGGATGCTATCTCGGTGATCTCATCCTTTGCCCGGGAAACCTTCGTCGCACAGGGGCTCGCAGCGGGAAAACTTTGGTTGAATCCTCTCGGCGTGGACTTGGCGCAATTTCAGCCGGAAGCCATCGCGCGCAGGGAGGATCGACTGGAGATTCTTTTCGTTGGTGGAATTGCCCTTCGTAAGGGGATCTTTTATCTGCTCGACGCAGTTCAAAGGCTTGAGATTCCTTTCCGTCTGCGGCTGGCGGGAATGCCCGATGTTTCTTGTCGGGATTTTGTGGCTGCGCGCCGTAATCCAGATCGCATCGAGTTTCTCGGCCATCAAGGCACCGCTGCGGTGCGCCGACTGATGAGCGAATCCGACGTGCTTGTTTTACCCAGTGTCGAAGACGGCTTCGGGATGGTGCTGCTTCAGGCGCTTGCGTGCGGATGTCCCATCATCGCGAGTCGGCATTCGGGAGGACCTGATTTGGTTGAATCCGGTAAAAATGGGTTTTTAGTCGAACCGGGGAATAGTGATGATTTAAAAGAAAAGCTTATGGCTGCCCTCCAACTGAAAGCCCGGCCGGAGATTCGACAATATTGCGTCGAGTCGGTGCGGACCTTTTGTGGTGCAGGCGGATGGCGTGGGTATGCCGCTCGATATGCAAGTGAACTCGAGCGCGCTCTTTCGTCGAGAGGGAGTAATCCATTGTAACTTGTGATTTGTGAGCGGCAGACAATGTCTGCTCTCGCTAAGAGAGATCGGGAACCCTAATTTAATTCTGTCATGCTTCGAGTCATTTTATGCTTTTTGATTCCCGCGGCGTCATCGCTGCGGTTTCAGTTTGGTGGAGCCATTACTCCCGGAGAAATCCTGCTTATTTTGCTTTTTCCGGCTCTGTTTGAAGACGTTCAAAAGCTTTTGAGAATGCCTTTGGTGCGAAAGGTTATGTATGCTTTGGCGATCTACCTCGCCGCGCAGGTCCTTTCGGATATAGTAAGACACACGCCGCCGGAAGATTTTCTCCGCGGATGGGCGCGAATTGGAATGATGATGTTCGGATTTCTCGCAATTGGCGCTCTGGTGGGGACTGAGCGTCGGCGAATATTGGCATTTGCATTGGGCGCGAGTATGGCCAGCTTGGTGGCGGTGCTTGCGGAAGTGCCCGGCACACAGCAGGTGGATATAACTTCGGAATATAAGTTTATCGTGGGTGGCTTCATATCGGTAAGTGCGTTCGTTCTTGCAGGGTACGGAAGGAAGCGATTCGGGAAACTCGTATTTTTGGCTCCCCTTGCAGCCGGTATTCTTGCCTTTGCCATGAACTCGCGCTCCTTGGCGGGCATTACCCTCCTTGCCTGGGTAATTCTTTGGGCTGTGCGCTACTCCTCCGGGGAGGTGCGCCGACTAAAAGGGCGGACTGTCTTGATGTCGTTCGGTATTGTAATAGCGGCTTTCGCTCTCTTTCATGTTTATACGTACATGGCCCCGCGGGGCCTTTTGGGAGATCGGGCGAAGCAGAAATTTATCGAGCAAACCTATTTGTCACATGGAAAGTTCTCTCTAACAAGCGGGCGAAGCGAAATTTATTTTTCATGGCCGAAAATTGCAGAATCGCCAATTATTGGAAGGGGCTCGTGGCCGAAGGACATGTTCTACGTCATAAATAAAGCGCAGGAGCTTGGCATGAGTCCCGAGTATTCAGCGGTCTTTGCTACGCGGTTTAAAGGTCTCATCCCTAGTCACTCTCATTTTTTTGGAGGATGGCTCGAAGCTGGCATTATTGGTGCGTTATTCTGGGGAGGGGTTTTGATTGGAGCGGTCTGGGTGCTACTCCTGGATGGTTGTTTCTATTTCGGGCCGCTTAAGCCATTGCTAACCTTTATTCTGGTATCGACTTGCTGGGATGTGCTTTTTTCTCCATTTGGCGGCGAGCGGCGACTCGGGGATGCCTTCATAATGTGGATTATCGTTTTAACACTTCATTATTTGCGCCAGCAGAAAACGATGACGATTCGCGAGCGCCCTCAAGCCGAAGCATTTTCAACAAAGCGGCTGAATGCCAGACCCTCTTCATGACCAAGGTCTCGGTCGTTACAGTTTCCTTTAACCAAGCGAGGTTTCTTGCGGAGTGCCTTGATTCGGTGCTTGGGCAAAGTTACCCGGAAATCGAATATATCGTAATGGACGGAGGCTCCACCGATGGAAGCGTGGATCTCATCCGGGCGCGGGCGGAGCGCTTGGCTTTCTGGACATCGACGCCTGACGCCGGGGCGGCCGCCGCGCTAAATTCTGGCTTTGCCCAGGCCACGGGAGACATTTTTGCCTACCTGAATTCCGACGATGTGCTCGAGCCGGACGCGGTTTCGAAATGGGTAGAAGCGGTCCAAAGCCATCCAGAAGTTGGAGTGGTTTATGGCGACTTGGCGATCATTGATGCCGAAGGCAAGCCGGCCACGCTGCCGGGGCGGCGGGTGCGCCTCTTTCGCGCCGGGCACTGGAGCATTCGCAACCATGCCGCGGGGGCCGTGGCGATCCCTCAGCAGGCGACCGCCTGGCGGCGAGCCGTTGCGGAGATGGTGGGACCATTCAACGAGGCAAATCGCACCTGCTGGGACGGAGAGTTTTTTGCGATAGCCGCGATGAAGGGGGTGCGATTCCGTCATTTGCCCGGCGTCCTGGCAAGGTTCCGCGTGCATGAGAGCAGCATTTCCGGCAGCAACCGCTCCGAGGCCCGCTATCGCGAGGACCAGGCTCGCATCGATGGGTTGTGGCGACAGAGCGGAGTCATCGTGCCCGCTTGGGAGCGCCGGGTGCGCCGGGTGGCGGTGCAGGCCAATCGGCTGGCGCAGGGAATACTGGGAGGACGGCAGGCATGAACCGGGTGCCTGCGAGCACCGGAGCCGCTCCGACAAAACGTCTCGCCGTAGTCTGGCGAAATTTTGGCCCCTACCACTACGCCCGCCTGCGTGCGCTTGATGCGCATTTCCTAGCCACGGGCATTCAGATCGTTGGCGCGACGGATAAACATCGCTGGACGGTCGATGCCGGCGGAGAGCGGGTCATAACATTGTTTCCGGATGACGCGGGGGCGTCCCCGGCGGCAGTTTGCCGACGTCTTTGGGCGGCCCTCGATAAAGTGGATCCCGATGTGTTGCTCATTCCAAGCTACAGCCCGTATCCGGCCTGGGTGTGTCTCGTGTGGGGAATTTTGCATCGGCGCACGCGGATCATCATGACAGAATCCAACGCCTTTGATGCCCCCCGCTCAGCACCGGGGGAGACGATCAAGCGGATCCTGCTCAAGTTCTATCACGGAGCCATGGTCGGAGGCTCTACGGCGGGCGAATATCTCGTGCAATTGGGATTCCCAGCTAAAAAAATTCGTCGTGGCTACGATTGTGTCGATGTCGAAACCTTTGCCACCCTGGCGGAGGTTGCCCGAAAAGACGCGGCCGCGACGCGTAGTCGATTGCAATTGCCCGAGCGTTTTTTCGTCTGCCCGGCACGTCTCGTTGCCGAAAAAAATCACAGCCGACTGCTGGAGGCATTTGCCGATTTTCAAGGGATGCCGGGCAATTCCGATATGCATTTGCTGCTTTGTGGAACCGGTCATTTGGAAGCCACCCTGCGAGCAAAAATTGCCCGCGAAAATATTCAAAATATCGAACTTCGCGGCTTCGTGCAGATGGAGGATATGGCCGCTCTTTATGCATTGTGTATTGCGATGATTCTGCCGAGCCTGATCGAGGCTTGGGGCTTGGTCGTCAATGAGGCGCTGGCCTGTGGGGCTTTCGTGCTGGTGTCCAATCGGGCGGGAGCGGGTTTCGATCTGGTGCTTCCCGGGCGAACGGGACTGCGCTTCGATCCCATTTCGAGCGAAGAACTTGTCATGACCATGACTACAGCCACGGAATATTTCTCGAACTGCGATGACTCGAGGCACGAGGAGATTCTCTCTGTCGCTCGACGGTTTTCCCCGGAGTTTTTTGGCCGCAACGTTGCGGAATGTGTCTCTCTCTTCTCTAAAGAAAGTGGAAATTAATACCAATACGCACGAGGGGCCATCCTTCGGTATCGGCAATCGTCTCGGTCGGATGGCTTGGAGTATGGTCCATGGCCTTTTCTTTCGATTCTCGCCGCGCCCGCTGCATTCCTGGCGCGCTTTTCTTTTGCGCCTTTTTGGGGCGCACGTGGGTCGAGGGGTTCACGTCTATGCTGGAGTGCGAATCTGGGCTCCGTGGAACGTGAGGCTCGCTGATGGTGCGGGAATCGCCGACGGTGTTACTCTGTATTCTCAAGGGCGAATATCGATCGGGCGACGCGCTGTGATTTCTCAAGGAGTTCATCTCTGTACTGGCACTCACGATTATGAGCGATCTGGCTTTCCTCTGATCACCGAGCCAATTTCCATTGGCGACTATGCCTGGCTGGCGGCCGAGGCATTTGTTCATCCCGGCGTGACGATCGGAGAGGGCGCTGTGATTGGGGCTCGTTCGGTAGTGACCAAGGATATGCCGGCATGGACCGTTTGCGCCGGGCATCCCTGCAAGCCAATCAAGGATCGGACATGGAGACCGTAGAGGGCCCGCTCGATTTGACCATCGCGATCCCGACGCGGAACGAAGAGCGTAACCTGCCGGGCTGCCTGGCTGCGATCGGGGGCGACTTTGCCCGCGAAGTGGTGCTCTTGGATTCGCAGAGCACTGACCGCACGCGTGAAATCGCCGAAGCGGCGGGAGTGAGGGTTCTCGACTTTCGGTGGGACGGCAAGTTTCCCAAAAAGCGGAACTGGTTTCTGCGCAACCATCCGCCGGCTACCGCCTGGGTGCTCTTCCTTGATGCAGATGAATATCTGACCGACGCTTTCAAGCGGGAAGTGCGCGAGGCGCTTGCCAGCTCTGCTGCGAGCGGTTTTTGGTTGAGCTACTCGATTTACTTTCTGGGACGGGAACTTCGCGGGGGCTACCCCTTGCGCAAACTCGCCCTGTTCCGAGTGGGCGCGGGCGAATACGAGCGCATTGACGAGGAACAATGGAGCCATCTGGACATGGAAGTGCATGAGCATCCGGTGCTTGATGGCGAAGTCGGAGTGATCAGCGCGAAGATCGATCACCAGGATTTTCGCGGTATTAGCCATTATGTGGCCAAGCACAATGAATACTCCTCGTGGGAGGCGGCGCGTTACCTAGGCAATGTGGCAAACGCGGCTGAGCGAGCTCGGTGGACTTGGAGACAACGTCTCAAATATGCGTTAATGAGGTCGCCATGTATTGGGCTTGCTTATTTTCTGGGAAGCTACTGTGCGATGGGTGGCTGGCGTGACGGTGCCCGAGGATTGGCATTTACAATCCTCAAAGCGGCATATTTCACTCAGATCTATTGCAAAATTTGCGAACGGGAGATTGCTATAAGGCCGATAAACCGAAACGATCCGATCACTCTGAGAACTCCCTGACAATAATTCGACACCGCCCCCCATGAAGCTTCGCTCTGTTTCCAAAGCGTTTACCTGCGTTTTGATTTTTGCCCTGGCTGCCCTCTTGGACTACGTCACTGGTTACGAGGTGACCAGTTTTCCGATTTACCTCGTGCCGATCGCCTTGACGTATTTCTATTTCAGGAAAGCTGGCGGGTATCTCGCGGTAGGTGTGGCCTCTGTAATTTGGCTGATAAACGACTTCTCGACCGGGCACCACTACGACAGCGAAGTGGTGCGTTATTGGAACGCCTCGGCGCGTGTGCTGATCTACGGCCTTTTTGTCTATGGGCTTTCTCTTTACACCAAGACGGTCCAAACGAACCGGCAGCGCTTGGACGACCTTCGGGCGATCATTCCGATGTGTCACGGCTGTGGCAAGGTCCTCGCGGTGGATGGCATCTGGCGTCCCATCGATGAGGCTGTTGCAAAAATGAGCGAAATTCCGCGGGAGTGCCCCGCGTGCCATGGCGTAATCGCAAAGACTCACGAATGAAGCTGCGTCTCCTCCACGCCATCGCATCCGCCGATCCGGCCGGAGGTGGACCCATCGAAGGAGTGCGGCAGATTTCCGCCATCAACAGTCGCTACAACCATCACGTCGAGTTGGTGACTCTCGATCCGCCCGACGCTCCCTTTCTCGCGTCCATCCCTTACCCGGTGCATGCGATGGGGCCCGGGTTGACGCGATACGGCTTTTCGTTGCGGTTCCTGGAGTGGTTGAAGGCAAATGCTTCCCGCTACGACGCCGTCATCGTCAATGGCGTGTGGGGATTCAACGCGCTGGGGGTCTGGCTGGCCTTGCGCAAGCGTCGTGACGTTCCCTACATGGTGTTTACGCATGGCATGCTCGATCCGTGGTTCAAGCATCGATATCCGCTCAAGCACGCCAAGAAATGGCTCTACTGGCCTTGGGGTTTGTATCCGGTATTGCGTGATGCGGATGCGGTTTTCTTCACCTGCGAGCGGGAGCGAGACCTCGCTCGGGATTCCTTCTGGCTCTACGACTGCAACGAGGTCGTGATCCGCTATGGGACGGCGGGTATTCCTGATCCGGATCAGGATTATCGTTCCACATTTTTGGCGGCCCACCCGGAGATCGCTCACACGCGTAACATTCTATTCCTCGGTCGGGTGCATCCCAAAAAGGGGCCAGACTTGCTGGTCAAGGCGGTGGCCAGGCTCCAGCGAAGCGGGGCTTGGGATCCCAAAACCATGCGGATCGTCATGGTGGGGCCGGCGGATTTTGGCTATGCGCACACTCTAAAGAAACTCGCTGCGTCCCTGGGCGTGGGTGACTCGTTTTATTGGACGGGCATGCTGACCGGCGACCAGAAGTGGGGTTCCTTCCAGGCGGCGGAGGCGTTCATTCTCCCTTCACACCAGGAGAACTTTGGCATTGCGGTGGCCGAGGCTTTGTCCGCCCGCGTGCCGGTGCTCATTACGCACGCGGTGAATATCTCGCGCGAAATCGGCATCGATGGCGCTGGCTTGGTGGATGAAGACAATATCGCGGGAACCGCCCGGATGATCAAAAAATGGTTGGCGCTGTCCGGGGAGGATCGGGCCTGGATGGGACTACAGGCGAGGCGGACTTTTCTCGCCCGTTACACGGCCGAAGTCGCCGCCAAGGATATGCAGCGCAACATCTTTCTCGCGATGGCGTCGCGTTGCATCCAGGCAGAGGATGTCGAGTTGGGGATCGGGAAAATCCGGAAAGTAAATTCACGGGGATGAAGGGTATGATCGGTTCCACAAGGGCTTTTTCTTCTTCGTATCCCTTCCATTCCTTTCATCCTTGTTTTGTCCGTATTTCCCTTCTCTAAGACGACGCGATCACTAAGCACAAGGGTGGCGGTGCTCGCGCTGGGCACGCTGGTTTCCCTGGGCGGCTGGACGGCTTTTCTTTCTCTCGAGTCTCCGACGCGATCGGGTTGGGGGATCGATGCGTGTCTCTCCTGTCATGTTCCAGCCGGTGAGGTGCCGGGGTATTTACAGCTCCTGCGAGGCTCGGACATTCGCTGGCTGCGGGAGAGGGGAATCGCCTCGCCGATTTCAAGGGCTCAAAAGCTGAAAAGTCGAAATGGGGAAATGGAAGGGCCGCTTTTCGCGTTTCAGCCTTTCTGTGTTTCAGGGTCAGGGGAGCGCTCCGCTACCGCGGAACAGCGTGTTTGGCGGGCAGAGCGGCGGGCGGGATTTCGGGTGGTCGCGTTTGCTTCGAGCTTTCGGCCCCTTCCGTTGGACGATTCGGTCGATCAGTTGCCGGAGGACCTTCTTGCCGTTTACTGGGCCTTCCGCGAGACAGCCATCCAGACCGCAGGCGAAGTCGATGCCTGGGAAATGGTCGGCGAACCGGAGACGTTCTTCTGCCGTGACCTGCCCGACCGCGTTGCGGCCTTTCAGAAGGCGGTGTATCTCGCGCTCACAAGTGCGCGAGATACACCGCCTTCTGAGGAAGAGGGGAGCTTGAAGAGGGGAGATGGGGAGACCGAGCGTGCGCCATCTCCCGCGCGCCAATCGGCACCGCAGGTTCCCGTGGTGCTGATGGGCGCGCTGGCTTTTCCGCCCGGGCCCTGGCTCGAGGCCGCCGCTGCGAACGGGCTCTTCGATTACACGGACGCGATCAATCTGCACCACTACGGCTTTGCGAAGGATCTCGGCGATGTGATTGCCGCGCATCGGGCCGTCGCGAGCCGGTGGACGAATGGCCGCTCGCTGCCAGTGTGGGTGACCGAGGCGGGACTGAACAATATTCCGAAACGGGACTGGAGGAATGCCACCGCGCGCGCCGCGCAGGCCGATTACCTGATCGAATGCGCGACGCAGGCCATTCAACAGGGGGTGGCGGTCTTCATGCCCTTCATCCTGGTGCATCGCGGCGATCCCTTCGCGATGACGGAAGCGGCCAACGACGTCCATCCTGCCTGGGAGCGCTACCGCGACTTTACCCGCGAGCATGCGCTGAATCCGGCCGGTCCCGTGGCGGCGCCTCCGCCTGCGCCGAACCCTGTCGTGCTCCAATGGCTGCCGGATTCGATGACCTGCACCCCGAGCAAGACGTCCCGGAGTTACTGGTTCGAGTCGGACGGGGACGGCGCGTGGTCCGAACTCGAGGGAGAACTCCGGGTTTACAATTTCAGCGCAACTCCGGTTCGGGTGCGGGTGGTCGCGGCCGGAGAGATCGATCCAAGGCTTTCCCTCGCTTGGGGCGGCGGCCAGCCCGACGAGGTGGTCACCCTGGCGCCGTTGAGTCGGCGGGTCCTTCCGGTGAAGATTGGACTGACGGGAAATGCCTACCTGCGCGCGGAGCTGCAGTTTCGAGCCGAGACGTTGGATGCGAAGGATCGCGGCCTTGCAACTTCGCCCCTGGCATTTGCGGTCGAGACCATGCCGACGGACGAGCTGCCCCACCGCGAGCTACGCCTCGCGCCAGGCCCGCCGCCTGAGACATTTCCCTACGTGGGGGGCACGGCACCATTTGTCACGACGAGCCGCAGTGCCTCGTGCCGCGGATTGAACGGCGTGACGGTGGTCGAGGACGACGGGGCGGGCAGTCTGACTTTTGACGTCAAGGAATCGAACGAGGATGCATTGACACCTCCGCAAGCGATCTTTTCACTCCCCGACGGTCTGCCGCCGGCGACGGCTGGTTTTCTGCGTTTGCGGGCGACCGATGGGCGGGGCCGCCCTGCTTACTTGCGCGTCGATCTCGTGGACGTGGACGGACAACGCTTTTCGATCGTGGAGGGGCTCGGGAGGAATCCGCTGGTGGACTCGGGCGACACCGTCCTGCTTGGTTACAACGACTTTCATCGCTGGGTCTTCGGCAACTGTCGGCCAGGCGTTGGATTCGATCCGCGTCGCATCCGTGGGTTGCAGTTGCGGTTTTGCGAGGCGGGAGCGGGCACCCGATTTCACGTGAATCTTGACGTCCTCGATTTTGGCGGGCGATAGGAGCCATGATTTTTCCATCGCGTCGCGAAGGCGCGGCAACGCTTTCCCGGTAGCTTTTTGGCATTGAAAATTCAAATTTTGGGGATTCCCTTTCGGGCGGATGCGCCACAGCTTCCGGATCGGCTTCTGGAGGCGGGGTTGGTCGTCGTGCCGTCGGGCCCTGGTCTGGCGAATGACTTGTTGGACAGTGCGGCCTACCGCGAGGCGCTGCGGAATGCGGATTGGGTGCTCCCGGACAGCGGCTTGATGGTTTTGGTCTGGAATGCCATCCATTTTTGGCGCCAGGACCGCCGCATTGAGCGCTACTCCGGGCTGCGGCTGCTTCGCGAGGTTTTGCCTCGCCCGGAAGTTCGGGCCCCCTCCGCAAGTTTCTGGGTCATGCCCAACGCCGAGGAGCGAGATCGAAACCTCCATTGGCTGATCTCCAACGGATACGAATCCCTAACGGAGCAGGATTGCTATCTGGCCCCGGTTTATCGACCGGATGAACAGGGCCGGGTGGAAGACCCGGCGATCCTGGCCTTGATCGAGGCGCGGCGTCCGAAGGTCATCTTCGTGAACGTTGGTGGCGGGGTGCAGGAACAGCTCGGGTGGTATCTCCGCTCCCGCCTATCCTATCGTCCGACGATTCTTTGCACGGGCGCCGCCATTGCATTCCTGTCGGGCGGACAAACCGCAATCTCACCGCTGGCCGACCGATTTTATCTCGGCTGGCTCCTCCGCATTCGGAGTTCACCCGCGAAATTTGGCCTCCGCTATTGGAAATCCATCGGCCTCGCGCGGTTGATCGTTCAATTCCGGGAGCGAGCACCGGTTCCCAACGACGGGAAATCGACCTGATTCCAAATTCCGTTCGAAGCTGGACGCCCAATCGTTGAAAAAAGTATGCCGCCGAGAAATCGGCGGTTTTTTTGTGCCCCGATTTCCGCCAGGCCCTCATCCACCTTCCAATTCCCTCCTGACGGCTCCCTGCTTGCTCAATACGCGCTCTTGGGCGGTCGCAACACCTGCCAGGCCGTTTTCAGGACAATGAAGAGATCGAGCAAAAGGGACCAGCGCTCGATGTATTCGACGTCGCATTCGACCCGTTTACGGATGTCTTCCGGAGCATGGGCCTCCCCGCGGAAGCCCCGCACTTGAGCGAGGCCGGTGACGCCGGGTTTCACGAACGTTCGGACGTGATATTGAGACAACACTTTTGCGAATTGCTCGTTGTGCTCGAGCATGTGCGGGCGCGGTCCCACGAGGCTCATGTCCCCCCGCAACACGTTGAGAAACTGGGGGATTTCGTCGATGCTGCATTTGCGCAACCAGCGGCCAAGCGTGAAGACCCGGATGTCATTTTCCGTGGCTTGCCGGGCAGTATCGGAGTTTTCCACATGCATGGTGCGGAATTTGATGATCTCAAAGCGACGGTTTTGAATGCCAGCCCGGGTCTGGCGGAAAAAAAGCGGCCCGGGTGATTGAGTTCGCTGGATCATCCAGACGAGGAGGGCAAGGGGAGGCATCAGCAAGATCGTGGCCGGGAGAGCCAGCGCGATGTCGAACGCACGCTTGATGATCCGATTGAGGGGATCCTGAAGGGGTTCCAGTCGAAGCGTGATGAAGTCCGTGCCGAACTGGCGGTAGAACTGGAGCGAATGTTTGAAGACCTCGGAAAGATTGTTCAGGACAATCATGCGCACCCCTGCCCGGTCGGTCGCGTCGATGATCGCATCGAGCACCGATTGCTCCAGGGGAACATCGAGGAGGACAACGGTCTCGATGCGAATTTTCGACAGAATTTCCTTCAGGTCCTTCGCTTCTCCCACGATGGGGATTTGCAGGATGGTCTTTTTGCTGGAGGGGCCGTCTTCGGCGAGGAGCCCCACGACATGGATGCCGTAGCTTTGGATGCGGCGCAACCAGCGGCGCATGCGGCCCACCCGGGGAAGGCGGCCAATGAGCAAGGCGGGAATCTGGTTGTTTCCCGTGAAAAAGACGCGACTGAGCAGGCGAGGAACGAAGGCATTCGCCCCCAGCAGGACGCCCCCCAGGACAAGGAGATAGACGATCAGGAATAATCGGGAAATGGCGAGATCCTTGGTCAGAACCAACATCACCGTGAGCGCCCCGGCGACATGTAGCGTCTGGCTCGTCGAAATTTGGAGATTCTGGAGGGGATCCAGCGCCAGGAGGTTCACCCGGCTCGAATCGGTCTGATAAAGCTGAAGCATCAGTCCGCCGATCGAAATGAGATTGTAGGCGAAATATGCCTCCAGATTCGGCGCGAGATCGCGGACGCCCAAGATTTGCAGGGTGAGAAAAGTCCCCCAGAAGCAAATCGTGAGAATCCCGGCAAGGGCGAACGAATAGGCGTTGAAGAGGCCGACTTCCCGGGAGCGAATCATAAGAAATGGTAGCCCAAATCGAAAGACGGCGCAGTCCCCAAGGAGGACGCGGTGCGGTGCCAGGAAAACGTGCTCATGGAATCGCCTAAAAGGTATAAGAGAGACTGAATCCGTAAGATGTCACGTCGTATTCGTATTGCTGGAGGTTCGACGTGCGTTTCTGGTAGCGGTAAAAAACGGAGAAGTTGAAGAGATCCCGCCAGAAGGAGTAACTAAGGGTTGGGCCGCCGGAAACATACCGATCCGTTCGGCCAA
>Ga0157378_10001461_pt1 | contig 21315 bp, 14 predicted proteins | sample M65metaG_FD_115309 | JGI IMG/M metagenome (GOLD analysis project Ga0157378, IMG submission 115309) | Miscanthus rhizosphere microbial communities from Kellogg Biological Station, Michigan, USA - M6-5 metaG | ecosystem: Host-associated > Plants > Roots > Rhizosphere > Soil | place: USA: Michigan...
CCTCCCAGTACTCCGAGACGTCGCGAGGAAGCCCGAAATCCTTGCGGCGCAAGTACTTCGAAATGGAGGGAAATTTCATGACAGGCAAAAAACTGCCGCTGCTGGTTGCCGCCGGATTGTTTCTGCCCAGCGCTGTCTGGGCCGATAGCGTAAGTGTTGGTTCTTATTCGGGGAATTCTGATCGCCAATTGCATTCCGGAGTTAGTACGAATACGCCAAGATCCGCTGCTGGGCTCGGCACCTCACAAGGGCAACTCCAGCCTCAAGCTCGAGCGCAGGGACCAATGTCAGTATCAATCAATCATGCATGGTGAGTAGCTGCGGTTCTAGCATTCAACCGCCGCCTCCAACCCCTCCGACTTATCGATCTCCGGTCGTGCCTGTCCCGGAACCAGGCTCTGGTCTCCTCGTGTTTTGGGGGATGCTGACTTTGGTCGGCCTCATCGTAGCCAGCGGCAGGCAGGGTCGTCCGGGGGCGCCACAGGCATAGTGCCACTGTCCCTTCGGTGGCCTACCTACGCCAAATCAAGGGGAGACCATTAAGTCTCCCCTTGCCCCAATTTTCTTAGTGAGTGCCCCAAATTTCTGGGTAGAAAACAAACTTTATTCTCGAGAAGATAGTTGACATTGGAGGCCTCCGCGTCTACTTTTGAGGCACGTTTTAGGGACAGTTTGTCCCTCTTTACATACGCCACTTCGGATTCATTGCAGTCGAGCTAGATCTTGATCGTTAGGATTTTGGGGCTCCAACGGTTCGCCATCGGGAATAGGTTGCCGAGGCAAAGGTCTGGGTCGGCTGAATCATCGTTTGATCCCGCCGCAGACAGAAAGTGGCGGTGCCCAAATAAATAAAGAGGTTGCACTGTGCCCAACTCCTCCCCCTTGCGTAGCTATTACTTCGTCCTGCTCGCTTTGCTTTTCACCTGCCTGCCGGGGTACGCCCAAACAGTCGTTACCGTGACCGTGTCTCCGGCAACCGCTTCGGTGGTAGGTGGCGGCACCCAGCAGTTCACTGCGTCCCTTTCCAACACCGTCAACAAGGCTGTCACGTGGGCAGTGAATGGAATCGCGGGAGGAGATCCGACCGTTGGCACCGTCTCGGCGTCCGGACTTTACACCGCGCCCACGGTCATTTCGGGTCCTGCGACTAAAGTGATTGCGGCCACCTCGCAGGCTGATGCCGCAGCAATTGGGAAAGCATCGGTGACTTGGCTTCCGGTGACCATGAGTCTTTCCCCGACTGCCGTGACGCTGCTCGATGGAGAGAAACAACAATTCACCGCCACCGTTCTAAACACGCCGAATAAAACAGTCACATGGTCAGTGAACGGGGTAGTGGGTGGAAGCGCTTCCACCGGGACGGTCTCAGCAGCTGGCCTTTACTCCGCGCCGGCGATCATCGTTCCTGCCGGGATGACGGTGACCCTGAAGGCCGTGTCGCAGGCGAATCCCAGTAAAGTCAAGAAGGCCACCATTACGCTGAAAGGGATCATTGTCACCATCGCACCAACTGCCGTGAGCCTTGGAGGTGGCGGGACGCAGCAGTTTACGGCAACACTGCAGAACGCTCCAATCCCGGGCCTGACCTGGCAGGTGAACGGCTTCACGGGTGGGACCTCGAGAGTAGGAACCATCACCCAAACCGGACTCTACACCGCCCCGGCCGTCGTCAGTGCCGCAACCAGCGTTCGAGTGATCGCTTTGTCCCCGGTCGATCCCCATAACCGCGCGATTTCGCTGGTCAATCTCACCCCACCCACTACGAGCCCTGTGAGTGTCACCGTCGCGCCTTCGACCGCTTCCCTCGCCGTCGCTGCGACCAAGCAATTCACGGCAACCGTTACCAACACCGCCAATATGGCCGTTACATGGAAAGTGAACGGGGTAACCGGAGGCAGCGCGGCTACTGGAACCATCACGACCGCCGGACTCTACACCGCGCCCGCTTCTGTTGCAGCTACCACAGTCGTGACCGTCGTTGCTGTGTCGCAGGCCGATACCACAAAATCCGGCAGTGCCCAGGTCACCATCAATCCAGCTGCAACCAATCCAGTAACTGTCATGGTCACGCCAACATCGGCATCGCTCAACGCGGGTAGTACCCAGCAGTTCACTGCGACTGTAGCAAATACAGCCAACAAGGCGGTCACATGGAGTGTGAACGGGGTAAGCGGCGGCAGTGCCGCAACCGGGACCATCAGTACTGCCGGACTCTACACCGCCCCAGCATCGCTTGCCGCCAAGACCACTGTCACGGTGGCGGCGGTTTCGCAGGCTGACCCAACCAAGTCTGGTTCGGCTCAGGTCACCGTTACCCCGCCAGTTACAACCACGGGGAATTCCTTCTATGTTGCCACTACGGGCAGTGACGCGAATGCGGGAACTCTGGCCTTGCCCTGGAAGACCATTTCCCATGCTGCTGCGTCTAGTTTGGTGCAGCCCGGCGATACAGTCTTCGTCCGAGCGGGTACCTACACGGAGAGCGTGAATATCGGGATGTCGGGATCGGCTGCTGCCGGACCAGTAACATTCCAAAACTACCCCGGCGAGAAGGCGATCCTCGATGGCACCGGCCTCAAGCCTCCTACCGATCAAAACGGCCTGTTCAACGTTATCGGGCGCAGCTACGTGACCATTGCCGGATTCGAGATCCGCAACTACGTGACCTCGAGCTCAAGCGCCGTTCCGGCCGGAATCTGGGTGACAGGCTCAGGCAGCCATATCAAGATTCTCAACAACATTGTTCACGACATAAAGACCACGTCCGAAGCCAGCGGGAACGCTTTTGGAATCGCGGTCTATGGAACTGAGGCGCCGGCATCGATCGACCTGGTCACGATCGACGGCAACGAGGTTTACAACCTAAGGACCGGTGGCAGCGAATCGGTGAACGTCGATGGGAACGTGACCAACTTCGCGATCACTAACAACCTGGTCCACGACAATGACAACATCGCCATCGACGCCATCGGCTACGAAGGCGTCTCATCCAATGCGGCCTACGACCGCGCCCGCAATGGCGTTATCAGTGACAACACCATTTACAACATCAGCGGAAAATCCAACCCTGGTGAGGGGAATGACTACGACGCCGACGGCATTTACGTCGACGGCGGAACCCAGATCATCATTGAGCGCAACCTTATCCACAACGTAGACCTTGGCATCGAGGTCGCCAGCGAGCACAAAGGCACAGTCGCCAGCTTCGTGACCGTGCGCAACAATGTCATCTACGCCTCGAACATCACCGGCATTTCCATTGGTGGATACTCCAGCAACGTCGGCGGCACCGACAACTGCATGATCGTCAACAACACCCTCTACGGCAACGACACCCAGAACTCCGGCAGCGGCGAGTTCCAGGTGCAGTACTTCGCCACGAATAACGTGTTCAAGAACAACATTCTCTACGCAAGCTCGCAGGGGCTGTTCATCAACAACTTCACCAAGAGCGAACCCAACCCGGTGGATGTGGACTACAACCTCTATTACACCGCGAACGGCTCAGCTGAATTCCTCTGGAACGGAGCTGACAGTACGAGTTTTGCCTCGTACCAGTCGTCAACCGGCAAGGACCCGCACTCGAAGTTTTCGAATCCGTTCTTCCTGAACTTGAACCTGTCGGGACTGAATCTTGATGTGCTTGCTACCTCTCCGGCCGTAAATGCGGGCACCAATCTGGGCGCGATCATACAGGGAAGCCTGGACTTCGCAGGCGGAGCCAGGGTGCAGGGATCAAACATTGATATTGGGGCTTTTGAGCAATAAATCGCAGATCGGCACCAGTGGTTAGGGTATATGCACGTCCATCGATGCTGGGTGCATTACAATGACCACTATTTTTCCAGGCTTTTCCTTTAATTCGTCGTCTTGAAGCAAAGCTTTTCGGGCCCAGTTAAATTTGTCGAATTGCTGGTGTGACATCGCACCGGTGTGCGAGAGGCTACAGCTTGAGACTTGGAATCCCCCGCCGATTTGCATTGCACCTCCTGCCATTTGCTCTATTTCAGGTCGCCGCGTTCGCCGCCGTCAGCGTCTCCGTCTCCCCGACAACAACATCGCTACCGGCCGCCGGCACCCAGCAATTCACCGCCACGGTGCTGAATACCTCCCATACCGCCGTGACCTGGCAGGTCAACGGAACAACCGGGGGAAACTCCAACAACGGCACCATCTCCACTTCGGGGCTGTACCTCGCACCAGCCAAGGTTTCCAAGCTGCGAGTGATCACGGTGAAGGCAATCTCCAAAGCCGACACTACCAAATCCGCATCGGCCAAAGTGACTCTGACCGTCTCACCAGTCAGTGTTACGATCTCTCCGCCTTCCGCTTCTTTAGCCGCAGGCAAGACGCAAAAATTTACCGCCACCGTGCTCAACAGCAGCAATACTTCTGTTACCTGGCAAGTGAACGGCATCACGGCCGGAAACACTACTGTCGGGACCATTTCGAGTACTGGGACCTACAAGGCGCCATCGAAGATCTCCAGCCAGACCGTAGTCACCGTAACCGCAGTCTCGGCCGCCGACGTTACGAAGTCCGCCAGCGCCCCAGTCACCCTTAATCCAGTTGTCATAACTATCGATCCAACGTCCGCGATCCTATCTGCCGGTGGTCAGCAGCCGTTCACGGCAACTGTGCAAAATGCGTCGAGCAATTCAGTGACCTGGCTGGTGAATGGAATCAGCGGCGGGAACTCAACCGTCGGGACAGTTTCAAGCTTGGGTCTATACCGTGCGCCCGCAACCGTCGCTGCACAAATCACGGTCGCCGTAACGGCTCGATCCCAGTCCGATACGACCAAAACAGCCTCGGCCTCAGTGGTGGTCAACCCGCCGGTCGCTTCCGTCAGTGTTTCCCTCAACCTCACTTCCGTGAGCTTGGGGGCGGGTGGCACTCAGAGCTTTACTGCGACCGTGCACAACGCCAGCAATCCGGCGGTGACGTGGTACGTAAACGACAGTCTTACCGGGGATAGCACTATTGGCACGATCGTCGACGGAGGCTCTGGCTCGGCCTGGTACACTGCGCCCGCCTCAATTGCGACGCAAATCGTGGTCACGGTTAAAGCCGTTTCGCAAGAGGATTCGACCAAGTCGGCCAGCGCGTCGGTCACGCTGAAGCCGGTGAGCATAACCATCAATCCGCCGTCAGCCTCGCTTGGTGCAGGCGGATCGCAACCTTTCACCGCACAGTTGCAAAATGCCTCTGACCCGACTGTAGTGTGGTCGGTTGCAGACTCGCTGGGTGGCACAGATCCAGCATTGGTTGGCGCAATCTCGAACACTGGGGGATACGCCGCTCCCTCTGTCATCACTTCTCAAACCAGCGTGACGGTCAAGGCCAGCTCCCCGCAGGATCCCACCAAATTCGCCACCGCCCAGGTGAGCTTGAATCCACTCACGATTACGGTGTCGCCTGGCGCCGCGACAGTTGGGGCGAAAGGTACCCAACCGTTCAGTGCAAACGTTCTCTACACCGGTAACCCTGCGGTGACCTGGGACGTAGATGGTACTCTCGGCGGCGACATAAATAGCGTGGGATCAATCTCCCCTTCAGGACTCTATACAGCTCCCGACACTGTCAGCAGTCCGACGCCGCACACGATCAGGGCTACCTCGCAAGTCGACGAAAATAAATCAGCTACCGCAGACATCACACTCAGTCCGGTGGTGGTTGCGGTCTCTCCCAAGACCGCGACCGTGGCGATTACAAAGACCAAGCAACTCACCGCGAACGTGCAATACAGTGACAATCCCGGCGTGAATTGGAAAGTGAACGGCGTAGACGGTGGTGATGACACCAACGGCCATATCAACGCAGCGGGTTTCTATACTGCGCCGGCAACGGTACCGTCACCTGCTACGGTTTCCGTGACCGCTATATCCCAAGCTGATCCGAACCAGTCAGACTCGGCGGACGTGACCATTTCAGCCGCCACCGGTAATAGCTTTTACGTTGCTACCACCGGCAGCGATAGCGCCGCTGGAACTTTAGCCGCTCCCTGGAAGACCATCTCACACGCCGCCGCTGCCAGCAGCGGGGTCGAAGCCGGGGACACCGTATACGTCCGCGGTGGGATCTATAAAGAGTCGGTAGTATTCGCCATCTCGGGCTCGGCTGCGGTGGGGCCGATTACTTTTCAAAGCTATCCCGGCGAGAGCGCGATTATCGACGGTACCGGAATCGCTGCACTCTCCAACCCACACGGCCTGATCCACATCGACAGCCGAAGCTACCTGACCATCAGCGGTTTCGAAATCCGCAACTATCAGACTTCAAGCTCCTCTCTGATCCCGGCGGGAATTTGGATCACAGGAACCGCCGGCAACATCCAGATCCTGAACAACAGTGTGCACGACATCAAGACGTCTTCAGAAGCAAACGGACAAGCCTACGGAATCTCAGTCTATGGCACCGCCAGCACGCCGATTGACACCGTGACCATCGACGGCAACCAAGTGTTCAACCTGAAGACTGGAGGTAGCGAGTCGGTGAACGTGGACGGCAACGTCACCAACTTCACCATCACCCACAACACCGTTCACGATAATGACAACATCGCGATTGACGCCATCGGATACGAAGGCGTCTCCTCCAATGCCGCTCTCGACTATGCGCGCAACGGCGTGATCAGCGACAACATCATTTACAACATCAGCGGGATTAACAATGCTGGAGAAGGGAACGACTACGACGCCAATGGCGTCTATGTCGACGGTGGCTCGCAGATCTTGGTCGAGCGCAACCTGATCCACAATGTGGATATCGGTATTGAGGCCGCTGCCGAGCACAAAGGCAAGACTTCAAGCTTCGTGACCATTCGAAACAATATTATCTATGCCTCGAATTCCATCGGCATCAGCATCGGTGGATACGACAGCAACCGCGGCGGCACTGATCACTGCACCATCGTCAACAACACCCTCTACGGCAACGACACCCACAACACCGGCAGCGGCGAATTTCAGATTCAGTACTATGCCACGAATAATGTTTTCAAAAACAACATCGTTTACGCGACGTCCCAGGCCCTGCTGGTGGATAGCTACACCAGCAGTTCCGACAATCCGGTGGACATAGATTACAACCTATATTTCTCACCGGCTTCGTCGGGCAAATTCGTCTGGGGCGGCACGACACGCACGGGACTCTCAGCCTTCCAGAGTGCAACCGGCAAAGATACTCACTCGCAATATCTGAACCCGCTGTTTGTGAATCTCGGAATATTCGATCTGCACGTTCAGCCGCCATCGCCCGCCGTCGACTCGGGAATCGACCTGACGCCCAACGTGAACGGCGCTACCGACGTCGCCGGGAACCCACGCATGCAGGGTACGAACATCGACAAAGGAGCTTACGAGCAATAGCGCACACGCAAGATCCCTCGGCTTCGCTCGGGATGACAGGTTCTTGAGTGCTCAAGAGCATCCACTACTACAACGCTGTCATCCCGAGCGAAGCCGAGGGACCTTGTGTTTTACCATCCCTTTAAGACCCCTTGTCATTTCTGAGCGGGGCGAAGAATCGCTATTACCACCCCAACACCATCCGCGAAAGTGGATGATGTACATCACCCGAGGAGAACCCGTGCGCTCAAGCTATGTTGTAATTCTGGCCAGCACTCTCATGCTCGGCTCATCCGCACCCATCCCGCTCAAGCTAGATCATGTAGGAATTTGCGCCTACGACCTGCAATCGTTGCAAGACGCCTTCGCCTCCGTCGGCCTGCGCGCCGAATACGGTGGCGCTCACGCCACCGGAGGCACGCACAACGCGTTGCTGGGATTCGATGATGGCTCCTACATCGAGCTGATTGCCCTACAGAAGCCGGGCTCGGTCGCGGATGACCGCTGGAACACCTCAAAGCCGGGCACCTCGCATGCGTGCTTTTGGGCCGTTCACACCGACGACCTTAAGTCGCAGGTAGACGCATTTCGGAATGCGAAGCTTGAAAGCAGCGATCCTCAGCCGGGAAGCCGCAAGAAACCAGACGGCACGGTACTGCAATGGCAAACCGCGGCCACACCGGATGACAAAGGCGGCGACATTCTTCCTTTTGCCATTCAGGACATCACGCCGCGAAGCTCGCGCATTCAACCTTCCACTAGTGTGAAGGGAAGCGAGTTGACGGGCGTCACACGTGTTGTCATCGGCGTGAACGACTTGAGCGCGGCGATCGCGCTCTACCGCCGTGCCTACGGTTTGGGCGAGCCGCAACTCGCGACTAACGACAAATTCGAGGCGAAGTTAGCCTACTTCACGGGTACGGCAGTTGTACTGGCATCCCCGGTTTCCAAGGATTCGTGGCTCTCTGAACACCTCCGTCAATTTGGACAAGGACCAGTCGCGGTGCTGCTCGGCGCAAAGAGCACGAAGAAAGTTGGAGACCGCACTCCCCTGGTGGGAAAAACCTCATGGTTCGGCTCGGAGGTTCTCTGGTTTCCACCAGAGAAGCTAGAAGGCGTCCGGCTGGGAGTAATTTCGGAGTAAGCTGGTGGACCCGAATGATGGTTCAACCGCGGTTACGTTGGTTTGGTCGGGTTTGCGTGCCGTTGGGATATTTTACGGAGAGCAGATCCCAAGCATGCCCGACGTCCTCGAAAGATTAAAAGTCCTGATCGATTCCTCCACGCCCATTGTGGTGATGGAAACGGTGGAAGAGATGCGCGTGGTGCGCCTGGTGCGAGCCGCATGTTCCGCCCTCAACCTCGCTACCTTCGAGTGGAGCATCGCCAGCGGCCTGGCGCGCTGCGGCGTCAATCACCTCATCCCAGACTTGGAAAGTCCGATCCCCGCTGGAGGCTATCAAGGCTCTGCTCCGAGGCATGCCCCGGAGCAGGATACGCAGGCTCTGTACAACAGCCGCGAGCCCGACCAGATGCTCAGCAACCTGCAAGGCATCAGCATTGAGGCGGTATTCATCCTGAAGGATTTGCACCGCCATCTCGACAGCCCGGTCGTGGTGCGGCGCCTGCGCGATGTCGGCCAGCAGTTCTCCACCAACCGTCGCACCGTGGTCCTTACTGGACCGAAAATCGAAATTCCGCCTGAACTTCGCGGCCTGGTGGAGTTTGTGGAGTTACCTCTACCCGACCGCACTCGCCTTCGCCAGATTATTGACGAAACCCTGGTGCGCGTGGGAAAAACCCGCACCTTGCAGCGCAAACTCAATGGCGAGGGAATGTCCGCCATTGCCGAGAACCTTCGCGGACTGACGGAAGAAGAAGCCGAGCGCGCTATCTCACAAGCACTGGTGGCGCGCTATGCCCTTTGTCCGGAAACCGTAACCGACGTTCTCGCCGCGAAAAAGGATCTGCTGCGCCGGTCAGGGATGCTCGAGTTTGTTGATGTCTCCGAAGACATGGACGCGGTTGGCGGCTTCGAGAATCTAAAGGCATGGCTTAAACCGCGCCGCGGCGCATGGCAGGATGCGGCTCGGACCTTCGGACTTGACCCGGCTCGAGGCGTCATCATCCTTGGAGTGCAGGGGTGCGGCAAGAGCCTCTGCGCGCGAGCCATCGCTGGCGAGTGGCAGTTGCCCCTGGTGAAATTCGACACCGCGGCTGTCTTCGACAAGTACATCGGCGAAACTGAAAAGCGGATTCAGAAGTTGTTTCGCGTGGCCGAAGGCCTTGCTCCATGCGTGCTCTGGATCGATGAACTGGAAAAGGTTTTCGCTGGAGCCGGACCAGACTCGGCATCGGTAGACGCCGGAGTCTCCTCGCGCATCCTCGCAGCCTTCCTTTCCTGGATGCAGGATCGCAAAGCTCCGGTCTTCGTCGCCGCCACCAGCAACAATGTCAGCGCGCTGCCGCCCGAGTTGATCCGCAAGGGCAGATTCGACGAACTGTTCTTCGTCGATCTTCCCGGACAACAAGAACGCAAACAGGTTCTGACCATTCATCTGACCAAACGCAAGCGCAATCCCGCCGACTTCGACTTGGAGAAGATAGCCATCGCCGCCGCCGGCCACTCCGGCGCCGAAATAGATGCCGCCGTGCAGACTGCTCTATACGCCGCCTTCGCCGAGGGCCATGAATTGAGCACCAAACATCTGCTCGATGCCCTAGCCCATACCGTGCCGCTGTCCACCACCCGCGCCGAAGAAATAGAAGAACTGCGCTCCTGGGCAAGAACCAGGGCGGTACCCGCTTCAACCACGCAGCGCGATTAAATTGTCCCGAAAACCCATCCTCCTTGGAGTTCCGTAGGGACAACATAAGCCTATCCGGGGCGGAAGCCCCGGGTAAGCTCTCCAGTTCGAACCCTGATCTTTTACATCCTGAGAGAGATTCTCCGACCTTGCCTGATGCCCGTCAGTCACGGTTTGGCAAAATGTGGAACCTACAGTGAGTCACCGGTGTCACTGACACTATCGGCTTCCTCTATGTCTTTCGCTCCTAAAGCCCCCGACAGCAATGGACTAAAACACGTTGCCACCGTTGTCTCAGGTCTTGTCGTAGCCTTCCTGACCACGGCCATCCTCATCCCTATGGTTCAACCACGGCCTCCGGTGAGACCTGCGGGAGTAATCGCCAAAGCCATGGCCGTGACACTGGTCGTAGCCGCGGTAACGGTTAGCACGGTCTGGCTCGCGTCCTTTCTCGCGGGGATTCGAAGTGACCAGCGAGTACGTGCTGCGGCGGCATTTACCTCAGTGTGGTTCATCCCACTAATCGTATTTGGAGACCAGCGATCGTTGCAGGTGGTGGAAGCTTGGATTGGTATTTCGATTCAGTTTGCGTGCCTGGGAGTTCTGCTTAGCAATACGGTACCCAGCCAACCTACGGGCGGTGGGCACCAGCCATCCCCAATTCCTTCGTTCGAAGCTCTGCGAGGCCAGGCAATTTCCCGGGACGCTCTCATTGCATCTTTCTGCGCCCTAGGCGGATTGTGCGCGGTCTTCACTTGGCGAATACCGCTGGCTCAAGGATTGTTTCTGATTGCTGCCATTGCATTGCTGCGACGAAGTTGGCGAATGCTTCGCGATTCGCCAGCCCCGCAGAAATTTCCGGTCAACCAGCTGACATACCGCGCGCTGGCGGTAACTCCCATCCTGCTGGTGATCCTTGCTTGGTTGCCGCACCGAATGGGGCATGGCACTGGAAGTGTCAAGCCAGTGGGGGATTCGGATAGCGCCGGCGAAGCGAAGCGTCCCGAGCAAATGGGTCTGGCCAACCGGGCAGCTTCAGCGCTCCTCGACCAGGTGTTTCCCGGCGTTGTGCTCTATCCGGTGGTGAAATCGAGCGTCAGGTTGATCGCTCCACCCGCACAGGTGCTACAGGAGATTTCCAACGCTCCCAGCAAGACGTATCGCATCCCATTCGATGGTGTGTACTGGTTTTGGCGAGCTCCAGCGCAGGGTCCGCCCGACACCGCCGTGGTCCAGCAGGGCAACCCGTCGAAGCTGATTTTTCGCTCGACCGATGGATCTCAGTTAGAGATGGAGGCCCATCAGCATCTGGGTTCTGAGGTCTCACTGGGGTGTTGCTCGGCCATTGAGATCGTGATTGAGAATGCAGACGCACATCCTGAATCGATTGGGGTTGAATTGGCAATCAGCAACTCAAGGTTGGCCGGCAAGCCGTCACAGTCGCTCGGGATCCTTCCACTGACATCACAAGCCGGACAAATCTTGAAATTCAGAATTCCGTCCCGGACTAAGCTGCAGATCTTTGATGAGTTGACGGTTCGGTTCCGCATGAATTGGTGGCGCGGCAGCCAAAGCGCCAGTATTGCCATCCAAAGCTTCGCCCTGGTACCCAGGGGGTGAGTCGCGGAGTGCTAAGCTATGCCGGCGTGAATTCCGAGACCTTGGGCAACCTGACGAAGTCGTTTGTCCCTGGTCCATAGAAGCGTCGGTGAACTGATCAGGACAGAGGCTATCAGGTGTGCGCCGACCAGACCAATTCCGAGGCCGTTCAGACGTCGCGTTTCAATGGTTAGCCGCACTTCACTCAATTGCGCGACGCGTACTTGCGGCAATAGATCCATCAATGCGAGCGTCTTACCGCGATCACGGACTGAACCTAAAGCAAGTTCCGCGATGATAAATGGATGGATCGCAAGGTTGCCTTGGTTAAGAAGCTCACGCATCACCTTGCTTCCCGAGCGAAGGTGCTCGATCCAGACCGACGTATCGGCGAGAATCAAGTCGGCTTCACACGGCGCCGTGGAATATTGTTCAGTTCCGGCATTGTGCCTCCCAGAGAGGCCAATCTGCGGGCGCTTTCGCGTTCGATGAGGGCCTTGAGGGCTTCACGAATCAAGGCCGTTTTCTCTGCCACGCCAGTGAACTCCTGAGCCATGCGTACCAGTTCGTCATCAAGTGCTACTGTCGTTCGCATATCCAACTCCAGGCACTAATTATAGCATCAGATGATGCCGTAAGATATGCCTGACCTCGGGTCGACAAACCACTGAACATTAAGAACTTACCTCCTGAGTCCAAAGCAGCTACAGCTGACGATCCTAGGTCGTGCGCTATACTTTTCCTGACCGCTTCGGACCCGCCGTTCCCGTCTGAAACCAAGGTTTCCGCTACTTAAACCTCAGGAGAGTCTTCGTTCATGACCCTGCGCTGGATGTGCGCCTTGCTGCTTGCTGCTCAATTTCTATCCGCCGAGACAACACCGGAACCGGCGCTCATGGGATTTACCTCACAGAGTTCTCCCGCCCAAGTTGAAGTTGAGAAGAAGTTTCGCGACGGCATCGTGGCCAACAATATTCGCGAGAACATGCGCCGGTTGTCGGCGCGGCCGCACCATGTGGGCTCTCCCTACGATAAAGACAATGCGGAATGGATCCTCGCCCGCTTCAAGGAGTGGGGATTCGATGCGCGCATTGAAGTGTTCAGCGCCCTGTTTCCCACGCCTAAAGAGCGATTGGTAGAGATGGTAGGACCCACCAAATATCGAGCCAAGATGCAGGAACCGATTCTTGCGGTCGATCCGACGAGTAATCAAACCGCGGAGCAGCTTCCTACCTATAACGCGTATTCGGTCGATGGAGACGTGACTGCGCCGCTGGTCTACGTGAACTATGGCAACCGCGAAGACTATGAGCAGCTTGACCGACTGGGTATTTCAGTGAAGGGCACCATCGTGATTGCGCGTTATGGCGGCGGCTGGCGCGGTATCAAGCCGAAAGTTGCGGGCGAACATGGAGCTATCGGCTGCATTATCTACTCCGATCCGGAGGGGGACGGCTACTACAACGGCGACGATTTCCCCGCGGGGGGATGGCGTCCGCGGGAAGGCGTGCAGCGTGGTAGCGTGATGGATACGGATTATCCAGGCGATCCGCTCACGCCCGGAGTCGGCACTACCGCCGATGCCAAGCGCCTAGCGATTAAGGATGCGAAGACCATCACCAAGATTCCGGTGGTGCCGATTTCTTACAGCGACGCGCTCCCGTTACTCTCGGCACTGAAGGGACCCATCGCTCCCGAAAGCTGGCGCGGCGCATTGGCCATCACCTATCACATCGGTCCGGGGCCGGCGCAGGTTCACCTGAAAGTCACCTCCAACTGGGATCTGAAGCCTTTATACGACGTGATCGCCGTGATGCATGGTGCCGACGACAGCCAGTGGGTGCTGCGCGGCAATCATCACGATGCGTGGGTGAATGGTGCGGACGATCCGATCGCGGGCATGGCTCCCATGATGGAAGAGGCGCGCATGCTTGGCGAACTGCATAAGCAAGGGTGGACGCCGAAGCGTTCAATCATCTATTGCGCGTGGGATGGGGAAGAGCCCGGGCTGCTGGGGTCCGTGGAGTGGGTTGAAACCCATCTGAAGGAGTTGCAGGAGCATGCCGTGGCTTACATCAATTCCGATACCAATGAGCGCGGCTATCTGCAGGCAGGCGGAACGCAAGATATGCAGTCCTTTCTTAGTGGCGTGGCAAGGGACATTGAGGATCCCGAGACCCGCCTGTCGGTCTTTCAGCGTTCTCACCTTCGCGCCATAGCAGACGCCAAGGATGCGGATGAGCGCAGCGATCTCCGTAAACGTGGCGACCTTAAACTCCATGCGCTCGGGGACGGGTCGGACTTTACTGCCTTCCAGGATTTCGCCGGCGTCTCAACTCTGAGTATTGAGTTCGGCGGTGAGGACGACGGCGACCAGTACCATTCCATTTACGACGATTTTTACTGGTACACACGTTTCGTCGATACCGATTTCACTTATGGAAAGGTCGAGGCGCAAACCGCGGGAACCGCTGTAATGCGGCTGGCGGATGCCGACCTGATCCCGGCGGATTACTCCCCGCAAGCGGAAGCAATCGAAAACTACGAAGAAGAACTCGAGAAGCTGCTTAAAGCCAAGCAGGACGAATTCACGGAGCGCAATCTGCAATTGCAGGAAGGCGTGTTCACGGCCACTGCGGATCCGCGAAAGACATCGGTGCCGCCGCCGGTTGAGGTCGTGCCTCCTTATATGAATTTTGCATCGATGAAGAATGCCATTGATCTGCTCAAGAAGAATTCAGAGCGCTACTCGAAGATTCTTGCGGATTGGAGAAGCAAAGGTTCACCGGCCATTTCGGCAGAAGCGCTTCGAACTGTGAATGCGGATGTCATGAAAATTCCCCGCTTATTTCTGAATGAGAAGGGGCTGCCGGAGCGCCCATGGTTTAAGAACCAGGTATACGCGCCCGGAGCCTATACCGGCTACGGGGCTAAGCCGATTGCTGCGGTGCGCGAATATATGGACGAAAAGAAGTGGACAGAAGCTGACGGACAGGTGCCCCAGGTGGCCGAGATAATTACTCGCGTAGCCGCCGGAATCAATCAGGCGGCGGATGATTTGGAAAAAGCTGTGGGAAGGAATTAGGGCGGTGGGAATCCAACCGTTGGAGTTCATGGTCCTCAATTCTGAGTTACGGATCGTGAGAAACTAGAACTGACGAGGATTATTCATGCGTATTTATATTTTTGCTTCTCAGGCTACGCCTGCTTTTTCGCAGGAGCGCGATCGTAGCAAGATTCCTGACCAATACAAATGGGACCTCACGGCGATCTACCCCTCAGATGAGGCCTGGCGCACGGAGAAAGACAAGGTAGTGGCACAGTTGCCAACCTTGCGGGAGTTCCAGTGCAAATTGGCGTCTTCCGCGAAGACCCTGGCGGATGCTCTGGAAAACCAGAGCCATCTGGAGAAGGAACTGACGCGACTCTATCTTTACGCGGCGCTGATCTCCGATCAGGACACGCGAGATAGCAACTACTTGGCCATGAGACAAGAGATGATTCAGATCGCAACCAACTTCGGCGCGGAGAGCGCTTATGTTGAGCCTGAGATCCTAAAGATGGATCCGGTGTTGATTGCGCATTTTCTTGCGGAAGAGCCGCGGCTCAAGATTTATAAGCAAATTCTGGATGACATTGTGCGGCGGCGGGAACACACCGGCAGCGACGCGGAAGAAAAGATTCTGGCCGGTGCGGGCATCATGGGCAGCGCGCCTTCCAGCATCTATCACGTATTTTCGGACGCCGATTTTCCCTTCCCAAGCGTGGTGTTAAGTGACGGCGAAACTGTGAAGCTCGACAAGGCGGCATTTTCACTTCATCGCGCCTCCAAGAATCGTGATGACCGAAAGAAGGTCATGGCGACTTTTTTTGAGGCACTGGGAAAATATCGCGCGACTTTCGGTGCGTTGACCAACGCCAAGCTGCAAGGATCGAGCTTTTATTCCCGGGCGCACAAATATGGCAGCGGGTTGGAAGCCTCGCTCGATGGCAACAACATTCCGACATCGGTTTACATGCGATTGATTGAGGGCGTCAACCGCAATCTACCGACGTTCCATCGCTATTTGAAATTGCGCCGGCGAATGATGGGCGTCGAGAAGCTGCACTACTACGATCTTTATGCGCCGTTGGTGGCATCCGTCGATCTGAAATTTTCCGTCGAGGATTCACAGAAGAATATTTTTTCCGCGCTGGAGCCCCTCGGTCCCGAATACCTGGCGGGCGCCAAGCGGGCTTTCACCGAGCGCTGGATCGATATGTTCCCCAATGAGGGCAAAACTTCGGGAGCATACTCGGCGGGGGACGCGTATGACGTGCATCCCTACATGTTGCTGAACTACAACGGCAAGTATGACGACATGAGCACGCTGGCGCATGAACTGGGCCACACCATGCACAGCTATTTCTCCAACAAGACGCAGCCGTTTCCGCTGGCGTCCTATCCGATTTTCGTGGCGGAGGTGGCGTCCACTTTCAACGAGGCCCTTCTGATCGATTACATGCTGAAGACGATCCGTGACGAGCCGACGCGATTGCTTCTGCTGGGAAATTATCTGGAGGGGATCAAAGGCACCGTGTTCCGGCAGACACAGTTTTCCGAGTTCGAACTGCGCATGCACGAGATGGCCGAGAAAGGCCAGCCATTGACCGGAGACTCGCTTTCAAAGCTGTATGACGAGATCGTGAAGAAGTACTACGGCCATGATCAGGGAGTCTGCATCGTCGATGATTATGTGGCCAATGAGTGGTCATTTATCCCGCACTTTTACAATGACTACTACGTTTTCCAGTATGCGACTTCGTTTACGGCTTCGTCCGCGCTGTCAGAAATGGTGCTGTCTGGAGACCCGGAGGCGACTAAGAAATATTTAAAGTTTATTTCTTCCGGAAGGTCGAGGTATCCGATTGATTTGCTGAAAGAAGCTGGGGTGGATATGACGACCGACGAGCCGCTTGAGTTGACGATGCGTAAAATGAACCGGGTGATGGGTGATATGGAGAAGGTGCTCGACCGGCAGGGGAAGTAGCGGCTAGAAACGCAAGGTTCCTCGGTGTTGCTCGGGATGACAGAGTTGGGGAGGGATTAACGGTTATGCCAGCTCTACTTCTATTTTTTTGTTTGGTGGATCTAGCTGGGTGATGCGAAAACTTCGTACCTGGCCAGCTTTGACCGGCTCAGGTTTTGCATTGCTGGCGCCGCCTTTCCAGCGGGCCTGCAGCATTGAGGTCAACGACGATAAGTCGACTTTGGGTTCGGGCTTCGTCTCTTCCGGGGCTTGAAGTTTTTCGCTGATACGGCAGTTCGCGAATATTCCTTCCCCTAATTCGGCTCGGGCCTGCACGCCAGAAACTTCCATTAGTCTTCCTGAGACAATATCGCCTACTTTGTGTTCGGCGAGGTATTCGTCGACGCCGGTCGGGACCAGTTGCTTCATCCCAAGCCGCACCTGGCGTTTTTCCGTGTCCACTGCCAGAATCTGCGCTTTGACCGTCTGACCCACCTTGAGCAGGTCATGGGGTGAGTCAATGCGGCGGTCGGACGTGACGTCGCTGACATGAACCATTCCATCGACGCCCTCGGCCAATTGGATGAAGGCACCGAATTTCATAATTCGGACGACGGGTCCTTCCACTACGGAACCGACGGGAAACTTCTTAGGAGCTTCGGCCCAGGGATCTCCCAAGGCCTGTTTCAGGCCCAGCGCGATGCGGCGTTCTGCAGGATTGATGCCGAGGATGACAACCTCCACGGTTTCGCCCGGCTTAACAATGTCGCTGGCGATGCGCAGCTTCTTTCCCCACGACATTTCGGAAATATGGATGAGGCCTTCTATGCCAGGTTCGAGTTCGACGAAGGCGCCGAACTCCATCACGCGGCTGACGGTTCCAGTAACGCGATCACCGATGTTGTATTTGCCGGCCACAGCCTCCCAGGGATGGGCTTGAAGCTGTTTCATGCCCAGCGAGATGCGGCGTTTGTCGGGATCGATTTTTAGGACCCTGGCGCTGACCTGATCGCCAACGCTGAGAAGATCAGCCGGCTTGTTGATGCGGCTCCAAGAAATTTCGCCGACGTGAAGCAGGCCGTCCACGCCGCCAAGATCGATGAAGGCGCCGTAGTCCATCAAACTGCGAACAGTTCCGGTCACAGTTTCGCCTTCCTTGAGTTCGGAGTAGCGTCGCTCCTTTCCTGCGCGTTCTTCTTCCTCCGCAACCGCGCGGCGATCGACTACGACATTTTCATCGGCCACATCGAGTTCGATAATGCGGCAGCGAATCTCCTGGCCGACGAGATCCGCAATCTCCGCAGCATCGCGCGTGCCGCTGCGTGAGATCGGCATAAAGGCGCGGACGCCGACATCGACGCTGAGGCCGCCTTTGGTGACGCCAGTTACCGTGCCGACAATGGTGGCTTTTTCGGCAAAAGCTTTTTCCAAGGCGTTCCAGTCCTTCGGACGCTCGACCTTGAAGCGCGAGAGTGTGTAGTAGCCCTCGGGGTCGCGGCCCTGTACCGATACTGGCAGCTTGTCGCCTGGCTTCACCGCCTCTCCGCCGAGTACGGACAAAGGCAGAATTCCTTCGCTTTTGAATCCGATGTCGATGAGCACGGAGTCGGCAGTAACGACTACTACCGTGCCCTCCAGTTGCCGAGTGCCATCCTCTGATTTACGCGACTGGCCCTTTTCGTATTGCGAAAGCAGTTCTTGGAAGGACTCTTCGTTTTCGGCGTTGCTGGTGGATTCCGGAACAATTGGATTGGACATGAGAGGTACTTATCGTGGCACAAAGACGTGGCAGATAACAAGCGCCCCGATGGAGCATTCAACTTCAAAATGAGCTCAGTGCGACATACAATTCGGACGCGCCTTCTCCGGCGTATCTGGAAAATCAGGGCTACGGGCCATATAGCGCAATGAAGTTCGCCAGGAGAAAATTATGTTGACGTTACGACAGCTTTCCTTTCTGTTATTTCTGTCTACTGTTTGCTGGGCACAGACCCCCAGTGACGTAGCCCCAGCCGCTCCCGTACCAGTACAAATCAGTACGGCCAAGAAGATTTTTATTTCGAATGCGCAGGGCGAAAGCACGGCAATGACTGCTTTTCCAAACCAAACCTACAATGAGTTTTACGCGGCGATGAAGGAGTGGGGCCGCTACGAACTGATGGCAATGCCAGCCGATGCCGACCTGATCCTTGAAATAAGTTTTATCGTCGTGATCGGTCCGACGACGATTTACCAGGGAAATGGAACGTCACCACAGGAACCTGAAGTCCGGCTGGTCATCTTCGATCCCAAAACACACGTGGTGTTATGGGCCTTCACCGAGCCCATCAAGCAGGCGGCGCTCTCTATCAACGAAAAAAAGAATTTCAAGCTTACGCTGGGCAAGTTAGTGAGTGACGTAAAGGGACTAGCGGATCTGAAGAATTAAAACACTGGAACCAGATTGTGCTTCTTCTGGTAGAGTTTGCGGTCCAGCACGCGGAGCACGTCAGCGAGATCGGTGCCGGTAGTATAGGAAGCGATGCCCCAGGTGAAGGAGATTTCGTAGTCCTTTTTGCTATTCAAATTCCAGTTCTCAACCGAGCGGGTGAGACGCTGCACCGGATAGTCGGCTTGTTCCTCTGCGGTGTCGGGCATCACTACAAAAAATTCGTCTCCGCCCTGGCGGAATACCATGTCGCCGCCGCGGAATACCGTCTTCAATATTTTGGAAAACTCGGCCAGAACCGCGTCGCCTTCCAGGGTCCCCTGCTTGTCGTTGATCCGGCGGAAACCGTTGATGTCGATGCTCATGAAGCTCAGGCTACTTCCCAAGCGGTTGGCGCGGGCCACTTCGCGCGGAATCAACTCATTCATGGCACGGCGGTTCAGAAGCTGGGTCAGAGGGTCGACTAAGGAAAGGCTCTCCAGACGCTCGTTCAGAACAAGTTCGCGGATCAGTGCCCTGCGGGTAGAGTTCAGATTGATTTTTTGTCCCAGCAGGTAAATATTGAAGAGCAGAACCAGTGAAATCAATCCAAAAAACAGTTGAGGCAGGTAGCTTTCGTGGACCCGCATCACACGCTGCGTCCAAACGACATTAGGAAAAACGAAGGTCAGCAGGCCGCCGGTCAGGACCAGAATTAGCAGAATTCCAATGGACCACAGTTGAAGGTCACGTCCGGATATTTGCTGGATCTGCTGCTGGATTTCTTCGGCCCGGGCGAGCATAGAGGGTTGAGCATTGTTTTCGTCCCTCACTTCCGACATTCCTCGCCCCCTTTGATGGCCGGACAGACCACTTCCCGACGCACTCATAGGAATTTGTACTGCAAGGGAGGCCACAAGAGGGGATGAAACGGCTTGCAGCTATTACTCTGGTAATGGAGTGAAGGCCTTACGGCAGCCAGTCCGCTTTATGAATAACTGACATTCAGCAATACATTCAGGCCCGCCTCTTTGCGAAAAGAAACCCGAACTTTTTGGCCGACTGGAAGTGCATTGCGCATGTCGCCTTCAAATACCAGGGTTTGCGGGGAGCCTGCTGAACTGGCCAGAACGACGACGGATTTATTAGAAACTCCAACCGGCGCTTCGAAGAACTGAACACTTTGAACGCGTCCGCCCTGGGACAGGGAATCAATCTTCGACTGGGGTAATCCGGGTCCGGAGCGTGGAGTCTGGCCGACGGTTTCCCCTGTCTTCTTTTTCAAGAGTTCATAAAGAGTCGTGGTGCCGACGATTCCCGACATAGCCAGAAGAATGAGCGACATGAAAAGACCATCCATGGTGAACGGGCCGCCATTGAGGGCAATCCAAGCGACGCCGGCCAAGGGAAGGAGAGTGAGGACAACATAGAAGAGCAAGATCATGGCAGAAAAGTACATTAAAAGTGGATTTGCGGCAATGGGTGTTTGGAGAGGGTGATTCACCGCTGGATGGAATCTGTTTTTTTCCCACTTGTGTGCCAGACAAGCCAAGCTACATATCTACACATTCTTGTGACGGCTCTGCTATTCTGGCCGTCGCTTTTCGGGGAGACTTCTACTCATGTCGTGGTCGCGTCGCGATTTCATTGCCACAGCAGTTGCTGGTTCGGTTTCTTCCCTCGCCTTAGGTCAGGGTTCCGGTGATGAGCCGGCAAAATCCGGTGGGTCAGGGAAGCGTCCGATCATCGTTTGTGCAGGAAACGGCTACGAGTATCTCGATCCCGCGTTCACGTTTTTGAAGGGCGGTGGCGACACCCTGGATGCTGCCCTAAAGGTGGTTAAGGGACCGGAAGACGATCCCAATGAGACCAGCGTAGGGCTGGGCGGTTTGCCCAACGAAGAAGGCGTGGTGGAGCTCGACTCGTGCTGCATGCACGGGCCGACGCGTCGTGCTGGATCGGTTGGAGGAGTGCGCAACATCAAGAACGTTTCGCTGGTGGCCAAAGCGGTGATGGAGCACACCGGACACGTGATGCTGGTTGGGGAAGGCGCCGAGCGCTTCGCGGTAGCCATGGGTTTTCCGCGGGAGAACTTGCTTACCGACCATTCCCGCAAGATCTGGATGTTGTGGAAGGAGTACCAC
>Ga0157378_10001463_pt1 | contig 21310 bp, 20 predicted proteins | sample M65metaG_FD_115309 | JGI IMG/M metagenome (GOLD analysis project Ga0157378, IMG submission 115309) | Miscanthus rhizosphere microbial communities from Kellogg Biological Station, Michigan, USA - M6-5 metaG | ecosystem: Host-associated > Plants > Roots > Rhizosphere > Soil | place: USA: Michigan...
ATTACCGTAATCTGCCTACCACCTGACCTGACCTTAGGAGTGTCGAGCAGCGTTACAGTGGGGTCGATACTAGGGATCGCGCGATTAAATTATGGTTAAACGCGCCTCGTGCTTTTGTTAATCGGTCGTTGGCAGGCCGCGCTCGTCCAAGCGCCGGCAGATCAGCGAGCCGATCGAGATCTGGCACTTCGGCGAGGCATCCGTGCTGGCCGTCTTGCCGTGCAGCGTGAACGCGAAATTCTGCACGTAGCGCGTGCCCAGATTCGCCTCGCTCGGGTGCGAGAACTGCCACAGGCTCAGCGCCGTCTGCGCAGCAGCATCGAACACTCCCTTGGGCTGCGCTTGCAGCACGCGGATGTCCTTCACGCTGCCGTCGGCGGCAATCGAGTATTCCAGCTCGACGTTGCCTTCGATGCGGCCGTCCGTCGCCCGCGTCGGGTAGACCGGCTGCACCACGTGCAGGCGGGCGGGCGCGTCGACCGCCGTCGGCACCAGAGCCGCAGGCACGGTGGCGGGCAAGGCCTGCGTCGCGATCAGGTCGCGCACTGCGGCACTACGTGCCGCGACGGCCAGCTCGGCCGGCTTCGGCCAGTCGAGTGCGATGTGCAGCGGCGCGGCGGCGACAGCGGTTTCCGGCGCGGCAACTTCGTTCGTTTGCACGCTCAAGTCCGGCACCGACAACGTCGCGCGTGGCGCATGGAAGGGCGCCAGCGCCAGGCGCGGATTGCCGCTCATCAGGGCGATGCTGTCGACAGGCAGACGCGCCAGCGCCGCGGCCAGGTCCGGCAAACTCTGTTGCTGTGGACGCACAGCGAAGAACACCAGCGCCGCGGCAGCGAGCAGCAGCGGCCAGGTGGCGTTGCGCGGCAGCGGATCGTGGCCTTCGACGCCGACAATGCGGCGGATGCGCGCGAGCAACACGCCGCCGCTGGCGGCGAGCGCCGGCGCAACGACGCCGTCGAGGTCGTGGCGCAGTTCTTCGAGGTCGGCGAGCGCGCGCGCATAGGCAAGCGGATTGCCCTCGGCCAGGCTCAGCACCAGATCGTCGCAGCAGCTTTCGCGCGCGTTGCGCACGTCGCGCGAAACCCAGTGCACGACCGGGTGATAGAACAACACGGTTTCGACCACCACTTGGAACAGGTTGGCCAGATAGTCCCAACGCCGCACATGACCCAGTTCGTGCGCGATGATCAATTCGATCTGATGCGGCGAGAAACCGCTCAGCATCGACAGCGGCAGCAGCACCACCGGCTTGATCCAGCCGATCAGCATCGGTGTCGCAACCTTGGCCGAAACCAGCAGGCGCACCGGGCGCAGCACGCCGAAGCGGCGGCACATGCGTTGCAGGCGCAGCTGCCATTCGGCGCCCGGCGGCGTGGCACCGTTCACCAGACGGATCAAGCGGCGCCAATGCCACAGCGAACGCGAGGCGATCAGCAACACGCCGATCACCCAAGCCGCTACCAGCGCCGGCAGGAAATCGCGCAAATGCCAGCTCGCGCCGCCGGCGGCCGCGGCAACGACGTCGATGTCGCCGCCAAGCAAAGGCGACAGCGCGGCAGCCGTCGGCGAAGGCGCCGAAGGATCCGACGGCCAGACATAGACGAGCGTCAGCAGCGGACACAGCGCCAAGATGCCGAGCATGCTCATGCCCAGGCGATAGCGCGCGGAAACGGTTACACATACCGGGCGCAATGCGGCGTACAGCAACGCCACGGCGAGCCCCTGCCAGAGGAAATGCAGCAACGCACTGCCCAGTGCATCGACACCGGCGATGAACGAACCGGAAAATTCCATGCTCAGCCCCCCTCGGACTCGATCTTGTTCAACAGCGCGCGGATTTCCTTGAGTTCTTCACGCGACGCGCCCGGATGATTGCCGAGCGCATGCAACACCAATTCCGAAGCGGAACCGTTGAACAGTCGCTGCACCATGTCGGCCAGGTAACGCTTCTGTGTACGCTGCTTGTTGATCGCCGCTCGGTAGACGTGCGCACGTTGCGAATCGTCGCGTTCCACCAGGCCCTTGCCGTGCATGATCTGCATCAGTTTGAGCGCCGTGGTGTAGCCGGCTCCGTCGCTGCCGTACAGCGCTTCGTGCACTTCGCGCACGGTGCAGGGTCCGCGCTCCCACAGCACCTGCAGGATGTCGAGTTCGGCCTCGGTGGGCCACGGCTTGTCGGGATTGAGGCGTGGTGTCATGGTCTGCCTGCGCAAGGAGACGAACGGCTTCGTAGATACTGCCGCAAGCGTAGGCGGCGCGCAAGCATTCGGGCTCGCGCGCGCGCCGCTTGGATCAATTGCCCGCCTTCTGCGTGCGCGACTGGTTGTTCATATCGCTCATCTGCTTGACCGAGGCCTGGCGCATCTGCTCGATTTCGCCGTACGTGCGGCAAGTGGTCACCGGGATATGCGAGCCTACCGGCGCGCGACTCTCGCATACCAGGCGATTGTTGTCGTTATGCTTGAGGATGCCGTTGACTTCTTCCTGCGCGTTGGCCAGCGCGATCTTGTCGGCCTGCGGCATGTCGCTCTGCGCGGCATGCGCCTGCAGCAGCTTCTCCATCGTGTCCAGGCGGGCTTCGACGCGCGCCTTGTCGCCGCTGCGGATGTAGCCGTAGACGCCCCCGGGCTGCATCTGCTCGCGGATGTGAGCGGATTCCTGGTTGAACGCTTCGAGCGTCTGTGCGACCAGCGGTTTTTCGACGACCTGACTCTGCGTGCCGGCAGCATGCACTGCGGCGCACAACAGCGTACCTGCTACCAATACGGCAAACTTGTTCATTGAGCGATTTCCTTGAAGTGACGAAAAGGATACGGCGCGTTTTGCGCCGCAGCGGCTGCTACGAATCAATTAGTACGTAAATGATCGTATATAATCGCCGCATCGCTTGTCAACGATGTGCTTCGTAGTTGAAACCGGGCGGATTGCTGTCGGCCTGGGCGCCTTGGGGGGCCCGGTATGCCGACGCTCGAAACCCGGGGCGACGGGATGGTTTATCCCCGCCGCCCGCGGAACTTCAGCTCAGTGGTGCGCGGCGGCGAAATCGTTGACCGATTTCTGCGCTTCGCGGCGCTGATCTTCCATTTCGCCGAACGTGCGGCAGGTCGTCACCGGGATGTTCGAGCCGACCGGCGCACGGCTTTCGCAGACCAGGCGATTGACGTCGTTGTGGCGCAGGATGCCGTTGACTTCCTCTTGCGCGTTGACCAGCGCGATCTTGTCGGCGCGCGGCAGGTCGCCCTCGGTGGCATGCGTCTGCAGCAGCTTCTGCATCTGGTCCAGGCGCGTTTCGACGCGCGCGCGGTCGGCGCTCTTGATGTAGCCGTACAGGCCGCCGCTGTGCATCTGCTCGCGGATGTTGGCGGCTTCCGCGTTGAACGCATCCAGCGATTGCGCGACGAGCGGCTTTTCCACCACCGGCGTAGCGCTGCGCTTGTCGGCGGCGTGAGCAGAACCCAGCGCGCAGGCCAGGGCGACGAGGGCGATATAGCTCTTCATGAAACGATTTCCTCGATTGATGTGTGTGAAGCGAATGGCGCGGACGCAGCCAGCGGCAGGCGGGATACCTGTCGACGACGACGACGCTAGGGAACAGCGAGGGATACTAGCAATAATCGCGCCGGAACAACGCTAAGGCAGCGTTAACCTACGCGATTCTTCTGCTTGCGCTGGCGCACACGCCGCACCAGATACTCGATCACCTCACCGGCCACATCCACACCGGTCGCCGCCTCGATGCCCTCGAGGCCGGGCGAGGAATTGACCTCGAGCACGAGCGGGCCGCGGCGCGAGCGCAGCAGGTCCACGCCGGCCACGTTCAGGCCCATCACGCGCGCGGCGCGCAACGCCGTGTCGACCTCGGCGGCATTGAGCTGCGCCACCGACGCGCTGCCGCCGCGATGCAGGTTGGAGCGGAATTCGCCCTCGCGTCCCTGGCGCCGCATTGCCGCAACCACTTTGCCGCCGACGACGAAGCAGCGGATATCCGCGCCGTTCGCCTCGCGGATGAACTCCTGCACCAGGAAGTTCGCGTACAGGCCGCGGAACGCCTCGATCACGCTCTGCGAGGCGGAACGCTTTTCCGCCAGCAGCACGCCCTGCCCCTGTGAGCCTTCGTTGAGCTTGATCACGTGCGGCGGGTCGCCGAGCATCGCGAGCAGGTCGTTCGTGTCGTCCGGGTTGTCGCCGAACACCGTGGCCGGCAGGCCGATCGATTCGCGCGCGAGCATCTGCAGGCAGCGCAGCTTGTCGCGCGCGCGCAGGATCGCATCGGACGAGTTCGGGGTGAACACGCCCATCATCTCGAACTGGCGCAGCACGGCCGTGCCGTAGAACGTGATCGACGCGCCGACGCGCGGGATCACCGCGTCGTAGTCGGCCAGCGCGCGGCCCTTGTAATGCACCGCGAACGCCCCTGGTTCGATCCGCATGTAGCAGCGCAATGGATCGAGCACGCGCACGCGGTGGCCGCGCGAGCGCGCCGCCTCGACCAGGCGCACGGTCGAGTATACTTTTGCATTACGCGACAAAATAGCAATTTTCATCGAGCGGTCCCGAGCTTCTGCGCGCGCCGGCGTGGCCGGCCGCAGGCGTACGACAATTGCGGATCGACGCGGAAGCGCCCGCGCAATGCGGTGCGTCCGAGCAGCATCGGAAACAGCATATTGCGCCGATTGGTCAAGTTGATTTCCGACTCCCACTCAGTGCCGGCCAGGCGCACCACGGTACGGATGAACCAGCGCTGCGTGATGTGGCCGCCGGAATCGGTCACCTCGCGCTGATCGAACGCCGGCGCCTCGCACAGCACGCTCGGCGCGCCGCGGCGTCCGGTCGCGACGGCGAAGCGCAGCCACGCGGCGCCGTCGCGGCGGAACTCCTCGATCGACTCGACGTGCAGCGACGACGAGCGTGCGCCCGTGTCGATCTTGGCCTTGAGCACCTGCAGCCCGAGGCGGGGAAGTGCCAACCATTCGCGCCAGCCGATCAGGGAGAGCTCGTGCATGCGTCGCCTATTGCATTGGTCCCACGCGTCGGCCGCTCGCCGCCGGACCTGCTCGAGCCGGACCGACGCCGCTGCCGAAGGGAACTACACGACGATCGCACCATCGCGTTGGCGTGGCGTGGAATCGCACGTGGAGCGGGTGATGGGAATCGAACCCACGTTAGCAGCTTGGGAAGCTGCAGTTCTACCATTGAACTACACCCGCGCGCGGGCGACTACTCTACGTGGGCGGCGCATGCCGGGCAATGGTCGCGCGCAGCGCGGGGTCGGCTTGCCGCCCGCTGAACGAAAATCGCGACAGCGTGGCGAACCCGCGAGCGGAAGGTCGGCGTTCAGCTTCCTTGCGCTTATATAGCGGCGTACAGTGAGTGACTTTCGGGGCATTGTCTTTCCGCATTCTTCCGAACCGTTCGGTTTCGACTCGAAAACAGTTTCAATCGACAGTTCATCTGCGTGACGCAAAGGAGCGTTCGCCATGTTCAGACCACTTCGTTTCGCTGTCCTGCTGGCCGGCGTGACGCTGGCCATCTCTGCCTGGGCCCAGCCCGCGCCGGATGAATCACCTGCCGCCGATCCGCCGACCCGCGTCGCGCGCCTGTCGTACCTGAAGGGCGACGTGAGCTTCGTGCCGGCCGGCGAGAACGACTGGGTCGAGGCACAACTCAATCGTCCGCTGATCACCGGCGACAAGCTGTGGACCGATCGCGGTGCGCGCGCCGAACTGGGCATCGGCCCGGCGACGCTGCGCATCGACCAGAACACCAGCTTCGATTTCCTCAATCTCGACGACAAGGTCGCGCAGGTCGAACTGACCCAGGGTTCGCTGAACCTGCACGTGCGCCGGCTGTACGACGAGCAGACCTACGAGGTCGACACGCCGACGCTCGCCTTCGTGGTCAACCGCGTCGGCGACGTCCGTATCGACGTGCTGCCGGACGGCCAGTCCACGGTGGTGACCGTGTTGCAGGGCGGCGGCGACGCCTACGGCGAAGGCGGCGCGCGCTTCCGCGTCGAGGAAGGCCAGGCGGTGACGTTCCACGATCCGCAGTTGCAGCAATACGAGGTGGCCAGCGTCGAGCACCGCGACGACTTCGACCAGTTCTACACCGAGCGCGATCGTCACTGGGACAGCTCGACCTCGCGCCGTTACGTGTCCGAGGAAGTGATCGGCTACGAAGACCTCGACGACAACGGCAACTGGAGCGACGAGCCTGAGTACGGCAACGTCTGGTACCCGACTACCGTCGCGGTCGACTGGGCGCCGTACCATCATGGCCATTGGGGCTGGGTCGGCGCGTATGGCTGGACCTGGATCGACGATGCGCCGTGGGGCTTCGCACCGTTCCATTACGGCCGCTGGGCCTACATCCACAATCGCTGGGGCTGGTGCCCCGGCCCGGTCGCAGTGCGCGCGGTATACGCACCGGCGCTGGTCGCCTTCGTCGGCGGCGGCGTCAGCATCGGCATCAGCACCGGTCCGGTCGGCTGGTTCCCGCTTGGCCCCCGCGACGTGTACTTCCCCAGCTACCGCGTCAGCGAGCGTTATTTCACGCGTCTGAACGTGAGTAACACGCGCGTGATCAACAATGTCACGATCAACAACTACTACGGCAACTATTCGCGCGGCAACGTCGACTTCGAGCGCATCAACTACAGCAACCGCAACGTCAACGGCGCGGTGGTGGCGGTGTCGCACGAAACCTTCGTCGGTGCACGTCCGGTCGCGCGTGAAGCAATCGCCGTGAACCAGCAGACGTTTGCCAACGGCGGACGCGTCAGCGGTTTCGCCGCGATCGCTCCGACGCGCACCAGCCTGGTAGCGACGACCGCCGTCGCGCGCACCGCACCGCCGCCGCAGGTGGCAAGCCGCCAGATCGTCGCCGCGAGCAAGCCGCCGCCGCCGGTGGCGCCGTTCGCGCAACGTGAAAGCCAGCTGCAACGCAACCCGGGCCAGCCGCTGCCAGTGACGCAGCTGCATGCGCCGGCAGCGACCGCCGCCACCGGCGTGGGTGCCGGCGCGAACGCCGGCCGTCCGAACGTGCGCGTCGTGACCAACACCGGCGTGCCGGCACGCACGGCGGCACCGACGCTGCCGACGCGACCGGTCGCCGGTGCGGCGAACGGCGCGGGGCCGAACGCCGGCGGCAACGCGCGCGTGGCGCCGAATGCGAACGCAGGTCGCGAAAACCCGGGCCTGCAGGGCCGCGGCAACTTGCCCGCCGTGCAGAACAACGCCACTGCGAACGGGCGTCCAAACGCGACGACCGGCCGCGAGGGTCCTGAAGAACGCCGCAACGTGCCGGCGGTGCAGAACAACGCCACCGTCAACGCCAACGGCGGGCGTCCGAACGCGAACCAGCATCTGGATTCGGCGCGCTTCGCGCATCCGCAGCAGGGCGGGCCTGCGGTGACCGGCCGCGACAACGGCGCGGGACAGCCGCCGGCGCGCGCGACCGCGCAGCCGACGCAGTCCGTGCAGCGCACGGGCGGGCCGCAGAATGCTGGGCAGGGCAACCGCTATCAGCAAGCCGACCGCGGTGCGCTGAATGAAGTGCCGCATCAGCCGCAGACCACGCAGACGCCGCCGCAGCAGAATGCGACGCCGTACAGCGCGCGCGGCGGCCGCGACAACCCCAACGCCGATCGCAACGCCACGAACGCACAGGGCAACGCGCCGGTCGGCAACGCGCAAGGACGCGAATACCACACGCCGATCCAGCAGCAGCAACAGCAGCAATATCACCCGCAGCCACAGGTGCAACGCGAGACGCAGCAGTACCACGCCCCGCAGCCACAGGTGCAGCGCGAGACGCAGCAGTACCACGCACCGCAGCCGCAGGTGCAGCGCGAGCAACCGCAGTACCACGCGCCGGCGCCGCAGCCGCAGGCGCAGCAGTACCACGCGCCGCCTCCGCCGCCGCAGCAGCAATACCGCGCACCGCAGCAGGTGCAGCAGCAGAACCAGATGCAGCAGATGCATCAGGCGCCGCCGCCGCAACCGCAGGTGCAGCGCGCGCCGCCGCCGGGCAATCGCGCACCGCCGCCGCAAGAGAAGAGCAAGGACAAGAAGGACGACGACAAGCACGGCCACTAGAATCTGCCGTTGCACGCAACGATCAAGCGCCCGGTCACGCCGGGCGCTTTTTTTTGCTTCGCCATGCTGGCGGATGAAGCTAAACTAGCGCGATGACTCGGATCCAGCTCAACGGTTCGACGCAGACGCTGGCGCAACCGCTCAGCGTCGCCGCGCTGCTCGACGCCAACGGCTACGCCGGCCGCATGGTTGCGGTCGAGATCAACCGCGAGATCGTGCCGCGCAGCCAGCATTCGCAACGCTTGCTGCAGGACGGCGATCACGTGGAGATAGTTCAGGCGATGGGCGGAGGGTGAACGCTTTCGCAATGCGTTGAAGCGCATTGCGAGTGAACCCGACGCCCGGAGCAGGATGCGGAGGGCCGGGTTGCTTGGCGAGCGCTGGATGCGCGAGCCTAGCAACAGTCAGCGAGCGCAGCGAGCGAGTGAGTTAACGACTGCGCCGGTGCCAATCGAAACACTATGCGTCAATAATTCTATACATTTGGCAATCCTCCACAAATGAACGCCGTGCCGCACACACAGCCCGACCCCACAACCGACCCGCTCCGCATCGCCGGCCGCGTCTATCACTCGCGCCTGCTCACCGGCACCGGAAAGTTCAAGGATCTGGACGAGACACGACGTGCGACCGAAGCGGCGGGTGCCGAGATCGTGACCGTCGCAATCCGGCGCACGAATATCGGCCAGGACCGCAACGCGCCGAACCTACTCGACGTGCTCGATCCGAAAAGGTACACGATCCTGCCGAACACCGCCGGCTGCTATACCGCCGAGGATGCGGTGCGCACCTGTCGTCTGGCGCGCGAGCTGCTCGACGGCCATGCGCTGGTCAAGCTCGAGGTGCTGGGCGACCAGAAGACGCTGTTCCCGGACGTGGTGCAGACGCTGAAGGCCGCGGAGATCCTGGTCGCGGAAAAATTCGACGTGATGGTCTACACCAGCGACGATCCGATCCTGGCGCGCCGGCTGGAAGAGATCGGCTGCGTCGCGGTGATGCCGCTCGCCGCGCCGATCGGATCGGGTTTGGGCATCCAGAACCGCTGGAACATCCTCGAGATCGTCGAGAACGCGAAAGTGCCGGTGCTGGTGGATGCCGGCGTGGGCACGGCGTCCGACGCGGCGATCGCGATGGAACTGGGCTGCGACGGCGTGCTGATGAATACCGCAATTGCCGGCGCGCGTGATCCGGTGCTGATGGCGAGCGCGATGCGCCACGCGGTAATCGCGGGGCGCGAGGCATTCCGCGCCGGCCGCATCGCGCGCAAGCGCTATGCTTCGGCTTCGAGCCCCATCGACGGCACGATCGGCTGATGTTTGCACGTCCGGTCCGCGACGATTCCAGCGACGTGTCGGATACGGCCGGCGCGAGCGGCGGCGCGGAGTCCGCGCCGCGCCACATCCGCAGCTTCGTCCTGCGCCAAGGCCGCTTCACTCCCGCGCAGCAGCGCGCGTTTGCCGAACACTGGGCGCGCTATGGCCTGGATCCGGCGCAGCCGCTGGATCCGCGCCATGCGTTCGGACGCGCCGCGCCGCTGCTGCTCGAGATCGGCTTCGGCAACGGCGAGCAGCTGCTGTGGTCCGCACAGCATGAGCCGCAGCACGATTTCATCGGCATCGAAGTGCACCGTCCCGGCGTCGGCCGCCTGATGAACGGACTGGCGTCACACAATGTGGACAATGTGCGTTTGTATAATCACGATGCGGTCGACGTGCTGCGACACGCGCTCGGCGCGGTGAGCTTGCAGGAGGTGCGCATCTATTTCCCGGATCCATGGCCGAAGAAGCGCCAACAGAAGCGGCGCCTGATCCAGCCGGAGTTCGTCGCTCTGCTGGCCGCGCACGTCGTCGCCGGCGGCCGCCTGCACCTGGCCACGGACTGGCAGGACTACGCCGAGCAGATGCTGGCGGTGCTCGACGCGGCGCCGCACTGGCGCAACCGTGCCGGCACCGGCAACTATTCGCCGCAGCCGCCGACGCGCACCAGCACGCATTTCGAAAAACGCGGCGTGCGCCTCGGCCACGGCGTGTGGGACCTGGTCTATGAACGCTGTTGACGCATGACCACCATGGCCAACAATAATCCATAGCCCCGATGAATACCGGCCTGCACCTCACCAACGACATGCTGCTCGTGTTCGCGCTGCTGGCGTTCACCGTGCTGATGCTGGTGCTGGAGTGGATCGGCGGCGATCTGATCGCGTTGCTGGTGATCGTGGTGATCGGCATCACGCGCCTCATTCCGGTCGAGCAGCTGTTCGAGGGCTTTGCCGGCAACGCGGTGATCTCGCTGCTCGGCGTGATGATCATGGGCGCCGGTCTGGATCGCACCGGCGTGCTGACCAAGGCCGCATCGTTCATCCTGCGTCTGTCGCAAGGTGTCGAAGCACGCCTGGAATTGCTGATCAACTCGATGGTCGGCAGCCTCTCGGCGATCATGCAGAGCCAAGCTCTTGCAGCACTCTTTCTGCCGGTGGTGTCGCGTGTCAGCGCGCGCACCGGCGTGCCGCTGGCGCGGCTGCTGCTGCCGATGGCGTTCTGCATCCTCGCCGGCACCAATATCACGATGATCTCGAACTCGCCGTTGATCCTGCTCAACGACCTGATCCAGAGCGTCAATCGCAACCTGCCGCCGGGCGCGCAGACCGTCGAGCCGTTCTCGCTGTTCGCGATCGCGCCGGTCGGCTTGGCGCTGCTTGCCACGGGCCTGATCTACTTCGCACTGTTCACGCGGCGTCTGCTGCCGACCGATGAGGAAAGCCCGAACGTCACGCCGGGCCGCACCGAGACGTACTTCGCCGAAACCTACGGAATCGCCGGCGAAGTGAGCGAGCTGACCGTGACCGCGGAGAGTCCGCTGGTCGGCATGAGCATCGCCGAAGCCGAAGCCTTGCGCGGCGCGCCGCTGATCCTGGCGATCAAGAACGGCGACGAAGTGCGGCTGGCGCCGCCGGCCGACACCATGATCTGGGTCGGCACCGTGCTCGGCGTGCTCGGCCGGCGCGATGCGACCAACGACTTCGCCAACGTCAACCTGCTGCGCCTGCAGACGCGCCTGCGCAACTTCCGCGACATGTTCGATCCGAGCCGCGCCGGCATTTCCGAAGCGGTGATCCCGCCGACTTCGCATTTCATCAAGCAGAACGTCGGCGATCTGCGCCTGCGCAAGCGTTTCGGCATCAGCGTGCTGGCGGTGAACCGCGGCGAAGAAATATTCCGCGAAGACGTGCGCAAGACCACGCTCAAGGCCGGCGATACGTTGGTGGTGCACGGCCTGTGGCGCGACTTGACGCTGGCCGCGGAAGGCCGCGACTTCGTCGTCGTCACCGACTATCCGAAGGAAGAAGGCCGGCCGAGCAAGATCTGGCACGCGACGTTCTTCTTCGGTCTCGCCATGGCGCTCGGCTTGTTTACCGACTTGAAACTGTCGGTCGCGATGCTGACCGGCGCGGTCGGCATGCTGCTCGCCGGCGTGCTGAACATGGAAGAAGCCTACGGCGCAGTGAACTGGAAGACGATCTTCACGCTCGCCTGCCTGATACCGCTCGGCTGGGCGATGGATTCCACCGGCGCGGCGGCGTGGATCGCACAGGAAGTGCTGCGCTATCTCGGCGGCTGGCCGCAGTGGGGCCTGCAGGCAGTGATCGCGTTGCTCGCCCTGTTCTTCTCGCAAGTCGTCTCGAACGTCGGCGCCACCGTGATGATGGTGCCGATGGCAATCAACATCGCGCTCGCCTCGAACGGCAATCCGGCCGTGTACGCGTTGATCGTCGCGATCTCGACCTCGAACAGCTTCATCATCGCCAGCGCCAACCCGGTGCTGACGCTGGTTGCCGGACCGGGCGGCTACCGCGCGCGCGATTTCGTGCGCGTCGGCGCACCGCTGACGCTATTGATGCTGGTGGTCCTGTTGCTGGCGGTAAATCTGGTGTTCCGCTAGCGCGCTGCCCGCAACGGGGCAGGCGCGCGCCAGCCGCGACCCGAGACCCCTGCAAGAATCTCGGCGCGCAACTTGCGCAACACACGGCTCGCTGTATCGGCGCGGCTTTTTGGCCGTGGAACCGCTGCGTCAGCGCGACGGATTGCTGTCCCGGCACGTCTTTGAGCATCGAACACCAAGACATTTGCTGCATACAACAACTGCCCGGAGTTTTGCCATGTCCCGTTCGATTCTCGCCTTGATCCTGCTCGGCTCGTCGTCGCTCGCCGCCGCGCAGAGTTGCACCGTCAGCGGCACCGCGTTAGACACCGCGGGCAAGCCGCAACCCAACGCGGTGGTGCGCCTGACCAACCAGCAGACGCATCAATCCAGCTACGGCTTTACCGACGCCAGCGCTACGTTCACCCTGCCTGGCGAAGTGGGTCAGGAATATCGGCTCGACATCCTCGGTCCGCCTTATCGCGTGACCGGTTCGCATATCCCGACGCGTTCGGTCGTGGGCATGACGGAGTTCTCGTGCCGCGGCAGCGAGCACCACGACGTGCGCGCCGCCGAGAGCTGATAGCAGGACGCGTACCGGAAAACGATCAGGGCAGCAGGACTTCGCCGTCGATCACCTCGACGCGCACCGCGGCTAGCCCGGCGCCGCGGCACGGTCCGGCATGGCAGCGCCCGGATTCGATGTAGAAGCTCGCGCCATGCGCGGCGCAGATGAGCTGGCCGTTCTCGATCAGGAATCGTCCCGGCGCCCAATCCAGGCGCCGGCCGGCATGCGGGCATTCGTTGTGGTAGGCGAATACCTGCGCGCCCTGGCGCAACAGAATCAGCGAAAAGCCGCCGGTGCTCGACGGCACGTCCACGGCCAGGGCGCTGCCGTCGGCGATCGCGTCGAGCCGGCATAACGATTTTCTAACGTCCATGAGCGTATTTAGCCCGTCTCACTTTCGACTTTTTGCACTTGCGTTCCCACGCGCAAAGCCCAAAATCACGAAACGTCACATCATGCATGCCGGAGTCCTTCCCGGCATTCTGCCACAGGGAGAAATGCCGCCATGCTGTCCTGGCGCTGGTTCAATCGTCCGCGACATCCGCTGCTTCGCCTGCTGCTCGGCGTGGCCGGTCTTATCGTGCTTGCGGGCGTGTTGACGATCGGGTTCTTCGCGTTGCTCGCGTTCGCGTTCATCGGCACGATCGTCGCGCTGACGCGCGCACTGGCGCGTTCGCACGTGGCCGCCACGCAGGCGCCGCGCCCGCGCGCAGCTACCGATCATGCGCGCGTTCTGGAAGGCGAATTCGTGGTGATCGATTCGCAACGCCACGGCGCGCCGCGTTAATTGCGCAAAGCGGCTCCGCGCCGCACATGACGAGTGGCGCTTCGCCAACTGGCGGTGCGCCCTTATGCTGCCGGCATGAGTGCTATTCCGCTTGAAACGCCTCGCGTGCATCCGCTGCTGACTCCGCGCGTGCTGGTGCCGCTGTCGCTCGTCGGCGTGTACCTGATCTGGGGCTCGACCTATCTCGCGATCCGCATCGCACTGGAAGGCTTCCCGCCGTTCCTGATGGCGGCGATACGCTTTCCGATCGCAGGCTTGCTGATGTTCGCGTTCCTGCGCTGGCGCGGCATCGCGGCGCCGACGCCGCGGCAGTGGCTCAATTGCCTGATCACCGGCAGCCTCCTGCTCGGCATGGGCAACGGACTGGTGTGCTACGCCGAACAGACCGTCGCGTCGGGCATTGCCGCCGTGGCGGTGGCGAGCGTGGCGCTGATCATCGCAATTTTCGCCGGCCTGTACGGGCAATGGCCGAGCAAGCTCGAGTGGATCGGCTTGCTGGTCGGTTTCGTCGGCGTGGTGGTGCTCAACTTCGGCGGTGAATTGCGCGCCTCGCCGCTCGGCGCGCTGGCGTTGTTCTTCGCGACGCTCGGTTGGGCGTTCGGTTCGGTCTGGAGCAAGCACCAGGACATGCCGCAGCCGATGATGAGCGCCGCCGCGCAGATGCTGTGCGGCGGGCTGTCGCTGGCGCTGATCGCGCTGCTGCGCGGCGAGCATCTGAGCGCCCTGCCCGCGCTGCGTCCGGCATTGGCCATGCTGTACCTGCTGGTGTTTGGTTCGCTGCTCGGCTTCAGCGCCTACATTTATCTGTTGCATCACACGCGGCCGGCACTCGCGGCCAGCTATGCCTACGTCAACCCGCCGGTGGCGGTGCTGATCGGCGTTGCGCTCGCGCACGAAACCGTGACGACATTCGACGTGGTCGGCATGATCATCATCCTCGCTTCGGTCGCGACGATCACGCTGGCCAAGACCAAGCCGCATTGAGCGGTACTCGACGCAGGCCCTGATGCTGCGTCACGTCTTGCGCCGCACGCGCGCGGCTCGCAAACTTCCGGCCTCGTCCCGCCGGAAGCGAACAACATGAATGCTGCGGCCCCGCCCGAAGGTTCGCGTCTCGCCAACATCGCATTGAAGCTTTCGGCGTGGGCCGAGCGTTGGTTTCCCGACGCCTACGTGTTCGCGGCGATCGCCGTGGTTATCGTCGCGCTGGCCGCACTGGCCATGCGCGCACCGCCGCAGGATGTCGCGGTGGCTTTCGGCGACGGCTTCTGGAGCCTGATCCCGTTCACCATGCAGATGGTGTTCGTGGTAATTGGCGGTTACGTCGTTGCCAGCGCGCCCATCGTGGCGCGTCTGATCGAGACACTCGCCGCGGTGCCGCGCTCCGGCCGCGGCGCGGTCGCCTACGTCGCGCTGATCGCGATGCTGGCGTCACTGCTCAACTGGGGCTTCAGCCTGGTGTTCGGCGGACTGCTGGTGCGCGCGCTCGGCCGGCGCGAGGACCTGCAGATGGACTACCGCGCCGCCGGCGCGGCGGCCTACCTCGGTCTCGGCGCATCGTGGGCGATGGGATTGTCGTCGTCGGCGGCGCAGTTGCAGGCCAATCCTGCCAGCATCCCGAAACCGCTGTTGCCGATCAGTGGCGTGATTCCATTCACCGAAACAATCTTTCTGTGGCAGTCGCTCGCGCTGACTGCGATCCTGATCTTGGTGTCGGTGCTGATTGCATGGTGGTCCGCTCCGGCCAGCTCGAAGGCGGTGCCGGCCAGCGAGTACCAGGACAAGCAGAATCCCACGGTGGTGTTGCGCACGCTGCCGCAATTCCGCCGCCCGAGCGAATGGCTCGAGCAAAGCCCACTGCTGACCGTGCTGATCGCGCTGCTCGCGCTGGGCTGGCTGATCCACGAGTTCGTGAGCAAGAACGCGATCGTGGCGATTTCCAACCTCAACACCTACAACTTCATCTTCCTGATGCTCGGCCTGCTGCTGCACTGGCGTCCGCGCAGCTTTCTCGACGCGGTGGCGCGCGCCGTGCCGAGTACCACCGGCGTGCTGATCCAGTTCCCACTGTACGGCAGCATCGCCGCGATCCTGACCACGGCCAAGGCCGACGGTGGCCAGACCGTGGCGCAGGCGCTGGCCGGCTGGTTCGTGCAACTCGCCTCGACCGACACCTACGCGTTCGTGATCGGCATCTACTCGGCGATCCTCGGTTTCTTCGTGCCATCCGGCGGCGGCAAATGGCTGATCGAGGCGCCGTACGTGATGCAGGCCGCGAACGACGTGCACTACCACCTCGGATGGGCGGTACAAATATACAATGCAGCAGAAGCGCTGCCGAACCTGATCAATCCGTTCTGGATGCTGCCGCTGCTCGGCGTGCTCGGCCTGAAGGCGCGCGACATCGTCGGCTTCACCTTCGTGCAGTTTCTCGTGCACGTGCCGCTGGTGCTGCTGATGCTGTGGCTGTTCGGTACGACGCTCGCCTATCATCCACCCGTCGTGCCGGCGCCGTAGGCGCGAGCTGCGCCATGGATTTCCTGGTCAGCGCAATCCGCGAAACCGTTCATCGCGGCAGCGACGACCTGCTCAGCGCCGGTCTCGGCCTGGCCGGACTGCGCGGCGCGGCGCCGCGCTTTGCCGACGCGACGGCACCGACCGCGCAGGAGCTGCGGCGGCGCGCGCTGCATGCGAATTGGACGGGCATCGCCGACCTCGGCCCGCTCGGTGGCTACGGCAATGTCTACGGCGCCGTGCCGGATGTGCCCGGGCGCGAGTACCAGGCCTTTGCGCGGCTGCCCGGCGTGCGCCAGCCGCACCGCGTGCTGGCGCAGATCCCCGACCATTTCGATGCCGCGGCGCGTTGCCTGGTGGTCACTGTGTCGTCGGGATCGCGCGGCGTGTATGGCGCGATCGCCGTCGCCGGCGCCTGGGGCCTGCCGCGTGGCTGTGCGGTGGCGTACACCGACAAGGGCGCCGGCACCGGCTATTTCGACGCGGCCAGCGGCACCGGCGTGCGCCTCGACGGCACCCGTGCAAGCGCCGGCAGCGCAGAACTCGAATTCGTTCCGGACATCCAGACGGCCGAAGGCATCGCGATCAAGCATGCGCATTCCGGCGACAACCCGGAAGCCGACTGGGGCCGACATCTGTTGCAGGCGGCGCAGTTCGGTCTCGCCATGCTCGATCGCGCGCTGCCGCAGCTGGCGCCGTTCACGCCGCACAACACGCGCATCATCGCAGCCGGATTGTCCAACGGCGCCGCGGCCGTGCTGCAGGCGGCCGGGCTCGACGCAGACGGCTGGCTCGACGCCGCGGTCGCCGTGGCACCGAACGTCAACGTGCCCGGCCACGGCCGCGCCTTGTACGACTACGCCACCGAGGCGGGATTGCTGCTGCCGTGCGCACTGGCGGCAGCGCGCTTCGACGCGGTGCCGTTCGCGCGCGTGCAAGGCGCCGTGCCGGCAGGCTGGCTCGCACGCGCCGAGTTGCTGCACGAAGCCGGCGCGCTGGACGGTACCGACGGCGGCGCGCGCGCGGACGCAGCGCGGCAACGCCTGCACGCCGGCGGCTGGAGCGACGCGGCGATGGCGACCGCGGCGACCACCACGGCGTTCGAGCTGTGGCGTGCGTTCGCGGTGACCTACGCCAGCGCCTACATGCGCAGCGCGTTCGGACGCATGCCCGGCGCGTTCCGCTTCGTCGCGCGCGACGCGCAAGGCCGGCCGTGCGCGCCGCCACCGGCCGAGCGCGCGGCGTGGTGGTGTGACGCTGCCGGCATTCCACCGAACGCCGGCGTGTTCATCGACGAGCCGGCCGCTCTGCAGGCGCCGCCGGGCGACCCGACGCTGCCCGGGCAACAGCGCCTGCGCGATTTGTGGACAAATGGAAATGTGGAATCGGTGCGGCTGCGCGCCTCGGTGGCCGCCGCCGCAGTCGCCCTGCCGCGCGCCGAGTTGCCGGTGTTCGTGGTGCACGGCGTCGAGGACGGACTGATCCCCGCGGCGTTCGCCTCGGATGCGTACGTGACGTGGCTGCGCGCGAACGGCCGCGCGCCGCGCTACTGGCCGATCGCGCACGCACAGCATTTCGACGCGTTCCTGGCGCTGCCCGGCTTCGGCGAGCGCTACGTGCCGCTGTTGCCGTACGCCTACGCCGCGCTGGATCGGGTCTGGGCGCATGTGATCGACGGCGCACCACTCAGCGACGCGCCGGCGCCCGTGCCGCGGCCACGCGGACCCGGTGCTGTGCAGAAATCCGCGCTGGGATTGCCCGGCTGAAGCGAGCGCGCGAAACGCGCGCCGCGCAGGCGGCAAGCGTCCGGCGTGACGCCGGACGCTTGGAATTGCTCGTTACAGCTCGCGCAGCGCCGTCGTCACCGGCAAGCGCGCGGCGCGGATCGCCGGCAGGAAGCCGCCGATCATGCCGATCACCACCGCGATGATCAGGCCACGCACGACCAGCGCCGGCGTCACCTTGAACGCGAACACCACCTGGGTGAAGTTCTGGCCCAGCGTCGACACCGAGAAGTTATTGAACAGCAGATACGCGATCACCGCGCCGAGCGCGCCGCCGATCAACGCCAGCACCAGCGACTCCAGCATCACCGACAGCACCACCGGCAATCCGCCGAAGCCGATCGCGCGCAGCGTCGCGATTTCGCGCGAGCGCGTCGCCACCGCGGCGTACATGCTGTTGAGCGCGGCGAAGATCGCGCCGAGCGCCATGATGAACGTGACCACGCCGGCGAGGAAGCCGATCTGCTGGCGGAACTGCTTGGTCTGGCTGCTGTAGTAGTCGAGTTCCGTCTGCACGTCGACCGCCAGGCGCGGATCGGCGCTCAATGCGTCCTTCAGCGTCTGCAGCCCACCCGGCCCGTCGAGCGCCGCACGCAGGCTGCTGTAGCCCTGGCGGTTGAACGTTGTCTGCGCGACCTCGACGTCGCACCACAGCTCGCTGTCGTTCGCGTCGCCGGAGGAAAAAATGCCGACCACGGCCCAGTCCGAACCGCGGAAGCGCAGCGTCTGGCCGACCTTGGCACCGTCGAACTGCTGCGCGACGCCGTTGCCGACGATCAGTTCGCGCTTGCCGGTCTCGAACATGCGGCCGTCGACGATCTTCATCTGCGGACGCAGCTTCATGCCTTTCGGCTCGATCCCGCGCACCGTCACGTTGGACCCGGACTTGTCGCCCTTCTTCGCGATCTCGGCGATGAACATCACCTCGGCCGATGCCAGCGGCTGGCCGTCGTCGTCCTTGCGGATGCCGGGTGCCTGCTTGATCAGCGTGCCCTGGTCGCGCGGCAGACCGGAGTTGAGTTCCGCGTCGGAGCCGCCGCGCATGACGATCGCGACGTCGGTGCGGCCGGTGGATTTGAGCGTGGTCTCGAAGCCGACGACCATCGCCAGCAGCGCGGTGAACACCGCGACCACGCCGGCCAGTCCGATCACGATGACCAGCGAAGGACCCCAGCGTTCCGGGATGCTCTTTAAGTTGATGCCGGTGATGGCGCTAGTTTGCTTGAACATGATGATTCGTCCTTATCGGCCAGCCAGTGCATCGACGATCTTCAGCCGCTGCGCGCGCAGCGCCGGCAACAGTCCCACCGCGAGGCTCATGAACGCGATCGCGAGCAGGCCGATCGTCCAGACGTAACCGCCGACGTTGAGCTGGAACTGACCGCCAGTACCCTTCTCGATGCCGGCGCCGAGCAGCGTCGCGATGCCCAAGCCGATCAAGCCGCCGATCGCGCACATCGCCGCCGCTTCGGCCAGCACGAAGCCGAGCACGCTGCCGTCGCTGAAGCCGAGCGTCTTCAATACCGCCAGTTCCGGAATACGCTCACGCACGCTCTGCGCCATGGTGTTGCCGACCACCAGCAGCAGGGTGAAGAACACCGCGAACAGGATCCAGCGCACGATCAGTCCGATGTCGCCGACCTGCTTGACGAAACTCAGGTTGAAATCCTTCTCGGTCTGCGTCTTGGTCTCGTCCGGCGAGTTCTCGAACATGTGGTCGACGGCCTGCGCGATGGCTTCCGCCTGATTGCTGTCGGCCAGGCGCAGGATGAAGAAGTTCGTGCGGCCGGCGCCGAACTGGTTCGCCTCGTCGAAATAATCGTGGTTGATGTAGATGTTGATCGCGCGCTTCTTCCACGCCTCGTCCTTGCCGTCGTAAATGCCGACCAGGTCGAACGTCCAATCCTTGCTGCCGTTTTTCTGCGGGAAGATGTTCGAGGAAATCGGAATCTTCTCGCCGACTTTCCAGCCGAGCCGGTCCGCGGTCAGCTTGCCGACGATCATGCCGGTGCGCGTGGTCTGGAACGCCTTCCACTGATCGTCCGCCATCACCACTTCGGGATAGACGTCGCGGTGGCGCTGCGGATCGATCGAGAACATGAACAGTTGTTCGTTGTTCTTCTTGATCACGCCGCCGAACCACTGCGAGTACGCGACGCGCGTCACACCCGGCACCGCTTCGAGCTTCGGCACCATCGAGATCGGCAGGGGCGAGGTAAACGACACGCGTGCCTGCGTCATCAAGCGTGTCGCGCCGAGGAAGTTCGGGCCGGCGTCGAAGATGTGGTTCACCGACTGCAGCAGGCCGAACAGCAGGAACGCCATGATCACCGACAACAGCGTGAGCGAGGTGCGGGTCTTCTTGCGAAACAGGTTCGCAATGACAAATCCTGATTTGGTCATGACCTTTTCTCCGCGTCAGGCCGACTGCTCGACGAGGGTGCCCTTCTCCAGATGCAGGGTGCGCCGCGCAAACTCGGCCGCCTTCGGATCGTGCGTGACCATCACGATCGTCTTGCCATGTTCGCGATTGAGCACCTGCAGCAGGCCGAGGATCTCGTCGGCGGTCTTGCGGTCCAGATCGCCGGTCGGCTCGTCGCACACCAGCAGCTGCGGATCCGACACCAGTGCGCGCGCGATCGCGACGCGCTGTTCCTGACCGCCGGACAACTCCTTCGGCTTGTGCTTGGCGCGATCGGCCAGACCCACCACCTGCAGCGCGACCGCGACGTTCTTCTTGCGTTGCGCGGACGACAGTTTCGTCAGCAGCAGCGGCAGTTCGACGTTGCCTTCGGCGCTGAGCACCGGCATCAGGTTGTAGAACTGGAACACGAAGCCGACGTTGTTCGCGCGCCATTGCGCGAGCTGGCCGCTGGACAACTTGTCGATGCGGCTGCCGCCGACGCTGATCTCGCCGCCGCTGGGCTGGTCCAAGCCGCCGATCAGATTCAGCAAGGTGGTCTTGCCGGAGCCGGACGGCCCCATCAGCGCGACGAAGTCGCCCTTCGGGATGTCCAGCGTGAGGCCGTGCAGCACCTCGACTTTCTGTTTGCCGCGCTCGTACACCTTGGTGACGTTGCGAACCTGCACCATCGACTCGGACATGGGGTAACCCTCGCTTGTTCGAAGCATCTGAATCTGATTGACGAATGGGCGCGCCGGATTTCGACGCGCCGCGGGAAAAAATCTATTTGGCGACGTCGACCGCGGCGCCGTCGCGCAATTCCTCGGGCGCGTCGACGATCACGCTCTCGCCGCTGCTCACGCCGGCGAGCAGCTGGCGCGAATCACCGACCGTGCTGCCGACCGCCACGGCGCGCCGCTGCGCCTTGCGGTCCTTGACCACGAACACGATGTCCTTGTCGCCGTCCTTGCGCAACGCGCCGGCGGGCACCAGCACGCCGCGCGGTTGTTCCTGCGCCTGCGTTGCGGGCTTCTTGTCCTCCAGGAACGACACGCGCACGCCCATGTCGGGCACGATGCGGTTGTCCTTGTTGTCGATCGCGATGCGCACCTTGACTGTGGCCTTGGAGCGGTCGGCGGTCGGGATGATCGCGATCACGTGCGACGGGATCCGCCAGTCCGGATACGCAGTCAGCACCGATTCGACCGGACGCCCGGCCACCACGCAGTTGATGTA
>Ga0157378_10001465_pt1 | contig 21300 bp, 14 predicted proteins | sample M65metaG_FD_115309 | JGI IMG/M metagenome (GOLD analysis project Ga0157378, IMG submission 115309) | Miscanthus rhizosphere microbial communities from Kellogg Biological Station, Michigan, USA - M6-5 metaG | ecosystem: Host-associated > Plants > Roots > Rhizosphere > Soil | place: USA: Michigan...
ACCAGCCACGGATTGTATGGATCTACACTGACCTCTTAAACATTGTCATTCCGAAGCGCCAGTTGATTGCGCAAAGGAATCTGCTCTCCCTGAGGAGCTGATGAAACGCTACTTCCTTCCCGCTGCAGTTGCCGTCCTTTGCCTTTCTTCCGCCTTCGCTGAGCGTCCTGGAAACTTCAAGATCATTGGCCCTGGCGGCGGCGGAGCGATGTTCCACCCCAGCATCAGCCCGCATGACAGCAATACCGCCCTCATCGCCTGCGATATGACCGGTTCCTACATTACTCATGATGGCGGGCGCAGCTGGCGCATGTTTAACTTGCGGGGTGTGACTAATTTCTTCGTCTTCGATCCTCAGGATGCGAAGACTATGTATGCCCACGCCACTGGCTTGTGGCGCAGCACGGACAACGGCGAGCACTGGAATCTGGTCTACCCCAATCCGTCGGCGGTGAAGAGCGTCAAGATGAATTCTGACCATTCCGACGAAGACATCATTGCCGAGCCCGATCCGTTGGGCACAATACAGGCCATGGATATCGATCCGGCAACCTCCAAGATTCTCTACGTTGCGGCAGGCAACAAGGAGTCATCCTCAGTTTTCATCTCTCACGACTCTGGTCAAAGCTGGCAGAAGCAGGCCGAACTGCCTGAGGTGCCTCGGCGCTTGTGGATCGATCCCGCTTCCCCCGCGGATACGCGGACGATCTATCTTGCGGGCCAGAAGAACATTGCAGTGGTGAATGGTTCACAAGTTCAGAAACAGCCATTGGCCTCCGACTTCAACGACATTTCTCTTGGCTTCCAGGAGGGCGCGAAGCCGATTCTCTACGCAACTTCGCAGGAAGGCGCATTTATTTCAAAGGATGGCGGCGCAAGCTGGCAGAAGATAGTGTTGCCGGGTGAGGGAGCGAGAGTGCGCGCCGTTGCCACCAGCCTGCACCATGCTGATGTCGCCTATGTTTCCTACAACTCTCTGAGCCTCGACGGGAAAAAATGGATGGGCGTAGCCCGAACCTCTGACGCGGGCGCAACCTGGAATCTGGTGTGGAAGGAAACCTGGGCCGACGAGGAAGAAGGGTCCGGAATCGGAGGCAACGCGGGCATAGCGCCAAAGAACGTCCAAGACGCATGGATCACCGAACGATTCGGTTCTTCGTGGGGCGAGAATCCACTTGCGTTGACGGTCGCCGACCAGGACTCCAATCTTGCTTACGGCACCGATCTTGGACGCACCATGCGTACCACCGATGGCGGGGCAACCTGGGCGGGGATTTACTCGCGCAAAGTGAACAACGCGGGATGGACGAGTATGGGCCTCGATGTCACCAATAGCTACGGCTACCATTTCGATCCATTTGACAACCAGCGGCAGTTCATCACCTATACCGATATCGGACTATTCCGCAGCGAAGACGGCGGGACTTCGTGGATGAGTTCGACCGCCGGGGTGCCGCGCCTCTGGCTGAATACAACTTACTGGGTGGCGTTCGACCCCAAGGTGCGGGGACGGGTCTGGAGCGTCAACAGTGGGACCCACGACTTACCTCGTCCGAAAATGTGGCGGCATACTTCGCCGCAAAAATACAAGGGCGGCGTTTGCCTGAGCGAAGACGGCGGCAAGAGTTGGAAGAAATCCAACGACGGTATGGAAGAGACTGCCGCCACCCATATTCTGCTCGATCCTTCCAGTCCCGTGAATGCAAGAGTGCTATTCGTCGCGGGTTTTGGGCGTGGAGTCTACAAAACCACGGACGGTGGGCATAGCTGGAAGCTTAAGAATCAGGGCATCACGCAGGACGAACCATTCGCCTGGAGGCTGGCGCTGAGCTCAAACGGCACTTTGTACGTCCTGATTGCGCGGCGCTCGGAGAATGGCAGCATCGGGAACTCCGGCGACGGCGCAATTTACAAGTCGACCGATGGCGCTGAACATTGGCAGCCCGTGGAATTGCCATCTGGAGCGAACGCGCCCAATGGGTTGGCCATTGATCCGAAGTCTCCAGAACGGCTTTACCTGACGACGTGGGCGCGGGCCGCCGGTGAACATGGAGACGGCGGAGGGATTTTTCTTTCGCAAGACGGTGGCAAGAATTGGAAAAAGGTGCTCGACAAGGACCGCCACATCTACGACATCACCATTGACCCGAAGGATCCCAACATTCTTTATGCCGCTGGATTTGAATCGTCGGCATGGCGCTCTTCCGACCGAGGTTTACACTGGACGCGTATCCCAGGCTTTAATTTTAAGTGGGGGCAACGCGTAATCCCCGATCCGCAGGATCGTAATAAGATCTACATCACAACCTTCGGCGGAAGTGTCTGGCATGGTTCGGTCAACGGAAAACCAGAACCGGTGGACATCGTAACCCCGGTCCTCGAACCGGGACAATAAGGAGAATACATTGATCAATCGCCGCAAATGGATGCAGGGAATCGGTCTGGTCGCGGGAGCCGGGCTGGCCGCAGGATGTGCCACACAGCCGGAATCCAAGACGGAAGTTGAGGGCAAGCCGCAAAGCGAAGAGAAGAAACCTAAGTCCGGTAATCTGCCACTCGCCGAGTACGAGCCGAAGAGCATGCTCCAAGTGCACGAAACCCAGGTCCCGCGGGCGAAGTACCCGGTCATCGATTTCCATACTCATATTTCGGTGTCGACAAAATCCGAAAAAGGGGTTGAGCTCTCACCGGACCGCCAATACCTAGGGACCGACGAGGAATGTCTCGCCGTGATGGACCGGAAGAACATGCGTGCCATGGTCAATCTGACCGGTGGCTACGAGGGCGGATTGAAGGAGGCGGTCGACAAATATGACCGCAAACATCCGGGACGCTTTTATACGTTTTGCGAGCCTTCCTACTCTCATTTTAAAGAGCCGAATTATCCCAAGCTGCAAGGCGACGCGATTGAGCAGGCGCACAAGGACGGCGCACGTGGCTTGAAGATTCTCAAAACTCTCGGACTTTATCTACGGGAGAACATCACTTCTGGAACCCTGGTAAAGATCGATGATCCCCGTTTCGATCCCATGTGGGATGCCTGCGGACAGTTGAAGATGCCGGTGGCGATTCATGTTTCTGACCCAGTCGCGTTTTTTACTCCGACTGACCGTTTCAATGAGAGATATGAAGAACTGAATAACCATCCTGACTGGTCGTTTCATGGGGCGGATTTTCCCAGCAATGACGAATTGATCGCGGCCCGGAACCGGGTATTCGCGAAACATCCAAAGACTCAATTCGTGACGCTCCACTGCGGCAATTTCTCGGAGAACCTGGCCAACGTCTCGGAGAATTTGGACCGCTATCCCAACATGCACGTCGACATAGCCGCACGCATCGGGGAACTAGGACGTCAGCCGTTTACCTCGAAGAAGTTCTTCGACAAATATCAGGACCGCATTCTGTTCGCTACGGATGCGACTCCACATGGCGACGAATTTCCGCAGCAGGTCTTCAACGATCAGTTGTACGAAATCTATTATCGTTTCCTCGAAACCGACGACGAGTATTTTGACTACGCTCCGGCGAAGGTTCCTCCGCAGGGCCGTTGGCGGATTTATGGTATCAAGTTGTCTGACCAGATTTTGCGCAAGGTCTACAACGGAAACGCCGCGCGAGCCTTGGGAGTCACCATCTGACGACGCGGGAAGGACTGACCTTGAGCGCTGAATGCTGACCGTATTCAAGACGACTGCCTTTCGAATTCTCGTCCTCGCCTTTCTCGCCGTCGTTGCGCAAGCGCAGGTGCGGGTTTGGCAGGGAACACTTACTCTCCCAACTTACGAGGAGGGCCTGCCCGACCCGAACCCTCCTTTCGACCAGTTCACCACCAACCGCTTTAACTATCCTTATACTCTGCGCACTAACCTCACTGGCAAACGCGCCGATCATGAGTGGCGCGCGGTCTACCTGGAAAATGAATACCTGAAGTGTTCGGTATTACCCGATATCGGCGGACATCTATATACCTGCATCGACAAGATTTCCGGCAAGTCGATGTTCTATGCCAATCCTTCTATTAAAAAGGCGGCGATTGCTTATCGTGGAGCTTGGGCGGCATTCGGGGTCGAGTTCAATTTCCCCGTTTCTCATAACTGGGTTTCGATGTCCCCGGTTAACTTCGCCTTCGCTAACCATGAGGACGGCAGCGCATCAGTAACTGTCGGCAATGTTGACCGGGTCTACGGAATGGAATGGGCGGTCGAGTTAGTTCTACGTCCGAAGTCAACGCTTCTAGAAGAAAAGGTCACACTAAGCAATCGAAGTGACGTCCGGCATCGATTTTATTGGTGGAACAATGCTGGAGTGCCGGCGTGGGACGATACCCGCATCGTTTATCCCATGCGATTCGCGGCCACGCATGGTTTCACTGAGGTTCATCCCTGGCCGGTCGATACTGACGGTGTCGACTACAGCTTGCTCAAGAATCACACCAAGGGTCCGGTATCGATGTTCGTCCACGGCAGCCGCGAGCCGTTCATGGGAGTTTGGGACCCTCAGACCAACGCTGGAATTGTGCACTTCGCGGAATATGAAAAACTTCCGTCCAAGAAAATCTGGTCGTGGGGCGTCGATGCCGATGGGCTCGATTGGCGCAAGGCGCTCTCCGACGACAACAGCGCTTATCTCGAAGTGCAGGGTGGGCTGTTCCGCAACCAGGAGACCTACGCATTTCTTGAGCCGCGCCAGGTCATAAAGTTCTCCGAGTACTGGATGCCGGTGCGCGAGATCGGCGGGATTTCCCGGGCCAATCTCTACGGCGTCGCCAGCCTGGTCCGCAAAAGCGATTCCTTGATAGTCGGATTCAATGCCAACCGAGCGATTCCGCATGCGTCGGTGGCAATCATCAATGGTAAGCAGGGCATGTTTAAGGAGAACGTCGACCTCGCTCCAGAGCGTGCCTGGATTCATGAGATTCCGAACGCAGATTCAAAGGCTAAGTACACCATCGAAATCCGCGATGCCAAGGGCGTGATATTGTTGCGGCAGACTGAAGGCGTGTACGACTGGGTGCCGGAGTCTGAGGTCCATGTTGGAGCGCAGCCGTCCTACCACATTCCTGACCCAGACAAGAGGACTACCGACGACTGGCTGCAGCTCGGCGACGATGATGAGCTGAATGGAAGAAGCCTGGACGCATTCGATACCTACAAGGAAGCGTTGGCAAAATTCCCCGGCAGTTTCGCGTTGGGAAAGGCGGCAGGGCGACTGGCTGCGAGTCTTGAGCGCTATGAGGAGGCTAAACAATTTCTTGAGCCTCTCCATTTGCGCAATACCTCTGACACCGAACTCTCTTATTATCTGGGCATAGCCTATGAAGGCTTAGGGGAAACTCAGCATGCTCGCGTCGCCTACGAACAAGCTGAGCGCCTGCCCGTAGTTTATGCAGCTGCGGCGCTGCGGCTTGGGGAACTTCTGGCGAGAGAAGGCGACCTTGGAGGGGCCGAGAACCACCTGGCGGGCGCTGTAAAGGCGGCTCCTGAAGACATTCGCGCGTACGAAGAGTTGGTTGCTATCAAAACGGCATCCGGCAAAGGGGATGAATCGCGCGAGCTTGCCAAGGAAGGCTTGACGAAATTTCCGTTGAGCGCTTTTTTACGCGAAGAAGGAGGCACGCCCGATCCGAGTCATCTGGCTCAGGACGCCAACCGCGTACTGGGTCTTGCCGCGCAATATATGCGGTTGGGCCTATATGCAAAGGCACTTGGTGTTCTTTCAAAGAAATATCCAGCGGCTCCCTTCGATCAAACCGAGCCCGGCTGGCCTGCCGTGCAAGATCATCCGTTAGTGGCTTATTTCAGAGGATATTGCCGAGAGAAACTTGGGCAATCGGGCGCAAATGACTACGCCGCAGCCGCTAAGCTCTCTACCGCCTATGTATTTCCTAACACTGCGGAAGAGCTGTCTGTCCTCCGGGCTGTTGTCGGTTCTAATCCGTCGGACGCAACCGCGCATTATCTGCTGGGTACGTTCTACTTCGCTCACGGCGAGACCGACCGAGCTCTAGCGGAATGGTCGCAAGCTCATAAATATGGTCCCAACCTTCCGGTGTTGAGCGCCAGTACGGGCCTTGCGTTACTGCACATCAAGAACGATTCCGAGCATGCGCTGGAAGCCTTTCAAGACGGACTGCGGAGCGACCCTCAAAATGTCGCGGTTTATGTAGGGATGGATCAAGCTCAAAGTCTTCTTCATCGACCGGCCAGCGAACGAGTCAAGGCGCTGCAAAAATATCCGAATCTTGACGCCGCGCCTCCCAGCCTTATGTTTGAACTGATTCTTAACCTGGCCGAAGCTGGAGACTTTGATCGAGCCATCGCATTATTTTACAACCACTTTTTCGCTCGCGAGGAAGGCGGTACGAATGTTCGCCAGGTCTGGGTCGAAGTCCAGCTGCAGCGCATCCTCGCTTTGAAAAAAGCCAACCGTTGTGAGGATGCTTTATCCGCCGCCCAGCGGATCGGCTCCCCAGTGCCAGATCTTGATTTCACCCGCGATGGATTAGAACCGATTCTTAAATCATCCCGCGGCAATTATCTATTGGGCTCGGTATATTCATCGTGCGGCAAGTCTGATGAGGCGAAGACAAGATTCGAAGCGGCTGTCGCTGCAGGCGCATCGCCTGACCAGACCCACTGGGCGTGGCTAGCCGCCAAGCAGTTGCCTCAATTCGACCAGGCGCTATGGGTTAATCGCATCGAGGTTGCATTAGATCAGGCCACCAGCCGAACTGAGACCAGTGGATATCCAAGCTGGTGGTTTTGTACCGAGGGCACGCTGGAAAGGGACTTGGGGAAAGAACAAGAAGCGGAGGCGAGTTTTCACAAGGCTCTACTTCTGCCAGATCGCATGCTTTCCTATCACTTTACTCGCCTGGCCAAGTCACAAGCTACGCCGTGATCACCTCTATGTTCGCTTTCCCTAGCGCTTCGATCAATTGGGCTGGGGCGCGAGTGTCGGTGATTAATCGGTGAACTTCAGAAAGGGAGCCAATGCGGGAAACGCTTCTGCGTTCGAGCTTGCTGAAATCTGCCACCACGTTGACCTCTTTCGAAATTCGCATCATCACACTGTTGAGCTGCGCTTCCAGTACGTCAGGAGTCGAAGGTCCCACTTCCAAGTCGAACCCGTCTACCGCCAGGAAAAGGCGATCGGCATGAAACTCCTTCAGCATTGTCTCCGCCTGCGGTCCCACAAAAGAGCAGGATACGGGGCGAAGCAATCCCCCAATCATGATCACCGAAATGTCGGTGGCATCCATGAGTTCGGATGCGATGTTCAGTGCGTGAGTGATAACAGTTACCGATTGCAGCCGGCGCGTTTTCAGCTGACGGGCGATTTCCGCCGTGGTCGTGCCAGAATCCAAGATGATCGTTTCGTGATTCTGAATAAGTTCGGCCGCGGCTCGGCCAATGCGAACTTTTTCCGCGTGATGCAGAGTCTCCTTCAGTCGAAGCGGATAGTCCTGGCTGGCCTCCAAGCGGCGAACCGCCCCGCCGTGCGAGCGTACGACCATACCATCCGCCGCAAGCGCGTCGAGATCGCCCCGGGCCGTCACCGCCGAGATGGAGAACTTCTCTACCAGGTCGCGGACGGTGATCTGTCCTCTTTGTTCCGTCAGATCCAGAATCTTGCGGCGACGCTGCTCAGCCAGCAAGCGAGAGTCCTTCGCACCTCGCATCGATTTTCTCCTCACAAATCCGAGAGCTTTCCACCAGGCGTCGTGGGCTCGTGTCACGATAGTTATACACTTACGGTGTCCCTTGGGAAGAAAGAAAATAGAATGAAAAGGAAAGGGGCTGGTTTAACATGGCCGCGGAATACTAACCCTTTATTGCCGCGTATTTCAGTGTTAATAGGGCAATTGAAGGGCCATCTTTTCGATTTTCCCTTTTCTTCGTTTGCTTCGCAACCCATCGCCTCGGAAACGTGGCCAACCCCCCGGGCGGCTGCCTGACAATGATAAGACGCGACTTCCTGGCGGCGCTGGCCGCATCTGTGATTTTGCCCTCGCTGCCGCTCTTTGCCCAATCCTCGACACAGCGTCCCCGCTTGCTCATTGCTGATACCGATCCGTTCACCGGATTGCATATCTTGAAATCGCGTTACGCCGCTGGACGCCGTCCCTCCGAAGATATGGAAGGTTGGGCACTCTCGTGGCGTTTGACCGGACTAGAGAGTTTCGCGGAACGTGCCCTGGCAGAAATCCGAGCAAAGCATATAGCAAAAGGCGGGAAAGCGTCTCGAGGATGGGTTGACTACGTCAGATGGTCTCTAGCATTCGACTGGCTCTTCGACTTTCGCGGGTTTGATCGTGACTTGCAGAATCGAGTCGCGCAGGAATTATGGGATGGTGCGTCCGCAATGCTCGCCACTGCTGACTTCGCCGACCCCGCCAATTACTCGTACCACAACTATTCCGTGCGTTATCTGGCGTTGGCGGCGTTCGCCTCCGCGGCTGTCCAGGGCCATCACGTCTGTGATGAAAAGTGTAAGGCCGGCCGCGATCAAGCCACAAAGTGCCTGGAGAATGTTCTCGATATCACCAGCCTAGTCAGCCCGGACGGAAGCTACCACGAGTCGATGGACTACATGCGAATCACGTGGGCATCGCTCGTATTGCTGGCGGAATTGCAGCGGACCACGACTGGCATAGATCCCGCGCAAAATTTTCCCGCCTTTCGCAACATTGGGGATACGTACCTATACAAGTTGCTTCCTGACGGCACGCCTTCACGCGAGGGCGACAACGAGTATCCGATCCTCGATTCGAGAGACACGACGTTGATTGGCTACGCGGTAAACCGCTTCAAGGATCCCTACTCCGCATGGCTTTTACGCAACAGCGGGTTCTTCCCCAAACAATGGGTGCTGCCGGTGCTTGAGTTTCTGTGGGACGATCCGGAAGTCACGCCGCGCGATCCAGCATTGGCGGACGAACACGAGCTGTCGCGACAACGTTATTTCGCCGGCGTAGGACACCTGGTGATACGCGACGGCTGGAAAAAGGATTCTACCTGGATCGAGTTCGACTGCGGCCCATACTTCGCCAAACATCAGCATCTCGGCCAGAACCATTTCACCATCTATCACGGCGGATACTTGGCCATCGATAGTGGCGCTGATTACACCGACACCGAAAGTCCGCACTATCTCAACTACTATCGTCGCACCGTCGCCCACAATTCGGTGCTGGTCTACGATCCGGCGGAAAAGTTCTTCTGGTCCGACAATGTGGTGCCCGCTGCCAATGACGGCGGCCAGCGCATGGACTCCTCGCGCTACTGGAACACTATTCGCAGCGAAGCGGATTGGGACCGCACCCGCGACCTGTGGAACACCGGGCAAATGCGAGTCGTCGATCATGTGCCCGGTCAGTATCACTATGCCATGGGCGATGCCACCGATGCTTATTCAAAAGAAAAGCTGCGGTGTTTTACCCGCGAGCTTGTTTATGTGCCGGGACAGAATCTGTTGTTCGTTTACGACCGGGTTGTGAGCACGAATCCATCTTTCCGCAAGGCCTGGCTGCTCCATGGGGTAAACCAACCCAGCGTGGACGAAGACTCTGGAGAGGAAACCAAAGGGTCAAAAGATTTTCGCAACGCCAAGGCTTTCCGCTTCCGCGAAGGATCGGGAGAGTTGATGGTGCACTCGCTTTTGCCGAAGGATCGAATCGTTACCCGGCAGGGAGGCCCGGGAAATGAATTCTACACTCCCGGCGACGATCTCGGTGGCGGGTGGGGAACCGGCGAAAACTGGCCTTTGGAGCCGACGGAAGGCGCTCCGCTGCCGGGTAATCCCAAACTTCGAGCAATGTGGAAGAAGTTCTGGGGTGACGACTTCGATAAGATTCTCCCCTCCAATCGCAAGAATGTGATCCCGGGTAGCTGGAGAATCGAAGTGTCGCCTTCGATTCCCGCTGAAGAGGACAAATTTCTCCATCTATTTGAAATCGGCGATCATGGAAGCACCGGAAAAAGCCACGCCGGATTGATCGACGGAGCAAACCTGCAAGGTGCGGCCTTTGAGCATGGTCCAATCGTATTGTTCGGTTCAGGAGGTTCGGGGCTAAGCCGCGGAGAGGCCTCCCTGCCGGATTTGCAAAGCACTTCGTTGATCATCACCGGCCTGCAGCCCAATTCCGCTTACGAACTTAATTTCGGCGGTTTGAATGTTTCATCTGCGGCGAACCCAGTATTACCTGGTGTTTCAGCCGGAACGGTTCGTGCGGCCAGCAACAGCAAAGGTGTGTTGCACATCGAGCGAAACGAACTCAGCAACTTGCGCCTGCGGATCGAGCGCATCTGAAAATGACGACACCTAAAACAGAACTCTCGCGGACGGCCGGAACGGGTGACCGCCGTGGTCTACGCCCGATCTCTAATTTGCGTTGGTGGATTGGCGGAGTTCTGTTTGCCTCAACCGTCATCAACTACCTCGACCGCCAGACGTTGTCTTTACTGGCCCCATATTTAAAAGTTGAATACCACTGGACCAACACCGACTACGCGAACATCGTGATCGGGTTCCGCGTCGCTTATTCAATCGGGCAAACCGTTTTCGGACGATTTATGGACCGTCTGGGTACCCGTCGCGGACTCTCGCTCTCAGTCATTTTCTATTCACTGGTTTCCATATTGACCTCGCTGGCAAGAGGTTTCTACAGTTTTGTGGGATTTCGCTTCCTCTTGGGGGCGGGCGAATCCGCGAACTGGCCCGCCGCCACCAAGGCGGTATCAGAATGGTTTCCCAGTCGCGAGCGTGGGTTGGCCACGGCTCTGTTCGATAGCGGATCATCCATCGGCGGTGCCATTTCTCCGTGGTTGGTGCTCTGGATTTATTTCCGCTGGGGCTGGCGCCCTGCGTTTGCGATTCCTGGAATGCTCGGATTCCTGTGGTTGCTGCTCTGGCGCTGGATTTATCATCCGCCGGAATCGCATCCGCGCATCAGCGAGGCGGAACGCCAACTCATACTCGCTGATAAGCTGGAGTTTAAATCTTCAGCAGGGGACGGCGCCCCGCTTCCATGGCTCGATCTTCTGAAGCTGCCGCAAACCTGGGGCACGATCATCGCCCGGGCCTTCACTGATCCGGTGTGGTATTTTGTCACCGACTGGTTTCCGATTTACCTGGTGGCCAAAGGTATCGAGCTAAAGAGCGGGCTGTTTGCCATCTGGCTTCCTTTTCTGGCGGCGGATCTGGGAAACTTCTTTGGCGGTGGAGTATCCGGCTATTTGATCAAGCGGGGATGGTCGCTCGGAGCCGCGCGAAAGGCAGTGGTCATCTTCGGCGGAATCGGCGTCACTGTTCTTATTCCGAGCATTTTCACTTCCAACATTTATTTACTAGCTTTACTGTTCGGCTTGGCGACATTTTCGTATGCCGCGTTTTCAACCATCGCCAACGTGTTACCTTCTGATTTGTTTTCTAGCTCGTCGGTGGCGTCCGTAAGTGGTTTGAGCGGATCCGCGGCTGGATTGGGCACGATTGTCGCGTTCAAATTCATCGGCCATTTCTCCGATGCCCGCCAGGCGATGGCTGGACATTCATTCGATCCCATTGTCATCGTGGCCGGACTGGTCCCGTTCGTAGGGATGCTGCTGGTCCTCTTACTAATCCGCAATACGGAAGCTACAAAACGCGGCCTGGTCCGCCCGGTCTGAACCTATGAGGATATCTCTGCCTATCGCGGTCATTCTATTTTTGGCACTCAACGTGTTCGCAGCCTCAGCGCCCCCGCCGGAAGCCTTTGTGGTTATGCCGCCGGCATTGCCAGGTCCCCAAATTGCTGCTTACCTTAAGTACCAGACCGAGCTTGCGTGGCAACAGGACGACGCGCGGCGAACGGCGTGGCAATCCATCCGTACCGAACAGGACTTGCTGCGCGTCCAGGAACAAATACGAACGAAACTGCTTGCCATGTTGGGTGGGTTGCCAACCCGGAAGACCCCGTTGCGGTCCAAGATTACTGGCCGAATTCCGATGGACAGCTTTCACATCGAAAAGCTGATTTTCGAAAGCCTGCCCGGTGTTTACGTTACGGCGCTTGTCTATGTACCCGATGACCAAAAGAAAAGTCACCCCGCAGTGCTCGTGCCGCCCGGCCACGCGCCCGACGGGAAGGCTCACTATCAAGCACTCTGCCAGCACCTGGTCCGGCGTGGATATGTCGTCATCTGTTGGGATCCGGTCGGCCAGGGTGAGCGTAGTCAGTTCTGGGACCAGAAGGCGGGCAAGAGCCGTTACAACCTAATCTGCGCTGAACACGCTGTACTCGGCAATCTCGCCTACCTTGCCGGAACAAACCTCGCGCGCTGGGAGATTTGGGACGGCATTCGCGCTGTCGACTATCTTCTCACTCGCCCGGATGTCGATTCCGATCGAATCAATATCACGGGCACCAGCGGTGGCGGCTTTCAAACCGCGTTGATTGCGGCGCTTGATCCGAGGATCAAGGTCGCAATGCCCTCCTGTTACATCACCGCTCTGCCGATGCGGGTTTACAACCGCATCTTCAAAGATCCCGACAGCGATCCCGAGCAGGACCTTTACGGCATGATCTCAAACGGCATGGACCACCCCGGGTTGCTGCTGATGATGTATCCGCGTCCGGTTTTCGTGGCCGCAGCCGTGCTCGACTTTTTCCCTATCGAGGGCACGCACAAAACCTTTCGAGAAATGCAATCTCTCTACAGCCGGTTTCATTACGCCGACCGGATTGGAATGACAGAAAGCTACAACGGCCATCAGTTCTCCGACCAGAACCAGGAAGCGGCTCTGGAATTCATGGACCGCTTCAATGATTTGCCAGCGCAACGGAAACTGGCGCCTGTCGTCGAGCTCGAGGGAAAAACGCTTCAATCCACCCGCACCGGACAATCCATGCTGGACTTCGAAGACGCAAGATCGTTGATGGATGTGATCAAGGACTATTACCTCGAGCACAAGTCGCAGAAGGGAGAGTCCATTGCACAGCTCTACCGCACTGGCGGATATTCCAATGTGAATGCCTGGGCCGTTCATAAGTATGAGGGCAAGCCACCTTTCCAGATCGCATGGGAGCCGGCCGGAAGCTCGGAGTTCGAAGGCTTCTTTATCGATCGCTACGTTCTCCATCACAGTCGCAATCTGGAAATGCCTCTCCTGCATATTCACAAGGAAAATCACAACGGAAAAGTCTTGCTGTGGTTTGGCAAGAACGGCAAGGCGTCCGCCAATGATTGGGTCGAGATTGTGAAGAACATCGACCAGGGTTACGACATCGTAACCTTCGATTTCCGGGGGCTTGGCGAGACCCGCATGCCTTACAAAGCGGTTTCTGAAGACGATCCAACCTTGGCGCAACTGGATTTTGACCACGCCTACGTCAACCCCGTCTCTAGTGTACTGGCGGACTACGTTTACAACGCTCTCTTAACAGGGAGGCCGTACTTCCTGCAGATGATTGAGGATGCAGAAATTGCGAATCGGTTTGCAAGAGTGAAGTTGCAAGCGACAGAAGTGTCAGTGAGCAGCGACTCGGATAGCTACGGTCTTGCCAGCGCAATTTCGGACGCGCTTCCCCAGGTCAAACTCTTGCCTCAAGCCGGCGGGCAAGCCTTTCGGTGGTCACAGATCGTAGAACAAAAGCAAGAATTGTGGCCGATTCAATTCTTGCTGCCGGGCGGCGCTTACATTCATTGAGCTATTGCGTCAGCCGGAACTCTCCGTGCAACTTGGCGGCTGAACTGTCCCCCACCCAGACATCGAACCGCTCGGGCTCGACCACCCATTGCTTCGTGGCCGGGCTCCAGAATTGCAGCTCATCACTACCTAAAGTGAAATGGATGGTCTGCTTTGCGCCCACAGCCAGATTTACTCGTTGAAATCCCTTAAGCTGGCGGACCGGACGCGATGCGCTGCCGGCGCGCTGATGGATATAGAGTTGCACCACTGCATCTCCCGGCAGGGAGCCGGCATTGGTGACATCTGCTGAAACCTCAAGGCTGCCGCCAACCTTCGCCTCTGCTTGGCTCACTTTCAGATTGTCGAAAGAAAAGTTTGTATAGCCCAGGCCATAGCCGAATGGGTAAAGTGGCGTGCTCGCAATGTCCCAATAGCGGGAAGTGAATCCCGGAGCATCTTCCGGTGTCTGCGTCAGATTATGGTTGTAATAAAGAGGAAGCTGGCCCGAACTACGAGGCCAGCTCACCGGCAAATGCCCACCTGGGTTAGCGTCTCCAAAAAGCACGTCAGCAATTCCATTCCCACCCTGGTTCCCCGGATACCAGGCTTCAAGAATCGCAGGTACATGGGCCGCCGCCCATGAAATGTCCAACGGTCGACCATTCACCAATACCAACACCACCGGCTTGCCAGTCGCAACTACGGCTTCGAGCAATTCCTCTTGTCCGCTTGAGAGTTTCAGCGACGACCTTGACGCCGCCTCTCCGCTCATCAGATCAATCTCGCCCAGCACCAGCACGGCGACATCGCTCTTTTTGGCTAGCGTGACTGCGTCGTCAATCGCTTTTCGAAGTTGCTCGGGCGTTTGCTGCGGCTGTTCCTTCATCGCAGATATCGGGATGTTCTCGAAGAAGGAGGGAATATCGCGACGAAGGTTCGGTCCGTGGGCAAACTCGACCTGCACCGCTGCCCCGACCTTGTCTTTGATTCCCTGCAAAATGCTGACTGTAGGTCCGGGCTTTACAAGCGCACCCCACATGCCGAGCAAGTCCAATTCCGCATCGGCCAAGGGGCCAATCACTGCGATGGATTTAATTTGCTTCCGATCAAGCGGCAGCGCTGCATTCTCATTGCGCAACAACACTACTGACCGCTGTACCGCGTCGCGCGCCCGTTTCTGATGCTCGGGATCATTTAACACCAGTGGGATGTGAGACTCGTCCACATAGGGATGTTCGAACAGTCCAAGCCGGATCTTGGTTTCGAGGATGGTGCGAACCGCATCGTCGACCTGCTTAACCGGGATGCGTCCTTCTTTTACTTCCGCCGCCAGATATTTCAGATAGGTGCCGCTCGCCATATCCATGTCTACGCCCGCGGAAAAGGCTTTGTAAGTTGCGTCGTCGCCATCACGCGCGTAGCCGTGCGTAATTAGACTATGGACCGCATTCGCATCGCTCACCACAAACCCTTTGTATTTCCAGGCATCACGCAGCACGTCGTGCAACAGCCATCGGTTGCCGGTGGCCGGAATGTCATTCAAATCCATGTACGCGCTCATGAATGTGCCAACCCCCGCGTCCACAGCCGCCTTGAATGGCGGTAAGTAAAGATTCCACATCAGCACTTCGGGAACGTAGGCTGCGTCATAGTCCCGCCCCCCATCTGCTGCGCCATATCCTGCATAGTGCTTCACGCAAGCCATTACATGTTCCGGTCCGCCTAACTTTGCACCTTGGAAACCGAGGACTTGTGCCCGCGCCATGGCTGCTCCGAGATATGGATCCTCTCCCGCCCCCTCCTCCATCCGTCCCCATCGGGCGTCGCGTGCAATATCCACCATCGGAGCAAAAGTCCACGCAATGCCTGCGGCGCGTGCCTCTCGCGCCGCCACACTCTGCGAGGCCTCAACCATTTTCGGATCCCAGGACGCTGCCATCGCAATGGGAGAAGGGAAAATTGTGTGATATCCGTGGATAACGTCGAGCCCGAAAAGAATCGGAATATGTTGCCGAGACTGGTCGACGGCAATATGCTGCCAGCGATTGATCTCTTTAGGTTCGGTCACCCACAGGACCGATCCGGCGCCATACTTCTTTACTGTTTCCTCCGGGGTTGCGCCGACCTGTTGCATGAACTCCGGAACCGGAAAGCCGGGCATCTGCGAAAGCTGCGCAATCTTCTCTTCCAGCGTCATCTGCCGCAGGAGATCATCGGCGTTAGGTTGCTTCTGTGCGGACAAGAGTTGGGTCAGAAGTAGAAGCATTCCAAGCTGGAATCCCGGAAATAATAGGGGTAGGGACGTCGGACGCAACATGGAGTTCACTCCTCGAACTGGGAAGGTTGATCCGCACTGCATGAATTTGGTCGGACTGAGTGTATACCGTCGGCCAATATCCAGTAACTGGGAAGCCAGTGACCGCTTTTCAGAATGGATTCTCGGCGCAAAACTTAGTGGATAGAGATTATGCAAGCTGTAGAAATGGAAGTGCAGCCCAAGTAAATCACGGTTTGCAAGCTCCGTAATTGTGATCCACACTCTTTATTCGAAATGTAAGCTTGCCCTCCTTACCTTTTAATTTTTTCCCCTTCAACTTCAATCTCTCACCGGGCTTGAGATCTGGAACGTTTCCGGTCAGAGCGAATGCGTGGTTGTCTTTCTCATTGACTAACGTCATTGAGGCGTCAGTAGCCTGCACGCAACCTGTAATGGAAGGGCTGCGGAGGAGGAAATAGAGAATGAGCGTGGCAGCGCCAGCCGCTCCGGCTATGGCTCCGGCGACTTCAGCGCCGCTTGGTCCGATTCGGTCGGTAGGGCCATAATCCGCGCGTGCAAACACAGGAACAGCGAGCATAAGAGCGACACTCAGCATCGCCCGAGGCAGAAAATTCATAGGCAAGCACCTTTCAGAGAGCAAGACAGATGAAATCGCTCAAGGATGGTACTCCAAGGGAGTAGTTGTTGGGAAAACAAGCTAATACCACCGAAGCGGGGATGATAGGCCAGGAACGGCATCCTCGAGGAGGGATGACGCCGGGGGCCGCTCGGGGTTTCTGAAAATACTTAGCGTTCGGCAACAGAACTATAGTGTTATCCGCCGGCAATCGCTCCGATCACAATGAACGGCTCCTTCCCCAACGCGACTGCTTCGGGCAGGGAAGCGTCGGGCGATTCATGGGATAGGTCTTCCTCGCAGGCGAAGAACCTCAGGAACGCCCGCCGCTGCAAAGTGTCGTGATCGCGTATGGCTCCGCACAGCATAGGGTATCGAGCCTCGAGCGCGTCCAAAACTGAACGCTGCGTGGCCCGACCCTCGACCTCGAGGGTAACTTCGTTGCCCACATGGGCCAACGTACGAAGATGGAATGGAAGTACAACCCGAATCATGTCAGTGTTTCTTCCTGGTTGGTTTGCCTTCAGCGTCGTGCGTACTCATCGCTTAATTCCTCTATACTTCTTCAATCCCTTGGTGTTTTTCAACCGCCGGAGCTACTTCTGCTGACGGGTGGGAATTGGCGTCTCCTGATTACGGTTGGATTCCCGGCGACTGTTTTTGGTTTCGTCGACCGCTGCTCACTCAGGTCAGAATGTATTCAGGCCTACCAATACACCACAACCAGGCATGCCCGGGAGCAGGCTTCTCCCGAGGTGACCTCCTCTCAGCCACGTCCGACGAATGGCATTTTAGTCGCCATGACCGTCAAAAAAAGAACATTTGCCTCCAGGGGTAAACTCGCCATGTAAACCACGGCTTGCGCAACCAGCTGCGGGTCAATGGTTGGTTCGATCGCCATACTTCCATTCGCCTGCGGGATGCCAGTCTGCATTGCCTCAGCCATCGATGTTGCCGCATTTCCAATGTCGATCTGCCCGCATGCGATGTTGTATTTCCGCCCATCGAGTGAAGTAGATTTCGTCAGCCCGGTGATGGCGTGCTTGGTTGCCGTGTAGGGGGCGGAATTCGGCCGCGGACTGTATGCCGAAATCGATCCGTTATTGATGATTCTCCCGCCCTGCGGGGACTGTTTTCTCATCATCTTGAAGGCCGCTTGGGTACACAGGAACGTGCCGGTCAAATTGGTGTCCACCACCGATTGCCATTCCTCAAGGGTTAACTCTTCTAACAACTTCGCCGGCGGGCCGATGCCTGCATTGTTGAATAACAGGTCGAGCCGGCCGAAGGTTCCCTCTATTTTGGCAAATAGGCCACCAACCGACGCCGGGTCTCTCACGTCACTTGCTACCGTCAAAATCTTTGGGCCTAGCTCACCGGCTTCGCTCCCCACTGCTTCCAGGGAGTCCCGGTGTCGTCCGGCAAGCGCAACCGAATAGCCTTCCCGCAAGAGCGCAAAGGCGACCTGCTTCCCAATCCCACTGCCTGCTCCGGTTACCAGGGCTGTTTTCATAGCTGGATCCATCGCTGACCCGCCTCGGTGTCGAATAAGGCTACCTCATGACAGCTTGCGATGGAATGGCAAGAGGAGAGCGAGGGTTTTCTAAGTTAAAATGAAAAGCCTTTGAGGAGTTTCCCATGCCTCCCACCTTTGCGAACGGCAAGATCTGCTACATCGAGATTCCCGCTACCGACATCGCCCGCTCGGCAGAATTTTATGGAAAAGTGTTTGGCTGGCACATCCGGCAGCGTGGCGACGGTAGCGCTGCTTTTGATGACGGTGTGGGTGAAGTGAGCGGCGCTTGGGTACTCGGGCGTCCGCCAGCAACTATGCCCGGGCTTTTGCTCTATGTGATGGTGGATAACGTCGACGCCACCATAGAGCTTGTGGTTGCTAACGGAGGCGAGATCGTGCAACCGGTCGGTGCCGATGCCCCCGAGATCACGGCCAGATTTCGCGATCCGGGCGGCAATGTGCTGGGCCTCTACCATCAGCCAGCTTGAAAATCTCTTTGCTACACCCTACGAGAGTGCCCCGTCCAAGCTGTGCCTGGGCGGTCTGTGCCTATGTTCACCGCAGCTGCAGCTAAGCCGATTCTTTGCACCGCGAGGAAAGAGACCATGAACAACTTATTGGCTGCCATTCTAATTTCCGCCATCCTATTGGCTCCGTCTGGGGCACAAACGCCCCCACCCTTGAAGCGCACTCCAATCACCCAGCACCACATCTCGCCGGCCAAAAACGTCGCCAGCATCTCGGTGGTTCGCATCGACTACAAACCTGCCCAACGGACCGGACGCCACATTCATCCTATGCCGGTGATCGGATACGTGCTCGAGGGCTCTTTCGTCGTCAAAATATCTGGTGGCGCGGAAACTCACTACACGGTGGGCCAATCCATTTACGAACCGGCAGACACGCTCATTGAGCGCTTCGACAATGATTCGGCCATGAAGCCGGCCGTCCTCATCGGTCATTACCTCGCGGGAGCGGGACAAACCGAGCTGGTGCGGATCTTGCCGGACAAAGAATGATGAATGGGCCGGTCGAGAACCAAGCGCACAGTGTCGAAAAAATAGCCAGGGGTCTTGGTTATTTCCCTGGACCCGCGGCCGCGCTTTGGGACCCGCTCCTGAGGAATCACCGATTTCGATTGGCGCAATCCGCAATTGTGTTCTCTCTCCGCGCTCAATGGCCGCTATCATGTTCCTTCCTTTTCGTAATTGATTCCGCATCAACGGCAGTCTTACCGATGCGATGCCAGGAGCATTGTCATGAAGACTTCCGTCATCCGCTACCGGGTCGCCGATTTTCTCAAGCAACACGCGCCTTTCAATGAATTGTCCGAAGAGGAATTGCTGACCCTGGCAGGCAGTGGGCGCGTCTTGTTTCACGAATCCGAGGAATACATCTTCCATAAGGGCCAGCACCGGGCCACTTCGATTTGGGTCATCCAGCAGGGAAGCGTGGAAATTATCGATGAGACCTCACAAGGCGACCGGCTCCGCGACCTGCTTGGCGAAGGCGATCTCTTGGGTATCGAGTCCGATGCTGGCCCCTATCGCTATTCCGCCAAGACTACCAGTGATGTAATTCTTTACACTATCGATGCAAGTCAGTTCGCCGATCTGGCCGCTGGGCATGCCCAGATTGCGCGCTATATAGCTACTCAGTCCTCGATCAACCTGGTATACGGGGGTGAAAACCCCGCTGCCAAATCGACGTGGCTGTATGCACCCGGGCCGTCACCTGAGTTCCTTCGCCATCGCCTTTTGACTGTTCCCGCGGGCGGGACAATCCGCAAGGCCGCAGCCGAAATGGTCCGAGCATCGAGCGATTGGATCGCCGTCGTGGCCGAAAACGACCGACTGCTCGGCATCATAACCGATCGCGATTTGCGCAGGCATTTGGCCGAAGGCTCGTCTGCTGATGTAGCGATCGCCTCCATCATGAACACACCCCTGGCAATGGCATCTCCCGGGCTTGGAGTCGGCGATTACTTCCTCCTAATGATGCAACATCGGTCCCGCACACTCGCGATAGTAAGTGACCAATCCGATCCACGGCTGAAAGGGGTGGCGACCGACGCGCTGCTCAGCCTTGCGAGCGGACACAATCCTGCCTACCTGGTTGAGCAGCTTCTGCAGGCCAAGAAGGTTGAAGATTGGTTCCGCCTGCTGGAGCAGGGCAGATTTCTATTGTCCAGCGCCCTGACCAGTCCCACGAGCGTCGATCTCTGCTCGCAGATGGCGTCGGAATTCTTGAGTGCATTGCTCGATTCTGTGATTCGCCAGTCTGAAACTGAGCTGGCCGCCGAGGGCCGCATCACCGCAACCGGATCCTATTGCTGGTTGCTGTTTGGAAATGCAGGGCGGGGAGAAAACCTGATTTCCAGCCAGCCAGAGATCGGCGTTGTGTTCGAAGATTCGGCAAACGAAGGTGACCTCTCCGCATACTTTTCTGCGGTTTTGGCAAGAACTCTTGGCTATCTCAGCCAATGCGGGCTGAATGCTTCCTCTCGCGGCTCGCTGGGAGAGGCAACTCCGGGCAGCCAGTCTCTGCGGGCTTGGAAGCAAGCCTTCCAACGCCGAATCGCCGATCCGATTTCCCATTCGGTCCACCAGAGCCGCGCCTTATTCGATTTTCAACCTCTCGCGGGCGACCGCCGCCTGGTTGCGGAACTGAAGCAGGTCATGGCAGCGGGTCTCCAGGAGGGAGGCCCGTTTATTGCGATCCTGTCTAATGACACGCTCTCCAGTCTTCCGCCCCTGACCTTCTTCCACGGGCTGGTGGTAGAACTCGATGGAGCGCAGCGCGACACCCTGGATATTGCAGCCACTGCGCTCAACCCAATTGTCGATGCTGCGCGTGTGTTCGCCCTAGCCGCCGGTGACCTGGAAACTACCAATACGTTGGTCAGGCTTGAAAAGGCGGCAGTTTCGCTACCAACCCATTCAGCTGTGTTGCGCGGCGCAGCCGAGGCCTTCCGCATCGCTGCCTATCAACAGGCAATTACCGGCTTTCATGGAGGCGACGGCGCCATTATTCGGCCCTCGATCCTGACCAGATACGATCAGCGTTTGTTAAAGAACGCCTTTGATGCCATTCAGCGGCTGCTTGAAGTCAGCTCCACCGTCTTTGATCTTGCCGCCTGATCCCGCGGATAACTCGCCTTCGCTGGCTCAATTCCGCCCCAGTTCCTTTTCCCGGTAATGTTCGATAAGCGTTTGAACA
>Ga0157378_10001467_pt1 | contig 21296 bp, 12 predicted proteins | sample M65metaG_FD_115309 | JGI IMG/M metagenome (GOLD analysis project Ga0157378, IMG submission 115309) | Miscanthus rhizosphere microbial communities from Kellogg Biological Station, Michigan, USA - M6-5 metaG | ecosystem: Host-associated > Plants > Roots > Rhizosphere > Soil | place: USA: Michigan...
AGACAGATGAAAAGTATTGCGCTGGTTGCCTTTTTAATCAGCATAGTGGAAACAAGCTACGGGCAGGATCCCAGTTTCTCGCAATTTTTTTCTTCTCCATTAAACGTCAATCCGGCATTAACGGCCAATATTAACGCCGACTGGCGGCTGATATCAAATTTCAGGGACCAATGGCTCGGGCCTGCCAGTCCATATATGACCGGAACAATATCTTATGATGCCAAAATTTTTCAGGACAAAATACCCAACATGCCCGACCAGGATAATTTTATGGGTCTGGGTGGCATGCTGATGTACGACAATGCAATGAGCGGCGTTGTTAAAAGCACTTATGCATCGTTAGATTTTTCCTATAGCGTTAAGCTGGCCGAAGTAAATGGTGCCAAACACAGGCTGGGAGCCGGTTTTGGCGCTTCCTACGGACGCAGGCATATTGATTTCAGCAGAATAGATTTTGAAGAACAATTTACAGGCAGGGGTTTCAATACCAACCTGCCAACCGGTGAAGCTGCTTTGTCGAACATGAAGCCATATATTTCAGTAAGTGCAGGGCTTTTATATAGCTTCAGTATGGAAAAAAGCAACCTGGATATAGGTGTAGCGGGATTTCATTTGAACAAGCCAAAACAAACATTTCTGAAAGATGATAACCAGCAATTGGCTGTACGAAAAGTAATACATGCCAACTTTGAAACCTATCTTGATGAAAAAGTTGTATTGAATACAAATGCTATTTATCAGTTTCAATCAGCGGCAAGTTATTTCTCTGTCGGTGGTACATTGGGCTATCGGTTGGGTGAAGACGAAGATGGAACCCTGTTCAATGCGGGGCTATGGTATTGGTCAAGCAATGCAATGATCCCATACCTGGGACTTGTTTATAAAAATTTTCAGTGTGGCGTAAGTTATGATATAACCATATCAAAGCTTGCACAGGCGGCGAGAAAGCCCAATACCTTTGAAATCTCGATCATCCTGCGGGGAACCAAAACACCAACTGGCATTATTCCCTGCCCATGGAAGTAAATAAAAGAAACAGCTAAGCCGCTCAGGACTGAATCTTGTTTTTAAAACTTAACTCATAAGAGTTAACACGTAACAGCGCTCCACGGTTACCGGCATTACGGCTGCTTACTATCAAAAAGCTGTATATTGTTACATCAATCGTTTTCCGGGCGCATTGGTAACGTAAAAGCCAAAGCGCTGATCCTTCTCTAAGAAAACTTTGTTGTGTTCATCAAGGCAAAATAATGAAAGGCAAACTATCGATAGTTTCACTGGCTGTTGCGATCCTTACAATGATTGTTGGGATAGCTATAATGATAGGGTGGATTGTTCACAATGATTTTTTGGGATCAATTGCAGCGTTTAAACGTGCCTTTATTGTGTTTGGTGCAGGTGTTTTTATTTTGCTGCTAACCATTCTTTTTTCTGTTCGCAACTATATTTTCGCTATTAAAAAGGCGGAAAAACAGGAGCGGGAAAGCGAGATGCAGATTCAAGCCATCTTTAATGCTGCCCCCGACTCGGTTATTGTAATTGATGAGGAGGGGAAAATTGTTCAATGGAATCCAAAATCGGCCGTCATTTTCGGATGGTCTGCTGAAGAAGTGCTGAATAAACGACTGAGTGAAGTAATTATTCCCCATCGATACCGCGAAGCACACACGATGGGGCTGAACCGTTTTTTGAAAACAGGGGAAGGGCCTGTAGTGGGAAAGACCATTGAACTGCAGGCATTGCACAAAAATAATTCCGAGTTTGATATTGCATTGAGTATCTCACCCACAATTGCAGACGGCAAGCATTTGTTTATCGGCTTTCTGCGCGATATCACGGAAAAAAAGAAAGCGGAAGAAAAAATCAGGGAGAATGAGCAGGTGTTTTCAACGCTCTTTCACAAAAGCCCCATCATGAAGGCCATTGCCGAGGCATCTACAGGGCGGTATATTGAAGTCAACGAAGCATTTGCGAATTTTATGGAACACACAAAAGAAGAAATTATCGGCATGACATCGCTTGAATTAAATATGCTGACACATCCCGGCGGACGTAAACGGGTATTGGAAATGCTGGAAGAAGATGGATTCGTAAGAAATGTTGAAACAGAAATAAATTCCAGCGCCGGAAAAACCCGCTGGGTATCTACCAATATTGACAAGATGAACCTCTATGGAAAAGATTGTTATCTCACGGCTGCAATTGATATCACACAAAGAAAACTTATTGAGGAAAGGATTATCAATCGCACCGAACAATTAAAAAGGAGCAAAGAAGAAATAGAAGCTTTTTCTTATTCTGTTTCCCACGATCTGAGAGCACCGTTGCGTGGTATTATTGGTTTCGCAACGATACTTGAAGAAGATTATGGCCGGCAGTTAGACGATGAAGCAAGGCGGCTTATTGCAATTATTAAAAGCAATACGGCCAAAATGGGGAACCTTGTAGACGATCTGCTCTCTTTTTCACGCATGGGGCGCCAGGATATTGTAAAGGCAAATATTGACACCGCTAAAATAATACAGGCAATCATTGACGACCTGAATGCAAGGCCTGAACTACGGGGTATCAGGTGGAATATCCAGCCTTTGCCTTCTGCATCCGGAGATGTCAGTACTATACGGCAGGTATGGATAAACCTGATTTCTAATGCCGTAAAATATTCCCGGAATACACCGCATCCTGTTATTGATATAGGGTCATATACAGAAGACGGGCAGATAGTTTTTTTTATAAAAGACAATGGCGTGGGATTTGACATTAAATACAAAAGCAAGCTATTTAAAGTTTTTCAACGTTTACATGGTTCGGATGAATTTGAGGGAACCGGCGTTGGGCTGGCCATTGCCGAAAAAATTATTTCCAAACATGGTGGTAAAATATGGGCGGAAGCTGCGGTGGATAAGGGAGCGTCTTTTTACTTCAGCCTGCCGCTGCACAACTAACAAGATTTACTTAATCCCGGTAATACATTAATTATGAATTATAATTCCGTTGATATCCTGCTGGTAGATGACAATCTCAATGATGTAGAACTGGCTATCCGGGAATTAAACAAAAATCATTTTGCCAATAACCTGTTTCATGTAAAGGATGGTGAGGAAGCCATCGAGTTTATCTATGGCATAGGCAGGTTTGAACATACAAGGAATATCAATATTGCACCAAAACTGATTTTACTTGATATCCATATGCCTAAGATGAGCGGCATTGAACTGCTGGAGAAAATAAAATCGGATGAGTTAACAAAAAATATTCCCGTGGTGATGCTCACATCTTCAAATGAACATCCGGATATTGAAAAATGTTATGCACTGGGCGCCAACAGTTATATTGTAAAACCGGTGAATTTTGAGGGTTTTGCGGCGGCCGTGAAGCACCTTGGGTTTTACTGGTTGCTGTTAAACCAGCCACCGGTAAAATCAGGAGTGGTATAAATCATTTACGTCAACGTTCATACAATCATTCAAAACAATATTACGCGGGCGGTTTATAAAAGAGATAATACCGCGTACGCGCTTAACTAACTGCCAGTAGCAACAGCAGCCCCTTTATTATACTTATTCCTGTAGTCGATGGGAGATATGCCGGTTATTTTTTTAAATACGGTTCTGAAAGTCTTACCATCGCTATAACCTACATCATACATAACCTCATTAATATTTTTATTGCTTATTTCGAATTGTTTTTTGGCCGCTTCTATTTTTACCCTTTGTATATATTCCCCCGGCGTGTTGTTGGTGGCTGTTTTGAAACGCCTTTCGAAATGACGTCTTCCAATGGCAAACCTGGATGCCAGTTCTTCCACCTGGATCCTTTCAGCGATATTTGTTTCGATAAATTCCTGCGCCTGTTTAATAGGCTCGTCTTCATGTTTCTTTTGACCGCGGAACATGGCAAAGGGCGACTGGCTTTTGCGATCTATTTCCAGGGCATATATTTTAGCAGCCATAATGGCCATTTCCCGGCCGGCATACTTTTCTATCAGGTGCAATAACAGGTTCCAGTATGAGGTAGCGCCACCACTTGAATACAACCCTTGCTGTTCTGTTATAATACGGCCGTCTACCAGGGTTACTTCAGGAAACATTTCCCTGAACTGCGCTGCAGTAAGCCAATGGCTGGAACATTCTTTTCCATTCAGTAAACCGGTAGCAGCTAATAAAAACGCGCCAATGCAAAGACTGGCTACTTCTGCTCCTTTTTGATAATGCTTAATAATCCAGGGAATCAGATCCCCGTTCTTTTTGATCGCAGTTTTTAAATCACCGCCCAATGCAGGGATAATAATTAAATCTGTCTGCTTCACATCCTTCAGCAATGCATCTGTACGAACAGAGAACTGCCCGTTGGTTAATTCCACCTGCCCTGACATTCCCACCAATTGTATTTTGAACAACGCAGGTTTGCCGGCGGCTTGCAAAAAATCATTCACCCCGTGGAATAAAGTACTGGGGTCAACCACAGATGCCATGACTGCTTCTTTGGGCACAAGGATAGTTATATGTTTCATCATTTTTTATTAAATCCTTTGTATAAAGATAGGAAACTAAAAAGTCGCAAACAACCCGGAATACGTCCTGTTTACACCCGTTACAAAACATGCTGCAGGGGTAGCTTTGTGTTGAAACAAAAAATTAATATACCACTCTAAAATGTACAATCATGAAAAAGACAAACATTCTCTTCTGGGCTACTACCACTATTATTTTTTTAATGGAAGGCGTAATACCTGCACTGACTTCCCAGACACAATTGGCAAAAGAAGGCATTAGTCATTTGGGTTACCCGGCTTATTTCGGAAATATGCTGGTCGTTTTCAAAGTAGCCGGTGCATTGGCACTGATGATACCGCAGGTGCCCAGGCGCATAAAAGAATGGGCCTATGCTGGATTTGCCTTCGATTTTATTGCTGCTGCAGTTTCACTTACTGCCGTTGACGGAGTCGGGTTTTTAACTTTCTTCCCGCTGATATTCCTGGTGCTGCTGATCCTTTCCTATATAAGCTATCATAAAAAAATAAAAGCTGCCGTTGGACTGAAAGGCAAGCAAAAAACTGACTTCAATAAAGAACTGGCGGCCGCTTAAAAGAGCATTATGCGGAAACTGATTGTTTCAATGAACCTGACACTCGATGGCTATTACGCAGGCCATGATGGGGAGCTTGACTGGCACCTGAATAGCTGGACAAAAGAGATAGGAGACGCTATGTGTAGTCAGTTGGCAGGGGCAGATACCATTTTGCTGGGCAGGATAACCTACAATGCGATGGCGGCATACTACCCGTTAAAAATTGCCGGACCATCCTGCCAGGGAGAAGATTTTGCCTTTGCCAATATGATGAATTGTTACGCTAAAATTGTTTTTTCCAAAACAATGGTATCGGCGTCCTGGAAAAACACAAAGTTGCTGAAAGGAAATATGCAGGCGGAAATTACCCGCGTGAAAAAAAAGCCGGGTAAGGATATTATGGTGTATGGCAGCAATCAAGTGGTGAATGAGCTTATTGCCGCAGACCTGGTAGACGAGTACCGGCTTTGGATACACCCGGTTATCTTAGGAAAAGGAAGACCTTTGTTCAGGAATTGCCCTGGTATGCATTGCCTGAATTTATTGAATACAGAAACATTTTCTTCTGGTGTTGTGATGATGCATTACCGGGTATAATCATTTGCTTTCGGCGCTTGTGCAGACTATCCCGATTAAAAGTTTTGCAAACGGGGCTTGTTTTTATGTGCTGTTGCTGATGGATATTTTTCAGGTACTTTCTGCAGACACGATGTGCAATACCAGGCAACAGGGGAAGTCACGCTGTGAGAATCAATTTGCTGCTGATGCGGTATTAACGATTCTATTGTACATTCGTTTCAACGTTAAATACAAACTGTTTGGGAAAGCAAATTTTTGCCACAGCCTTATTTATAATGACTATAGTTCATACGCAGGCCCAGGTGAACAAACTGCGGTGTGAGTATTTGATCAACCCAATCGGCATTGATGCCGTTAATCCGCGCCTGTCATGGCATGGCATCGATCATGGCAGTTACCAATTGCTGGTAGCAACCGATACAGCATTCAAATCGATCGTGTGGCAAACCAAGGCCGCTAATGATTCCATACAGCGGGCATACAATGGAAAAAAGCTGGAGCCTTTTACACGCTATTACTGGAAAGTAACTGGCTGGGATAAAAAAGGAAAGCAGTTTGTTTCGGCACCGGCTTTTTTCGAGACAGGAATGATGCAGATGAAAAACTGGAAGGGTGCATGGATCCAGGATACCCGCGATATTAATATAAAACCGGCGCCTTATCTCAGGAAAGAATTTCCGGTTGCGAAAAAGATAGTGTCGGCAAGGGCCTATATCGCTGTGGCCGGATTGTATGAGTTTTTTATCAACGGAGAAAGAGTAGGGGATCATTACCTCGACCCGGCATACACAAGATTTGACCGGAGAAACCTGTATGTTACGTATGATGTAACAAAACAAATTCAGCCGGGAATTAACGCGATCGGCGTTTTATTGGGCAATGGCTGGTTCAACCATCAGTCAACAGCGGTTTGGTATTTTGATAAAGCGCCCTGGCGTAACCGACCATCGTTTTGTATGGACCTGCGAATTGTGTATGCGGACGGAACGATAGAAACGATATCGACCGGAAAAGATTGGAAGACAGCACCGGGCCCTGTGCTGTTCAACAGCATTTATACCGCAGAACACTATGACGCCAATAGGGAAATCCCCGGATGGAATCAACCGGGCTTTGTTGATACTGCCTGGAAGAATGTCATTTATGTGCATGCGCCTTCCAACAATATTGTCGCGCAAAGCGTTCATCCGATAAGATTCGCAGATACTATCTTTTTTAAATCGATGCACAAGTTGAGTGATACCAACTATGTATTTGATCTTGGAAGAAATATTGCCGGCATTACTTCAATCAAACTGAGCGGCGAAAAAGGAACCATTGTAAAAGTAAAACATGGCGAGCGGCTGTATAAAAATGGCCATGTCGATCAATCCAATATCGATGTGCATTATCGCCCGACAGACAGCACCGATCCCTTTCAGACAGACATCTATATTTTAGAAGGAGGCCGAACAGAAACTTTTCGGCCGCATTTCAACTATAAAGGCTTTCAATACGTTGAGGTCAGCAGCAATAAAAACATCCAACTGTTAAAGGATGACATGACCGCTTATTTTATACACAGTGATGTACCGGCGGCAGGGGGCATTGCTTCTTCCAATACAACGCTCAATAAAATTTGGGAAGCAGCAAACAACTCTTATTTATCCAATCTTGTTGGCTATCCCACCGATTGCCCGCAAAGGGAAAAAAATGGCTGGACCGGAGACGCCCAGATAAATATTGAAACCGGGCTCTATAATTTTGATGGGATAACGATCTATGAAAAATGGATGGCAGATCACCGCGATGAACAACAACCCAACGGCGTATTGCCGTCCATTGTTCCAACCAGCGGATGGGGCTATGAATGGGCAACGGACCTGACTGGACTTCTACCATCGCCCTCATTCCCTGGAACCTGTATTTATTTTACGGCGATTCCAGGTGCTTGTTTGATTGTTATGAAAATATCAAGCGTTATGTAGATCATATCAATGATCTATATCCCGATGGTCTCTGTCCCTGGGGGCTTGGTGACTGGATACCGGTAAAATCCAAAACACCCGTGGAACTGACTTCGACCTGTTATTATTATGCGGATGTTTCGATACTTGCCCGGGCAGCGCAGCTCTTCAAAAGAAATGAAGACTATAAAAAATATACTGCATTGGCGCAAAAGATAAAATATGCCTTTAATAAAAAATACCTGGACACATCAAAAGCCATTTATGATGCAGGATTTCAGACCGAACTCAGTGTGCCCTTGTTATGGGGCCTTGTTCCTGCTGAATACATATCAAAAGTTGCAAAAAATTTAGCTGACCGTGTAATAGCCGATTCCACCAAACTGGATGTGGGTTTACTGGGCACAAAGGCTATCCTGAATGCTCTAAGCGAAAATGGGTATGCTGATATTGCGTACAAACTGGCTTCTTCTATTGATTATCCATCCTGGGGTTACTGGATAAAAAATGGCGCCAGCACCCTTTATGAAAACTGGCCTATTGATGCAGGGACTGATATTTCGATGAACCATATCATGTTCGGTGAAATATCTGCATGGCTATACAAAGGTCCCGGCGGTATTAAACCCGATCCGGCCCATCCGGGTTTCAATAATATTTTACTTGAACCGCATTTTGTTGCCGGCCTCGATAGTTTTAGTGCCAGCCATACAGGTCCTTATGGTGAAATCAACTCATCCTGGAAAAGAATGGGGGATGAGATCGTTTATACTGTAACCATTCCGCCCGGTTCAACAGCAAGCTTGATGCTGCAGGAAAAAATGAGGCAATTAACATCTGGTACTTATCATTTTACTGTCCGGCAAAATCCCTGATAACACGCACAATATTTTATCTATCCGCAACGATGGCGTCAATTGATACCGGCCCATCTCCACGATTCACGATCTCAATAAAATGTTTGCCTTGTGAAAGATGCATCGCTTTGTAAACAACCTGTTGCGGTTTGCGGGTTCCTTTTATGGATAAATCTACCGTCGCAAGCGTGCTACCATCTATCTTGATTTGGATCTTTCCAGCGCCTGCTGCTTTTGGAGCAATAACTGAAATACTTTTACCGGTAAACGAAGCGCTCCAGGTATCGCCTGCTGTATTACTTGTTGTCAGATCATCGTTGAAGTCGCCCGCGCCAAGATTACAATAACGTTCCCATCCGGTAGCAATGACACCTGGATCGTCGTCGTTTATCCATCCTTTATCATCGGTTATCCGTAGAATGCGAAACCCGGATGCCAATGACTGATCCGATATTCCAGGTAATGGAGCGACGTCTCCGGCAGGGGTAACCCGAAGTCCTTTTTCATCCTGTACAAAATGCATAGCCACACCTGAACCAAGCAAATCAACTTTGGTTACTTTTCCAAGCGTGGCTCCACCTTTATGAAGCGCTTTAAGCGTAACGGCGCCGTTTCTCCAATCTGAAATAGCCACGTATACAAGACCTTTATTGCGTGTATAGTAAGCACTATCTCCCCCGTAGATTTCAAATGGACGTGAACCGTATATGGCCTCGCCATTCAGCTTTAACCATGCACCGATGTCTTTGCAAATGCCGACTACCACGGGATCAAGATCACCACGACCGTGCTGTGTAAGATTAAGTAACATGGTTCCGTTGCGCGAAACATTTTCCATCAGCAACTGCACCAATCTCCGGGCATCCAGGTATTTCATGCCTGTTTTATAATGCCATTCTGCAATGCTGGTTTCCGTCTGGAACGGATACGCCATTATTTCCGGTTCAATATAAACTTCCGTACTCTTAACCAGAGCCATGTTCACGAATGGTAGTAATCCGGGATTGTTTTGAAAACTATTCCAACGTCCACCAACCCCTTTCAGATTAACAACGACTTCCATTTTTTTGTTATTCCATTCAAGTGATTTGTTATAATAGTTGGCGATTAACTGCGGTGCGAGAAATCCCAATCCCATATGAACCCCGAGATCCACCTGCGAATCTCCTGCATGCTCATCAAAATAAATTAGATCGGGGTGATATTTGGTAATGGCATCGTCAACACGCCACATGAACTGGTTGGCAAAGGGAGAATGCAGGGGATCATCGTGGCTGCTGTGAACGGGTCCATAAAGATCAACCGGATCCATGCCCTGCCACCATTTTCCTTTTCCGTCTGCAATCGTTTGAAGTGCATCGTAAGGTATTCCTTTCTTTGGCCCATTCTTATCACTTGTATACCGAACCGGCATAAACTGTCCCCAGGTACGCGGCGGTGTATTATGAAAACCGATACCAAAGCGTAGTCCATGTTTCCTGGCAATCTTTTCCCATGTTCCCACAATGTCAACCTTGGGTCCTACATTTACTGAGTTCCATGGTTGATATTTTGAATCCCAGCAATCAAAATTGTCATGGTGAACGCCCATCGCTACAAAGTAACGGGCGCCCATTTCCACATACAGGTTCATTAACTCGTCCGGATTCCATCGGTCAATAACCCAATTATGACAAATATCCTTGTATCCATATTCAGAAGGATGTCCAAATGTTTTATTGTGAAAGGCGTACACGGGATTACGCTCCAGATACATATTTCTGGCATACCAGTCGCCCTCCTCAGGCATAGATTGTGGATCCCAATGCGCCCATGCGCCAAACTTCGCATCGCGCCACCACTCAGGCGCAGTATACATCCTGCTCAATCCTTTCCAGTCTGCAGGGAAAGCTCCATCTGCAACCGGCAGCGCCGGCAGGTTCCAGATATCTGGTGGCATTCCCAAATCTCCTTTTCCAATAATTACCTGATCAATGTAGAGAATACTATCGCTGGCAGCGAGGTTCAATGATAAAGTGGCATCAGCGGGAATATTAATATCGATTATTGAATGTAAAAAGGATCGCCCGGGATCACCGGATGAATGAACATTTATTTGTTGTACCGGTTGATTATTGATTGTTACTTCTATCAATCCTGTTCCCAATGCAGAATAGCGGATTGCAAATTTACCTCCGCCGGGGAGGTGTTTAAAAATAATGCCATCGCCCGGCGCACCCAACCGGACCATGTATCCACCCGATGCTGAATCGGATGCCATTTTGGATGCGCCTTTTATAAGCCCGGCTGTTTCCGCTTCGTACAGGTGATTCTCAGAATTGTTTCCGGTACGAAAAGAAGTAGTTGCCAGTAAACAAAGGAGTGCCAAACCAATGGGTAATACTATTTTCATATTGCGATTTTAAATACCCGTTTGCTATTAAATATTTGTCGAAAAAATAAAGGATGATTAGGTCGGTACGCCGGGAATCATACTATTCAATATTTCTTTTTGCAACATCGAATATACTACCTGGTTACCATAGTTCGATCTTTGGGGAATACAGCAACGGTATCGGCAACCTGAAGGCTTCATCCTGCAAATTCTTTATACTTGTTCAGCATGACCAGTAAGCATTTACCTTCTACCCGATCAAAGCGGAAAATGAAATTGTCAGAGCAGACTAGAAAATCAGTAACTTAATCCAGGACCAGAATAACAAACTGTCTGAATGCATAGTAAATTCGCGAACATTTAAATACAAACATGATAAATATGAAGTGTACGATTGTTGCCGTTTTTCTTTTTTGTATCGGATACTTGTCATCATTTGCGCAGAAGTTGACAGTTCAATCACCGGATGGCAAAATCAGTGCGGCATTATACTCCGCACAAAACACCGACATTGGGGAATGGTATATTGAAGCATCTTACAACAACAATGGAAAAATTTCAGAAGTTGTTCCCCATATTGATCTGGGATTATCACGCAGCGATCAGGATTTTTCAAAAGAGCTGAAATTTCTCAAAGCAGGTAAACCCGTATTGATAGAAGAACGATACACTGCATCGCATGGCAAGAAATCGGTCTGTACTAATTCAGCCAATGAAATAATGGTTTCGTTTGAAAACCCTTCCAAAGCAAAACTGAATATTATTATCAGGGCATACAATGATGGTGTTGCTTTCCGCTATGAATTCCCGGAGAAACAGGGCTCATTTATTATAAAGGATGAACTAACTTCTTATAGCATTCCCAAAGAAACCCTGCGTTGGATGGAAAGATGGAATACGGCCAACGAAGGATTGTACACTTCCATGAGTGATGATAAAATTCAAAAGCAGGAATGGAGTTACCCCGCGCTTTTTAAATCAAAAGATAATTCCTGCTGGTTCCTGCTGCACGAAGCAGATGTGAACAGGGCTTATTGCGGTACCAAACTCAGTAATGTAACTGATTCCACTAAATACAAGCTTACATTTCCCAATCCAAAGGATGGGAGAGGATTGGGTGAATCACAACCCACGGTAATGCTTCCCTGGAAATCGCCCTGGCGTGTAATCGTTATGGGCGCACTTGCCGATATTGTTGAATCTACTTTGGTGGATGATGTATCTTCTCCATCTGTTATAAAAAATACAAACTGGATCGTGCCGGGAATCGCATCATGGAATTATTGGTCCAGTAATCATGGTACGAAAGATTATAAAATTGTTTGTGCGTTTGCTGATTTAGCAGCCGAAATGAACTGGCCATATACGCTGCTGGATTGGGAATGGGATGTGATGAGCAATGGTGGAAACCTGGAAGATGCACTTAAATACATTCATGCAAAAGGAGTGACGCCATTGATGTGGTATAATTCGGGGGGACCGCATACAGGCGTTAGTTCGACCCCCCGCGACCGGATGCTCACGCATGAAAACAGGGTGGAAGAATTTACCCGGTTGAAAAAACTGGGCGTTGCAGGTGTAAAAGTTGATTTCTTCGAGAGTGAAAAGCAGGATATGATCAAATACTATCTTGACATTTTAGAAGATGCGGCTCAATTTCAAATGATGGTTTATTTTCATGGTTGTATTGTACCGAGAGGATGGTCAAGAACCTATCCTAACCTGATGACCTATGAGGCAGTACGCGGTGCTGAATGGTACAACAACACACCCGACTTCTCAATGCCTGCACCGGAGCATAATACGATTCTTCCTTTTACACGCAATGTGGTAGGGCCAATGGATTATACACCGGTAACGTTTACCAACTCGCAGTTTCCACATCTTACTTCGTATGGTCATGAATTAGCTTTAAGTGTGTTATTTGAATCCGGCATTCAGCATATGGCCGACAGGCCTGAAGGATATCTTGCGCTGCCGGATGCAGCTAAAACATTTTTGAAGGAAGTTCCCAATGCATGGGACGATATAAAACTATTGGATGGCTACCCCGGAAGAGATGTTATAATAGCACGTCGTAAAGGAAATGCATGGTATATAGGAGGGATCAGCGCTGAACAAAGAGAAAAAACAAAAGCAATAAAGTTTGACTTCCTGCCGCAGGGTGCCAGGTACAAGCTGACGCTGATAACAGATGGCAAGCATGATAAAGACCTGGCAACGCAATATCTGGTAGTGGACAGTTCCAGCTCAATTGATGTTAAAATGCTTCGGCGCGGGGGTTTTGCAGCAGCATTGAAACCGATGCCATAAAACCATTAACCACAGGCAAAAAGGGAATTACAGTAGCCCGTCCCCCGGCAATAATACAATAGGTTATTGGCGGATTAAATTAATATTAACCCTGCAATTTTTTCAAATAATTGTAGCTATTGGTAACATTTTCCATTGGTTGCGGCGCACCATCCTGCTCTACAAAAAAGTATTTCATTCCCGACAATTGCGCATTGTCGAACACGCGTTTAAAGTCCACCAACCCGGAGCCCACTTCAGCGGGGTTCAGGGTGTTTTTGTCGAGGTCTTTTGCGTGCCATAACGGGTAACGGCCGGGATGCAGTTTAAACAATGCAACAGGATCCTGTTTGGCCTTGGTTGCCCAGGCAAGGTCCAGTTCCATTTTCACCGTCTCTTTATCTGTATTGTCCAATATATAATCAAACGGCCGGTGGCCTTCTATCTCGTCAAATTCGGTCACATGGTTATGATAGGCGAACTGGATGCCGTTCTTTTTGCAAGCCTCTCCTGTTTTATTAAAAACCTCCACCGCCTTTTTAATTTCATCCATCGTGCTTACTGGTATGCTGGAACATACCAGGTAACTTAACCCGCCTTCCGCCGCGTTATCTGCCAGTTGCTGGTAATTATCGGTAAGATTAAGTGGCTTGGGCGCATCCTTCATCTTCTCCATCATAGCTTGTATCCTGGCGGAGTCTGCAGCATTTTTTGCCATTTTCAACACCTGGTCCATTCTATAAGGTGCACCACCTACATGGGCGGAGCGCCAGTGCAAACCAGCTCCCTTTACCAGCGCAGCAAATTCCTTTGGCGTGTAACCATAGAAATTGCCTTTTTGCGAGCCGGCACTTTCCACTTCCCGGTAGCCAATGGCTGCCAGCTTTTCCAGGGTACCTTTTGCGTCCGAAATCATCAGGTTGCCCAGCGTGTATAATTGAAGGCCGATAGGAACAGCTTTACTCCCGCCAAAAACTGAAAAAGCGCGACCCAGATGCGGAAACAATAAACCTGTTAAAGCAAGTGTGCCGGAAGTTTGTAAAAAATTTCTCCTGGTTGCCATCGTCGTTGTTTGTAGAATGAACAATAAAGTTACCGTATTCCCGAACTGGTATAAGCAAGTTTAAGGTATTTATACAAAAAAGCAATCTTTTTGGGAAAGCAGGAATATTTAAACCTGCTTTGAGCGTAAAAAAGCGGGTCCTGAATTCGTGCCTTTTACAAATTTGTTTTTATTGCCCTTTTATCTTTAACCGGCAGCCGGATGTCTCTCAAGTAGACCGTTTTCGATTTATTGAATACAATAACCGGAACAGATTTACCTGAAATTATATTTATTTTTTGTAAACGGATACCGGATACATCATCAAAAATCACCGCTGACCTGAAATCCTCTTTTTGATATTTTACGCTGATGTTTTTCATGCTAATACCGTTTACATGACGGCAATATAAGCCCCATGCAGGTAATTCACCAAACATCGAGAATTCCGGGTAAGCAGCTACATTCTCAGGAATACTGTGTAAAGAGTCAGCACTCACAAAGGCACTGTCTTTGCTGGCGCCGCCTTCGTACACAATTTCAATACTATCGAGCACCACATCTTCAACCGGGTTATCAGGCAAGCCGGTAACGGACGAAGGAAATACATTGTGCGGATAGCGCAGCAATGGTCCTTCCATAGTATATCCTTTGTCTGGCTTACCAGAAGGGATGGCTGCTTTGACATTGGAAATATGTACATGTCTTACTTTACTAATCACTGTATCCTTATTTCTGTGACCAAGACGAATAAAGATGGCATTGCCGGTATTTGTAGCCGTTACATTACGGATATCAACATCCTCCAGTATTCCACCGTCTACCGCTTCCAGCGCAATGGCAGAACGGTACGTATCAAACACCGTGATATTACGGACTGTAATATTTTTAAAACCACCGTGAGATGCCGTACCGAATTTTAATGCACTGGCACTTGACCGAATCCGGCAATTGGCGATATAAATATTTTCACAACGTTTATTCCTGTCTTCAGATTTTAGGCAAATGCCATCATCATCGGCATTGAAAAAAGAATTGGTAATGCGCACATTTTTACAATCTACCAGGTCTATGCCGTCATTGTTCCAGAAAATATTGCTTTCCACATGGATACTATCTACCACCAGGTTGCTGCAGTTCTTGTAATTCTGCACCCAGCACAATCCGTCTTTTATAAAAATGCCTTTTATGGCAATGCCATCACAGTTTTTAAATTCAATTATTTTAGGCCGGTTTCTTTCTTCAGGCCGCACCTGGTGCCAGGGATTTTCGGTTTGCCATTCACTATCCGCCAAAGTACCTGCGTGCAGCATTACATAAATATCTTTCAGTAATTCATTGCCCTGTCCATCAATAGTTCCTTTGCCGGTAATTCCGATATTGTGTTGGTTAGTGGCTACAATTAAAGCAGAAGCGTCTTTAGCACCATAGTCAATCCGCTTTGCAGTGGCCAATAAACTGGCACCTTCAGCCAGGTGAATGGTTACACCTGTTTTTAATTCAATTACACCGGTTAAAAATTTTCCCGGAGGAAAAAGCACGATACCGCCTCCGTTTTTTGCTGCTTTATCAATAGCTGTCTGAATTGACACCGTGTTAGTGACCAGCCCATCACCAATAGCGCCGTAATCTTTTATATTGTAGGTATGCTGCGCCCATCCACTATAATTTATCGCCAACAGCAGGAAGGTTATCTGTATTTTCATAAAGAAGATTGAAATATTTTGTTTTATTAAAAAGCAGCTTGAATTATCTTCCTGTATTTATTGTACAATTTAACAGATACGACAACGCTGTTGCCTGTTGTCAACAGCGGGTAATCTTTTCTTTTATTTACCCAGTTCCATTCCCATTGAGCAATACCTTTTTGAAAAGCAGGTAAATCCAATTGTTTCCCCTGCTGCATGCATTGCATAACTGTGCCGAAGAACTGCTGCCATCTTGGTTTGTAAAAATCATTCATTAACCCGCTCCATTGCCGGCATGCATATTCATGCAATGGACAGTTGGCATCGCCCCATAAGGTAATGATATCTTTTGCATTCATTTCATACAAGGCTTTTTCGGGTTTAGTGATGCCCCATTTACGGGCAGCGCTTATCCATGGACCCAGCATAAAATCTTTACGTGTTGCCAGCAGTTTATCCATGTCTTCGATTAATTCAATAAACTGCCCGCTGTGTTTTTTAAATGCGATGCTGTCATTGTTTTTATAATCCGCAGCAAATTGCTGTTGCAGCGGCAGGGCGTAATTTGCCAGTACCTGCCTGGTCAGATCTGTTAAGTCGAACTGAAATCCATCGCTGTTTTTACATTTACCAGCTGCTTTTATCAAGGCATCCCAGGCAGGCAACAGGTCCCGGGCATTGTAGTTAAGCTTTGTTTTTGTCCATCTTGTTAACGAGTCAAATGTGGGCCTTCCCTGTATGATGGATTCAGCGCCATCGCGTATGTATTTATCAGCAGGAACTGTATAAACGGTTTGTCGCAGTATATTCCATGCAGTCAAAGCTTCCTGCGATATGGTGCCGTAACGGTTGCGGACATATTGAGGCAACCATTTATTTAAATCAATCACATCCGCAGCCCAGGTATTATCCATCATCAACTCATACATTACCGGATTTTGTTCAATGGCCTCCATGGTTAAACCAATCCCGCTTAGCTTTCCCCGTTTGTCATCGTGTAGTGCATTAGCTGGTTCGGTGGCTACTGTTTCCATGCGGCCAAACAAATTGGTGTTTCCGCCAAAATTGTTCAGCATGTTCCATACCCATGGTTTGCCATAAAATGCAGCGCTGCGTTTCCACACGGGTTCAATCTCGGCGGCCAGGTCAAGCAATAGCATTTTGTTATCCGGAACCGCTTTCAGCAAGGCTTCTGTCTGAGGTTCTTTCCAGAATTTTCTGTCACTGTAAAACAACCATCCCTGCATTACCCATATTGCGGCAGTATCGGCCTGGCGCATACCTTCATAAACCCTGGCACTTAGCCTACTTAGAAATGCGGAGTCATCGGAGGGCGGTTCGTTTTCATTAAAAGTATCGGCACTGTATAAATGATCGGTGCCCAGCAACGAGGTTTGCTTCTCAAGAAATTTCTTTCCAATTTCTGCAAACAGCGGGTCTTCGGCATCAAGAATATAGGTATCGGCAAAACCATTTGTCCAGTTGGTGGTTTTTAATTTTGCGTTGGGATATTTCTTTTTAAAAGCGGCCGGCACATGACCGGTAAATGCCGGCAAAACCGGTTTCATGCCGAGCGCTCTTTCGCGTGCAATAATTTTCTGTTGTAAATCAAAATGTGTTTTCATCCAGTTCAGTGGAAGCGGGCCGCCCCATCCGTCAAGATTGCCCATCCAGAACCATGAGAAATAGGAAGGGCCGCAAAAAAAATCTTTGAGGTCTTCATCAGTAAACCCCATTTCTTTATAGAGCAGGTACCATGTATATTCTTCACCGGTTATTGCAAGCGGCATATTAATGCCATGCAGTGCCATCCAGTCTATTTCTTTTTCCCAGCGCGGCCAGTCCCACCAGCTCATGCTATAATTGAACGTACAATAGTTCATATAATAGCGGTAGGCATAGGGGCTTGTTTTACGAATCTTCGCTGCAACCTTCGGCAAAACAGCAGGTAGCTTTAGATTGGTACCGTTCCAGGTTACCTGGCAATGGCAATACATATTGAGGTAATAATACAAGGCGGAAGCAATGGCTGCGCCGCTACTGCCACGCAAAACAATTCGGTTGTTGTGGTAATCAATTTCGAAGACATCTTTTCCCTCCTCAGTTTTTACTGAAGCTATTTCAAACTGGTTGGCCTGTGCAGGTACAATCCGTTGCAGCAGCGCTTTTCCGGCAGCGAGATTTATCTGGGCGAATGAACAGGAAGACAATGCAAGCAATATGATTATAATTCTTATCCGCATTAAATTGTTTTTGTATAACAAGCACTGTGCGCCGCTAAGCAAAGTAAAGAAGAAGCAAAGCAAATCCGGCGCTTTAGTTCCCTCTGAAAAAGGAATATTTTTATTAAAAGCTTATTATCGGTTTTCAATGCCGTTCTTCCAGTAATGTTTCCGGGTTTGGTTCAGGCCTTTCACCCAGAAAAATCCCGGAGTGCAAAAAAACTCCGGGATTAACCAATTCCATATTATCAAACTAAAAATCAATACCCTGGATTCTGAACAAGCGCGGGGTTAACTGAAAATGCAGCAGTTGGTATCGGGAAAATTCTTTTGTAAGTACTTGCATCTGTTTTAAATCCCCACTGGCCTTCATATTTTCCAAAGCGGATAACATCATTCCGGTGCCATCCTTCCCATGCAAATTCGCGGCTGCGTTCTGCATAGATGAAATTCAAATCAACTGTTGATACCGGCGCCGACGTGGTACGAACGGCCCTCAATTGGTTTACCAGTGAGACAGCGGTGGCGCCACCGGTAGCAGTTCCACCGCGAAGGATGGCTTCGGCTTTCATTAATATGATATCTGAATAACGGAATACCGGTTCATCATTGTTCTGGTTTCTTGACAAAGAAGTAGCATCCGGATAAAATTTGATATTGCGGTAACCCATGTTCCAGGCAATCTCATCATTACCTGCATCAAAAGAAGGGACACTTTGCCTTAGTACAATATTAGGGGTAAGGTTTACCTGGTAAGTATAAACGCCGGAGGGGTTGGGGCCCGTGTAGGTTTGGTCATAACCAAGATTGGTGGTTGTAACGGTAATGGGAGTTACACCATCCGGGCGGAATTGCAAACCAGTCAGCCATTGTTTGTTCCTGATATCATTTGCATCATTGAAATTGGCATAAAATTCAGGCAATGTGCTTGCGGGCCCGCCGGTGGTATATGGTATATTAAAGAAATTGTACCCTGCGCCAGCGGCCACCTGCCCCATTGAACGGGGCACATCATAACGTGCTTTGTAGTTGGCCGACCTGCCCAAAAATCCTGAGGAAGTTGCATCAAAAGGAATTGCAAATATAAATTCATCCTTGCTTCCCGGAGAAGTTGGCCCATTGGTTGGATAAAACATCTGCAGGTAGTTGGCAATGGTTGCCAGGTTATACTTGCCGGAATTGATAATGAAATCACAGGCTGCTATACAATCGTTGTAGCGTGCTGTGGTTGTGTAGTATTCGGCATTCAGGTACATCTTAGCCAGCAATGCATAAGCCATGTATACGGTTGGCCTTCCGTATGTGTAGGTATTCACATTTGTATTGAGATACGGAATGCAGGATTTGATATCATTTTCCAGCCATGCAAATACCTGCGCACGCGGCACATTGGTGTGCGGCGTAAAATCTCCGTACACCGTATCAAGCGGCACGTTACCGTAGTTGTCCATCAGCATGAAATATGCCAGCGCCCTTACCATTTTTAATTCTGCCAGGTTGGTGTTTTTTGCAGCACCTTCAGGCATGGCCTGTTGTAATACAGAAGAACTTTGGTTCACGGTACCGATAATGGTAGTTAACCAGGTCCAGTTGCCGTTTACATAGCCATTGTCTTTTGTCCAGCTATGGTAATGCATTTGCTGGTTTTGTGCTCCGTCAAACCAGTTCCCGCCCCGTGCTTCCATAATACCCTCATCTGTACTATAGCATTGCTGAAAGAAATATTCGGTAGACCAGTTGCCCCGCAGCGCTACATAAGCCGGTCCGGATGCCTGTATAAACTGGTTTGAATCCTGTGGGAAAATACTGGGTGTTAACTCTGTTGTAACCGGAACAACAATTTTATGACAGGAAGCAAGTGCAACCGCTACCAACACCGGTAAAGAAATATATTTTAATAGCCTTTTCATGATAATATTTTTTTATGTAGGTTTTATTAGAATGAAACATTTGCACCAAAAAGGAATGTGCGTGTTTTAGGATAGAAATTGTTATAATCAATACCCGGTGCAATTCCTCCCTGGTTCACCTCAGGATCAACTCCTTTAAACCCGGTAATTACAAAAAGATTATTTACCGATGCATATAACCTCAGTGTTTTTACATAACGGCCAATGTTTTTAAAATTATAACCCAGTGTGGCATTATCAAAGCGCAGGTAGCTGCCGCTCTCGATAAACCTGGAAGAATACCTGTAAGAATTAAAATCTGCGGTAGATTCATTGCCTGCATCTACAAGAATATTTGTGTACTGTGCAGTAGCCGGCCTGAATAAATCAGCACGCGTTGCATTGTATATTTTATTACCAAACACTCCTCTTAAGAAAATATTCAGGTCGAAGTTTTTGTAATGAAAATTGTTTGACCAGCCAAGCAGTAATTTGGGTTGTGCATCACCCAGGTAATGATAGTCTGAGCCGGTTACGGGCGTGGTGGTTGTTTTTCCTGTTGCGTCAATGTATTGCGATACACCGCTGCTGTTTTTACCGGCATATTGAAAAGTAAAGTATTGCCCGATGGGGTGGCCCACTTTCAGCAACTCCAATGAGCTACCCGATTGCCCGGCACCTTCCGGAAAGCCTACACGAACAGAGTCGCCACCGGCAAACAGCGGATTGGTGAGGCTGGTAATTTTATTTGTATTGTGTGCAAGGTTGAGGCTGCTGGACCAACTGAAATTTTTATTGGATACCAATGCTGCATTCAATGTAAGTTCAATACCCTTGTTGTTGATGCTTCCGCCATTGGCAACAATTTTGCCGGCAGGAATAAGAATGGGATCGACGGCATAAGCATAAATCATACCGGTGGTGTTTTTGTTATACACATCTATAGAACCGGTTAACTTACCTTTTAAGATTCCGAAATCAAGACCGATATTGGTGGTCGCTGTTTTTTCCCATTTAAGATTGGGGTTGGCTGCCTGTGTAGCGCCCAGTGCACTGGTAAGTACGCCATTGTAATTATAGTTACCCAGGTTGCCCCCGGAAATAACCTGCGCAGAATATGCGTTAAAGCCAGATGAATTACCCGTAACACCATAGCTTGCCCTTAATTTCAAATCGGAAAATAACTGCTGGCCCTGCATGAAACCTTCCTGGTTAATTCTCCAGGCTACAGCTCCTGAAGGAAAATAACCCCAATAGTTATTGGCACCAAATACGGAGCTGCCATCACGCCTGATGGACCCCTGGAATAAATATTTTTCTTTGTAATTATAATTTAC
>Ga0157378_10001468_pt1 | contig 21295 bp, 15 predicted proteins | sample M65metaG_FD_115309 | JGI IMG/M metagenome (GOLD analysis project Ga0157378, IMG submission 115309) | Miscanthus rhizosphere microbial communities from Kellogg Biological Station, Michigan, USA - M6-5 metaG | ecosystem: Host-associated > Plants > Roots > Rhizosphere > Soil | place: USA: Michigan...
GCCTGATTTGCGTGATTTTCGACCTGAAGGGCGTCACGCACATGGACAGCGCGGCGATCGGAGCCATCGTCCGCTGCCACGCCAAGCTCAAGAACGCAGGCGGTGCGCTGCGCCTCGCGGCTGCTCAGCCGATGATCGCCCACAGCCTGCAAATTACAAAAGTGGATCGCATCGTTTCCGTCTACTCCGGCGTTTCCGAGGCTGCGCAGAATTTTGCTCCGTCCAATAGCGCCAATCCCGCTTGAGCACTGCCGCCCGGCAAATTCGCGACTTCGCTCCTGGTCTAAAGATACGAAGCTTGTCCCTTGCCTCTTGCCTAGCTCGCGCCCGGTGACGGCAGGGGAAACAGCAGCAGGTTGCGTTTGCCGGGAGGAATGACACCCAACATCCGGCCATCGGGGGAGATGTCGAAATCGCGGAACGTCAGGCCGTGGAGAATGGGAACCGGGTCCGGCTGAATTACCGGGATCAGGTCGGAACTCGTTCCTTTGGCTCCTGCGAGCGGCGGCAGCACGATCCACACCAGATCGCCGGACTTGTGTTCCGGTGACCGCTTGATGAGCAAATGCTGTTCGTCGGCGGACCATTCGACGGCGCCCAAGCCAATGCGCACACGTGCGATACGGTTGGGGTTTTCCAGGTCGCGGACTTCGAGCACCTCTTTGTCGATGAAATAAGCAACGTGCTTGCCGGAAGGAGAGACGGACAAACCTGTTTCGTACCCGTCGAGCGTGGCGAGTTCCTTGTCGTCCTGCGCCAGCAGTTCCAAGCGCTGCAAACGGGGCGGACCGGACATGTTGCGGTCGCGCTCGATGGCAATGGCGGAATTGGAGTGCGGAACCTTTACCGCTGCGATGAACGTCCTTCCTTCAAATGCCGGTCCAGCCGGCCCGGTCTTGACGTTGGCAAACTTGAATGAGTAAAGCAGATTGGGCTGCACAGCTTCGGTGAGATAGACCATAGTGGCGCCGTCGGCGAGCCACATGGCTCCGGAAGAATTGTGAATCACCGCGTTGTCGCCGCTCAGTTTGATTTCGCGTCCCGAGTCGTCGAGCACCAGCGTCATCCGTTCGTCCTGCGCGTGGCTCGATTCGTCCAGTATGGTGCTGGTCAGAAGCTGCACCAGGACCAATTTTCCATTCGGCGAAAACGAAAATCCCTCGACCAGGTAAGTGAAGGGAGGCGTGGTGGGCCGGTCTTTTTCTTCTTTGCTCTTCTTGCGCTTCTTGCCTTTTTCGTCGACCTCTTCGTCCGAGCTGTCGCTTTCAGCCGGTGCGACAGGCTTCATCACCGTAAACTTTTCCCCCTGGAAGATGCGTTTGCTGCGGCCGCCGGAGTCGCGAAGGTAGATGTCGTCGCGCTGCATGTCGTATTTCTTGTTGCGATACATGCGGCGAACCGAGTAGACCACGCGGCCATCGGGAGCGAAAGCAAAGGCGGTCACGTCTTCGTCGATATTGACGGCGGGCTTTTGCAGGTCTTGCGCTTGCGCTGCCTTCGGGAAGGAAACCAGGAAAACACCGCCGGAAAGACACCCCGCCAGGATCGGGGCCAGCGCCCTCAAGAAGGTGAGAAAGTGGCGGGTAATGCGGCGCCGGTTCGGTTGTCGAGCTTCGATTGGCGGGTTTCCGGTCCGGGTCATGGCTTGGGATGGGGCCCCGTAAATTCGGAGCAGCAGGGTTTTTCCTTGGGTTTGAACTCCATGAATTCGATGCGAGTCTGATCCGGATCGTAGAGGTTCAGCTGCCACTTCCCGTCGCGGCCGACTTTCGGCTCTTCGGTGAGATGCACGCCGTTCTTCACCAGCTGCTCGCGCGCCGCCTGAATGTCCGGAACGCCAAAGGCGATGTGATTCATGATGCCGCGGAGATGCTGGTCGGCATTGTCCGGTACGTTTACCATGAATTCGACCCAGTCCGTACCATCCGGAACCTGCAGGCTCACCCAGTCTGTCTCGTCGTCTTTCATCCCGCCGTGCCAGTAAGGGCGGAAGCCGAGAATGTCCTTGTAGAAATGCTCCATGGCCGCGCGATCTCGCACTACGAACCCGGCGTGAATCAAATGCAGCGGGATGCCACCGTCAGGGTACACGGTCCCCGCTCCCATGGACTGTATAAACGACAGATGATGTCCTTCGGGATCGCTGAGCTGCAGGCGGAGCGGCCAGCGGCCGGCCTTAAGCTCCCGAAACTTGACTTTCTGCGAGGTGAGGTAGCTTTTCATCCGTTTCAGGTTGTCGGTCCCGAGGAAGATCTCTTCGAGGAGGTTCGTAGGTTGCGGGGAGGGCGCGGCCTCGAGCGCAATGCTTTGTCCGCTGCCCAGCGCGAAAGCCGGAATGGGCGCGTCGTCGCAAAAGTCACAGGAGTAGCGAGGGGCGAGGAGGCGCTTGTACGCCTCACGCGAAGCCGGCACGTCGGACGCGAGAATGGTCACCCCCGAGATGTCCATAATCTTCGGGCGTGTCGCTGCTTTTCCCGACATCGCGCAGGGCGTAGCCAGCAACGCCGCCGCGTACACCAGCGCCCGGGTCAGTCGCATGCGTTATCTCCGTTCATGGCTTGGGGTGTGGCGATTCGTAAGGATGGCAGCAGGGTTGTTGAGCCGGCTTGAATTCCATGAACTCGACGCGGGTGCCGTCGGGGTCGTAAATGTCCCAGGACCATTTGCCGTCGCGGCCGATTTCCGGCTTGTCGTCGTCCGCGATCTTCAGGCCGTGCGAGCGGAGCCGTGTGTAGGTAGGCTTGATGTCCAGCACGCCCAGGGAAAAGTGGTTCTGGATGCCGCGTTCTTTTTTGTCCGCGTTCGCAGGAATGTTCAGCATGTACTCGATCCACTCGCTGCCTTCGGGAACTTGCAGTTCTTGCCAGTCCAGGCCGTCGTCCTTGAATCCGCCATGCCAGTACATGCGGAAGCCGAGCAGGCCGCGATAGAACTTGTCCTGCAATTCGCGATCCTTCACGACAAACCCGGCATGAAACAGACGCGTGCTCACCTGCTCATTTTTCGGTGTGAAGAGGCCGCCTTCGCCGTCCTGTTGCACGAACGCGATCGGGTTTCCTTCGGGATCCTTCAATTGCAGGTACTTCTGCCCCGCGGGATTTTTCGCAACCGGTTTGCTGACGATGCCGTGCGCAGCAAGATATTGCCGCATCCGGTCCACGTCCGGCGTTGCGAAGGCAATTTCGGCGACGAGGTTGTCCGGCGTGCCTCCGGTGATTTGCGCGAGGCCGATGCTTTGCCGGCCGTTCACGGAGAAGCAGGAGGCTCCGGCGCCGATGCAGTCCATGGTGTCGCCGCCGAGGCCGAGCACGCTGCGGTAAAACTCGCGCGAGGCGTGCAGGTCCGCGACGTAGACGCGCACGTAGACAATGCCCGTGATTTTGGGGCGGGGGACGTCCTGCGCGGAGAGTCGGCCGGGCGCGAACAGTAGCGTTGCGAACAGCCAGCAGAGCCGAAAACCAGCGTTCCGTGGGCCGTGCGCCTCGGGACGGGGCTGTGCCCCAGGGAAGATGGGCTCAACGGTCATGGGAGGCACCTGCGGATTTGATTTTTGCGATTTCGGCAATGCGCTGACGGAGACGCGCTTCAAAACCTTGATCGGTGGGGTGATACCACGAGCGGCCGACAAGGTTTTCGGGCAGGCATTGCATGTCGGTGGCTTTTTCGTCGTAATCGTGCGCGTATTGATAGTCTTTGCCGTAACCGAGATTTTTCATGAGCCCGGTCGGCGCATTGCGAAGGTGCAGAGGAACGGGATCGGCTTCGGTTTTCTGCACGTCTTCGTGTACTGCGCCGAAAGCAGTGTAGAGGGCATTGGATTTTGGCGCGAGGGAAAGATAAACGGCGACCTGCGCGAGAGCCAGGTTGCCCTCGGGCTGGCCGAGAAAATCGAAAGCGTCTTTTGCGGCGAGCGCGACGGCGAGCGCGCCCGGTTCGGCGAGACCGATATCTTCGCTGGCCATGCGCACCATACGGCGAGCGAGATAGAGCGGGTCTTCGCCGGATTCGAGCATGCGGGCTAGCCAATAGAGCGCGGCGTCGGGATCGGAATTGCGGACAGACTTGTGCAGCGCGGAGATGAGATTGTAGTGCTCCTCGCCGGACTTGTCGTAGCGAAGGACCTTGCGCTGCAAGACATCTTCGAGAAGATCGGAGGTGATGCGCAGCGCGCCGCCGGCGGACGGCTTGGCACTGCGGACACAAAGCTCGAGAGTGTTGTAGGCGGCGCGCGCGTCGCCGTTTGCGTAGGAAGCCATGCGGAAGAGGACGCCTTCCGAGGCGTCGATCTCTTGTTGGCCGAGGCCCCGCTCGGGATCGGCGATAGCGCGCTTGAGCAGTTCCACAAGTTGCGGCGCGTTGTGGGCTTCGAGTACGTAGACCTTGGTGCGCGAGAGCAGCGGAGAGATCACTTCAAAGGAGGGATTTTCGGTGGTCGCGCCGATGAAGATGATGTGGCCCGCTTCGACGTAGGGAAGAAAAGCATCCTGCTGGGCTTTGTTAAAGCGATGGACTTCGTCCACGAAGACGATGGTGCGCTGCCCGGACTTGGATTTATATTCGGCGGCCGCCATGACGTCTTTGATTTCCCTGATGCCCGAAAGGACGGCGCTGAAAGAGATGAACTCGGATTTGGTGAGGCGCGCGATGAGGCGAGCCAGAGTGGTTTTGCCGCAGCCCGGAGGTCCCCAGAAGAGCATGGAGCCGAGACGGTCGGACTCGATCTGGACGCGGAGCGGCTTGCCCATGCCGAGGAGTTTTTCCTGGCCGATGAATTCATCGAGCGTGCGGGGACGCATGCGTTCGGCGAGCGGTTGTAGCGCCGAAGCGGCTCGAGCGTCCGGTTCCGGCTTGATAGGAAAAAGGCTCATTGCCAACCACTTTAGTCTATCCCGATTCGTGCGCGACTTGTGGCGGGCGGTATGAGCTGGCGCTGGCGATTGGGGGAAAATCTCGCGTCATCTGTTGTGACTCGATGGGCTGGGGGGCTAGCGCGAACCGGAAATTTCTGGCGGTGCCAGACGGGAATCGCAGCAGGGCTCGAGCGAAAAGGAGGCGGAGGCGCGATGTGCGGGCGAAAGGTCGATCGGCTGGCCCGGCAGGGCGCGAGACGCCACAGCAAGAATCAGCGGAAGGCGCAGTTCTGGCAGCAGCCGGGGAGAGGGGAGGAACGGTGAGAATGGGCAAAGATGCGAACATCAAGCCACAGTGCGGAGACCGGCTTTTCGCGGGCGTTGCCTAGCCACTCGGGAGGATGCTGGCGATCCTGGCCGGCACAGAGGAGGAGCCGGCCATCCCAGCGAACGTAGGCCTCACGTCGGATGTCGCGGCAGCGGACACCGCCGGGAACCGCGTCGCCGCGCGGCGCAAGGGGTATGAGGTAATTGAATTTTACGGTATCGGCGATCTGCAGCCAGTCCTTGCGGAACGCGCGGAGATCGAAGCTGGATTCGTTGGGCAGAATGACATGGCGGACTTCGAAGATGGGTTTGTGCAGCGATAGTTTCGAAAGGCGGCAGCGGCTTCGCGTATTTCCGCGTAGTTGCCGCCTTTGCGCTGCCGTTCAAACGAAGCGGAGTCGAGACCGTCAACCGAGAAAACGATGTGGTTGACATTCCAACCACAAATTTCTTCGGGCGCGAAACGTTGGTGAATTCGACGGTAACGCGTACTGGAAAGTTTCTGAGTTTGAATAGGTAGGGCTTTTTGAAATAGAGCCAGTCGAGGCCTTCGCGTAAGGAATCAAGTTCGCGGAGCTCTGAAAAATAATGGGGAATCGAATGCAAAACCTGGCGCAGACGGCGCTGACGCCAGCCAGAGCGGCGGACCGGTTGGATTTGTAGAAGTCCCAAGCGTGCGGAGTCTTTATACATAAATAGTAATCAAGTTCCGGTTGGTGTAGCAACCAAAAAGTATCGTATTCGGAAATAAAACGCACTAGCGGTCGTAGATTGGCTAGTCCGACGCAAGGGAGCAGCGAGTTTCGCAACCCCCAAGCCGGCAACGATTCCGGCGCTGCCGTGGCTGGCGCGATAACCAGGGCGCAGCGGCGTCCGCGGCGGACAATCCCTAACCTCTCGAAGCCCGCCGCGGAAGCTCGTTTAGTTTTTGATGGGGCCGCCCGCGCCGCCGGTCGTGACCTCGCTGCCGTCGAGATTCAAGATCTTGTACATGAACTCGTCGTTTTCCTTGATGAGGACGGTCATGCGGCCCTTGGCGGGAACCAGAACGTCGATTCCCGCAGCAGGTTCAGTTTCTGGCTTAAAGAGGCGAAGGCGGTAGTCGAAGTTGTCTTCGTTGAGAAAGATGACGCGGCCGCCATCGGGTGTGACGTCGACTTCACCGGGGGGAATCGGTTGCTGACCCTCAATGATGACCGAGGCGGCTTTAGGGAGTGCGGAGTATGTTGCGCGTTCGGCAGCGGACATAGCCATTGTTGATTCTCCTTTTCGAGATGATTGGGGACCGAAAGTTCCTGGGTATGGAGCCCAAATACAGGCGCACGCGTCCGGGTGATCGAGGCAAGTCCGCGTTAGGCTCCCGCTTTCCACCATGCTGGCAGTGGAAGGCGGACGCTACGAGGACTTTGACGGACGCAGGCCAGAGAAACCGGGATCGGCGAGCAGCGGGATTAACGCGGGCCGCTGTTGCAGGTCAGAGAGAGTGTATCCGTTTTCAAGGCTTAGGTGGGCAAATTGAAGGGCGCGTCGGCGGTCGCCGAGATCGAGGTAGGTTTCGGCAATGTCGGCGAGGATGGCTGGGTCTTTCGGAGAAAGTGCGAGAGCGGATTTGGCGCGAGCGAGAGCTTTGTCGCGGAGTCTGTCTTCGGCGTAAAGCATCGAGAGCATGGATTGCGCGGATGCGTCGCCGGGATTGACGGCGGCATATTGCTCGACGAGAGACAAGGTTTTGGAACGCGCGGCGCGCATCTGGCGGTCATCTTTGAGCCAGGTATAAGCGAGCTGGAGGTTCGACCAGACGCGCCAGTCCTTGTCGTTGAGTTCGAGGGCTTTGCGCGTTGCGGCGGCGGAATCGGCATAGCGCTTTTGCAGGATGTAAAGCCAGCCGACGTTGGCGTAGGCCTGGTAGTTCGGCGCGAGCTCAATCGATTTCTGGAAGGCGGCTTCGGCTGCTGCGAGGGATTGCGAGTCGCCAGCCTGGAGATACTGGACGCCGAGATCGCTGTAGGCTTCGGGATTGTCGGGAGTGAGTTCGATGATGCGGCGGTACTGGAGGATGGCGTCCTGGCCGCGCTTCTCTCGGTCGTAGAACTCGGCGAGGGCGCGATGGCCGTCCCAGTAGTCGGGGCGAAGGGCGATAGCGTTTCGTAGGTTGGCTTCGGCGTCGGTGGCGCGGCCCATCTGTTCGTAAACGCGTGCCATGCCGATGAGGGCGTCGGCGTCGCGCGGGTTGATGGCGAGAACTTTCTGGAATTCTCCGAGGGCCAGATCGTGTTTGCCGAGAGCCGACTGCAGCAGGCCCTCGGTGACATGGACGGAAGGAAGGTGCGAATCGAGGTCGGCGGCTTTCTGGCAGTTGGCAAGGGCGGCTTCGATCGAAGCGGGGTCGTGGTCCATCAGGAACTTGAGGCGATAAGCTTCGCCGAGGGTGGCGTAACCGAGCGCGAAGCGAGGATTTTGCGCGACGGCGGAATTGAGCTCGGTGATTGCGAGAGCGGGATTGCCGGGTTTGTCGTAGCGCTGCAGGTAGCCTAGGGCTTTGAGATAGGACTCGTAGGCGGTGGGAGCCACGCTGGCCGAAGAGGAGGTGGAGACGCCACTGGAGCTCACTTTCATCATGGCGGCCAGGCGAGCGACGGCCTGGGTCTGCAGGGCCGCGAGGTCGCCGGCGGGATTATCGAGCTGCGCCGAGCCGATTTGGCGGAGACGCCTCGAGTCAATCAGCACGACGGTGAGAGAAACGTCGGAACCTTCGCGGGCGAGGGAGCCCTGGACAACCATGGTGGCGCCGACTTCGCGGAAAGCGCCGGCCGGATCATTGACGTGCCGGCTGCGGACAACACTCGCGGGGACCACCCAGAGAGAGCGCTGCGCGGCTTCGAGGTTGGAGAGCTGGTTGGTGAGCGAGTCCATGAAGCCGGCGGCGACGGGCTGGTAATCGGGGTCGTCCGTGGTGAAGGGAAGGACGGCGATATGTTTTTCGGTGCTCGCGTAAGCGAAGCCGGCGATGCGTTCGCGGGAAGGGGGAAGCAGGAGCGCGACGGCGGCGACAAGGATGACGCTCAGCGAAGAGATGGCGAGCCAGCGCGTGGCGCTGGAGCCGCGAGTGGTCCAAGTGGGGGTGGACGCGTTTTGCATCATCTGCTTCATTTCGCGTGGGGTGACGGCGTGAGTGTGAGTGGGGTCGGAGACGGGCGACGGCCGGGCCAGGATTTCGCAGCGCGCGGATTCCATGTCAGCGAGCATTTCGCCGGCGTTGCCATAGCGGTGCTCGGGCTTCTTGGAAAGCGCGCGATAGAGGATGGAGCTTAAAGGAGCCGGGACCAGGTCGAGAGCACCGGGCGGCTGATTGAGAATGGCGAAGGTCATCGCAGTGCTGCTGGGGCGGACGAAGGGATGATTGCCGGTGAGCATCTGGACCAGGATGACGGCCAGGGCCCATACGTCGGAGCGCTGATCGACGGTTTCGCCGAGAATTTGCTCGGGGGCCATGTAGGGGAGAGTGCCGGTGGCCGACATGGTCTGCGTGGCGCTAGCGCTGGCGATGATGCGCGCGAGGCCGAAGTCGACAATTTTAGCGACGCCGGATTTGGTGATGATGATGTTGGAGGGTTTTACGTCGCGGTGGACGATGTTCGCAGCGTGCGCCGCGGATAGGCCACGAGCCGTCTGGATGGCGAGGTCCAGAGCTTCGGAGACCGGCAGGCTGGCGCGCGAGAGTTTTTGCGCGAGGGTTTCGCCCTCGTAAAACTGCATGACGATGAAGAGATGGCCGCCGGAGGTTTCTTCGAGGCCGTGGACGACGCCGACGTTGGGATCGTCGAGAGCCGAAGCGGAGCGAGCTTCGCGGCGTAGATTTGTTTTGTCACCGGCTGAAACCGTGAGGTGTTCGGGGAGGAATTTGAGAGCAACGGTGCGCTCGAGTTTGGTGTCGAAGGCCTGATAGACGACGCCCATGCCGCCGGCGCCGAGTTTTCTTAGGATGTGATAGTGGCCGACGGTCTGGCCGACCAGAGAAGGGCCGGAGGCAAACAGAGACTGCGCGGGAGTTTTCTGGTCGAGCATGGACGACCTGAGCGGGCTTTGGGCGGCGCTGTGCATGGATTTTAGGCTTCCTGGCTGCGCGGTAGCAACCCAATTCAAGCTGATGACCCTGTTGGATAGTGAACTTACGGCGGATTTCGTTTCATTGCGCCGCGGCGGTTGCGGGGGCTAGGAAGCGCGCTGGCGGGCGGCTTCGTAGAACAGGACCGCGGCGGCAGCGGCGGCGTTGAGGGATTCGACGGAAGAGGACATGGGGATGCGGATGCGGGCGTCGGCGGCGCGCTCGATTTCTTCAGGCAGGCCCTGGCCTTCGTTGCCGATGAGGAGGGCTACGGGGCGACACCAGTTGACTTGCCAGGGAGTGAGAAGCGGCTCCGTGTCCAGCGAAGATTCGCTTGAGCTGGTGGCCATAACGGAAATTCCGGCCGCGCGGAGCTGTTCGATAGCGGCAGCGGCGGCGTGGCCGGCGAGTACGGGAAGATGCAAAGCGGCTCCGGCAGAGGCTCGCAAGGCTTTCGGAGCAAATGGACTGGCAGTGCCGCTTTGACCTGAAGCCGCGGTGATGGCGGCCGATGCGCCGAACGCGGCAGCGGTGCGGAGAATGGTCCCGACGTTGCCGGGGTCTTGTACGCCGACGAGGACCAGGATGAGCGGGGAAGAGCAGGCTTCTCCGGTGCGAATGATTTCTTCAAGCGTTACCGAACGAGTGGTGACGAGCGCCGCGACGCCTTGCGGATGCTCGGTGTCGGCGATGCCTTCAAAGAGGCGGTCGGTCGTGTGGAGCAGGGGGATTCTGACCTCCGGGCGATCCAGATAAGGAGCAAGGCGAGCGTGATGGCGAGCTCCGGATTCGCTGAAGAGAACTGCGCGAATGGGGCAGGCGGAGCGTAGGGCTTCTTCGACCAGGCGCGGGCCTTCAACACCGACGGCGCCGGATTCGGTGGGGAGTCCGCCGCGGAGAGCCATTCTGAACTCCTTGAGCCATTTGTTTTCGCGGCTGGTGATCACTGCGGTCGCGGACGAAGCCGTCCCGGCGCGCGAGCGAAGCGATTTGGAGGGCGTGGACATTCTAGGCGAGTGAGGTTAGCAGAGTTTCGAAGAATCGTGGAGCCGGGGACGGCGCAGGCCGCGCGGGAAGTTGTGAGAGTTCTGCAACAGAAAATTCAACGAACGTTAACCCATATGGCCGGCTCCAGACCGAAGAATCGTTCGCGTCAGAAAATGCACGGCGCTTCAGGAGAGAAAAAACACAAAGGGAGAAACGTCTCGTGAAAACAAAGTTTTTGTGGGTGGCGGCGGTCGCGGCGGGAATGAGTCTTGGCGGCGCGATACAAGCAGAAGGGCAAGTGAAATTGATTGCGAAGGGGACGCTGACGGAATCTAGCGCCGGACTGTACGCGGATTTGTCGGGGCTCGACTACAACCTGGAGAACGGAGCGCCGGCGAACCTGCTGGGCAGACTCGGATCGGCGCTCGCTTGGGGATATGGGGACACCTTTTTGGCGCTGCCGGATCGCGGACCGAACGCGGTGAGCTTTGATTCGCTGGTGGACGACACGGTGAGTTATGTACCGCGGTTTCACACCATCAAGATGAACCTGCAGCCAAGCAGCGCCGGGCTGCCGTTTACCCTGACCCCGACGCTTGAGGCCACCACGCTGCTATACAGCCACTCGCCGCTTACCTATGGAAGCGGATCGGGGTTGGGAGTCGGTCCGGGCGCACCGGCGATCAACACGCCGTCGCGGAGCTATTTTTCGGGACGGTCGGACAATTTTGACCCGGACCAGACTTCGGGGAATCCGACGAATGCGCGACTGGATTCGGAAGGCATTCGGCTGTCCGGCGACGGGAAGCGGATTTACATCTCGGACGAGTACGGACCGTACATTTATGAGTTTGACCGGGCGAGCGGGGACCGGATCCGGGCGTTCAAGCTGCCGGAGCATCTGTTTGTTTCGACCTTAAGCGCGCAGGGCGCGGTAGAGATAGCGAGCAACAGCAGCGGGCGCGTGGCAAACAAGGGCATGGAAGGACTGGCGCTCACCCCGGATGGCAAGACGCTGGTGGGGATCATGCAGAACGCGTTGCTTCAGGACGCGGCAGAAGGCGGGGCCGCGGCGAATCTGCTGCGGATCGTGACGGTGGATGTGAGCACCGGCAAAACCACTCATGAATATGCGTACCTGCTGACGACCGGGTCGGGCGTGAGCGAAATCACGGCGCTCGACGGCCAGGAATTCCTGGTGGATGAACGCGACGGCAAAGGCCTGGGCGACGGCAGCAAAGCCAAGGTGAAGCAGATCTTCAAGATCGATCTGGCCGGAGCGGCGGACGTGCAGGGCATGAACGGAACGACGGCGGCGGCGAATGCCGTGAGCAAGACGCTGTTCCTCGATGTGGTGAAAGAACTGACGGCGAACGGAATCACGGCCGATCAAATTCCGGCGAAGCTGGAAGGGATCACACTGGGTCCGGACGTGGACAACCACGGGACGACACTGCATACGCTGTGGGTGGCGAATGACAACGACTTCCTGCAGGATCTGAACGGGCCGGGGAGCAATCCGAACCAGTTCTTTGTGTTCGGGTTTACGGATGTGGATCTGGCCGGGTCGCTGCTGGTGTCCCAGCAGCCGCAGGGTTCGGCGAAGAAGGACTAAAACAGAAGCGTTAGCGCGGCAGTCGCAGCGTAAGTAAGATTGGCGCGAATCCGGCCAACGGGTTCGCGCCTTTTTCTTTGCGAGCGGTCAGCGAGAAACGCCGCGGCGGAGCGGAGAAGAGTTATTGCGCGGTTAGTAGGGGTGTGGTAGCGTCGCGCGCGAGCGTGGCAGCGGGCGCGGAGCGCTGCGGTGAAAGCAGACTTCTCCGCGAGGGGCAATCGTTTTGTCGGCTGAAATCCTACGGGTGAGCGCGCAGTCGCCTTCGCCGGATGTCTTGCGTTATGCAGCAGAGCGACTGCAACGCGGCGAAGTGGTGGCGATTCCTACCGACACCGTGTACGGACTCGCGGCGGACCCGTTTAATTTGTCGGCGGTGGAAGAGATTTTTCGAGTGAAGGGGCGGCAGGAAGAGCGGGCGCTGCCGATCCTGGTGAATTCGCTGGACCAGGCCATGCTGCTGGCCAGGGAAGTGCCGCGAAACTTCTTGCGATTGGCGGAAGAGTTCTGGCCGGGTGCGCTGACGCTGGTGGTGGACGCCTCGCACCGCTTGCCGCTGAAGGTGACGGCGAATACCGGGCGGATTGCGCTGCGCTGGCCGCGCAGTGAAGTGGTGGGGCGGTTGATTGAAGAGTGCGACAGTCCCCTGACCGGGACGAGCGCCAATTTGTCGGGATCGCCGTCGTGCACGAGCGCGGAGATGGTGATGACTCAGCTGGGGGACCGGTTGGGGCTGATTCTGGATGCGGGCGAGACGAAATCGGCGAAGCCTTCGACCATCGTGGAACTGCACGGGGACGAGTGGAAGGTTTTGCGGGAAGGCGCGATTTCGGCGGCGGAGATTGCGGAAGCATTGCGGTAAGCCAGGCAGTTTCAAAAGTCGAAAGTCAAAAGTTAGAAGCAAAATCTGCGAGCGTCCTGTGTTTTCTGTCTTCCGTTCTCGGTAGGAGAAAAAATCCGGGCTTCAGCGGAGGGCACGCTTGCGCCTCTATTTTTCGGCTTGTTGCTCGGGCGCGGGGCGGAGGGTGGCCAGGAAGTCATAGTCGCCGGTGGGCGAGACGTTGAGATCGCCGAGTTCGCGGCGATGGACCGATACTACGTCAGTGAACCACAAGAAGACGTAAGGAAGATCGTCGGCCAGGATTTTCTGGACTTCGCTAGCGAGGGCTTTGCGTTTTTCCTGGTTTGACTCCACATGAATTTGATCGGTTAGCGCGTCGATACGCGGGTTGCGGTAGTGTCCGCGGTTGGCGCCTTCAGGCGGGAAGCGTTTGCTGGAGAAAGCAAATTCGAAAAAGTCGGGATCGTTGTTGGCGCCAACCCAACGGGCGTAGGTGAGTTGGAAATTCCCGCGGGCCGCATCGGAGAGCAGCGTGGCGAGCTCCAGTGGGCGCAGTTCGACGTCGATGCCGACTTTGCGCCACTGTTCCTGCAAGGCTGCGCCGATGACGCGGGCTTGTTCTTCCGTGGAAGTTTTGAGCGTGAGATGGAAGCGCATGCCGTTTGCGCCCCGGGGGAAGCCGGCGACGTCCAGGAGTTGTTCGGCGCGCGCGGCGTCGAGCGAATATTGCGCGACGTCGGGTTCGTAGGCCCAATGATTGGGCGGGAGAGGTCCGCTGGCGACTTGCGCCTGGCCGTGGAGAAGGTAGCGGATGAGGGCGGCGCGGTCGGTGGCGAAGGCGAGAGCCTGGCGGACTTCTTTGCGGGCAAGCAGCGGGTCCTGAAAGTTGATGCCGAGGTAGGCGAAGTTCGTGCCGGGGCGCTCGGTGAGCGCGAGCGCCGGATGCTTGATGAGCGCGGGAATGAGGTCGGGCGAGAGCGAGCTCATTTCCAAGTCGGCGGAGCCTTTGCGGAGTTCGAGAGCGCGGACGACGGCATCGGGCACGATGCGGAAATCGAGAAATTCGATCGGCGGCGCGCCGTTGAAATAGTTTTCGTTGCGCTTGAGCTGCACGTCTTCGTCTTGCGACTGGCTGACGAATTTGAAGGGGCCGGTACCGATCGGATGGCGCGCGAAATCTGCGCCGGCGTTTGCCGGGACGATACCGGATGCGTTGGGGATGAGGTTGACGAGGAAAGAGGCGTAGGGTTCGCTGAGACGGAAAACGACGGTGAGCGGATTGGGAGCTTCTACCGTTCTCACCATGCGGAAGGCGCCGCGCTTGGGGGATTTGTTGGCAGGGTTAAGGATGAAGTCGAAGGTGGCTTTGACGTCGGCGGAGGTCAGCGGGTGGCCGTCGTGGAATTTGATGTTGGGCTTGAGATGGAAGACGTAAGCGAGTGGGTCGGGATTTTCCCAAGCGGCCGCCAGGTCCCCGCGGAGGTTCATTTGCGTGTCACGGGTGAGCAGGCCCGAGAAGATGAGGGCGTCGAGACGCTGGGATTGACCGTCGGTGGCAAAGCGCGGGTCGAGGTTGGTGGGGTTGGCTTCGATGAGGAAGGTGAGGGAGGAGGGGTTGAAGGGAGTGGAGCGGTTGCAAGAAGCAAGCCAGCAAAGAAGGAACGAAGTAATGAAAAGAAGAAGTGTGCGCCCGGGTGCGTTCCGGGGCGGCGCCGGACGGCGCTGGCCAATAGCGACGGTTCGAGCGACCGCGCGGTCTAGCGGCGGGTGCCCGCGGGCCTCCGCCGCGGCAGCGACTTCGTCCGAGCCGCGGGTCGGAATGCCGAATTTGCGTTCGCTGTCAGCGGGGCGGGGCATAGGAGATTTTACCGAGGATGGCGTGGCCGCGTGCGCCGGTGGCTGTCGGTATGTTGGATGGGCGCTGGTGGAAGGTTTCGTGGGCGAGGATAGCGAAGGCCAGGGCTTCTTTGGCGTCGGTGGGGACATTGAACGCAGCTGATGAAAGTAGCGAGAGTCCCTGCGAGGGATACTCAGCCGGGCTGGCCACGGGAAGTCCCACGACCGGGCGGTTCCGCGACTTTGCAAAAAAAGTTTGCGGCGGCACAACCGACAGGACGTGAAGACGCTCGAGCAGCAGAGGATTGCTGGCGCCGCCGCCCGAGACGATAAGTTGGTGGATTTTGTGCTTCGGGAGGACGAAGCGGTGGAATGCGTCGGCGATCGAGGCAGCCGTGAAAACGGTGACGGTGTGGAGGAGATCGTTGGGTTTGAGTCGGTAGCGACGGGCGAGGGCGAGGATTTTTTTGACGTAGCTGGCGCCGAAGTATTCACGGCCGGTGGATTTGGGTGGCTTGAGCTTGAGGTAGGGATCGCGGAGGAGTTGGGTGAGAAGTTCGCGATGTAGATGGCCTTGGCGGGCAAGCGACGCGTTTTTGTCGTAACGCTGGCGGCCGTCGGTGAAGTGCTGGACGAGTGCATCGATGAGCATGTTGCCGGGACCGGTGTCGAAGGCGAAGACGCCGGAAGGCTTTGCGTTGGCGGGGATGACGGTGAGGTTGGCGATGCCGCCGATATTGAGGCTGACGCGGCCGAGTTTCGGATGACGGTAGAGAGCGTAATCGGCGAAGGGGACGAGGGGAGCGCCCTGGCCGCCGAGAGCCATGTCGGCGGGGCGGAAGTCGGATACGGTGGTTATGCCGGTGAAGGCGGCGATGATGGAACCGTCGCCCAGTTGCAGGGTGGAGGCGGTCGGCTTGCCGAGGAAATTTGTCGGTTGCCCCTGATGGAAGATGGTTTGCCCGTGGTTGCCGATGAGGTCGATTTCGCTTGGTGACACGCGGAATCTTTTGGCCGCTGCCAGCGCCGCCTGTGCGTAGATTCGGCCGAGGCGGCTGTGGAGTTGGCTGAATTCTCCGGGGGTGAGCGGATTCTGTTCGGCTGCGCGCAGGATTTCCTTGCGGATTTGCGGGGGAAAGGATTGGTGCGTGTGGCCAACGAGGTTAATTTTCAGGTTGGGTGGAGCGCCGGAGATTTGGACGAGAGCAGCGTCGATGCCGTCGGCGGAAGTGCCGGACATCATGCCGAGGACTAGTTTTGCGGGAGAGGGCATGGGAATTGGTTGAAGGAATTTTTTAACACAGACGGCGCGGAGGGGGCGGAGAAGAAGAGGAGGAGTGAGTCAAAGAGTGAATGCGGCAAGGGAAGTTTGGAATTTAGGAGACAGGCAAAAGGCTCGAACGTTAGGCTCGCGGACAAACGTGCGCCGATGCTGTCTGAACTGTTGTTCGTCTAGCCCTTAGTCAGAAGCGTGGTCACAGAAAATTGCTTCGGACCGTTGAGCGATAAATAAGAGCGCTCTGAGATCGGGAGATTAAGGAGCCGACTTTACCGTAGGATTGCGAGGCGGGGCGGTCGAAGTGGGTAGCGAGTAGGCGGTACTTGGCTCTCGAGGTTGCGGGGCCTGCACAAGGTACGCGGAGCCGCTTCCGTAGCCCCAACTGATGCGTTCAAGCCGATAACCGTCATGCACCAGTCGGGCTGGGAGCCACTCAAACCGTGAGCCACTAGAACAGAGGAGAAACTTTGGATAGTCGGCTTTGAAGCTGGCGAAATCCCGAATGCCGGGAGGACCGTAAGGGCGCAAGGCTAATACCAGCCTATCAACGGTATCTTTGTGCACTTGGGCGGCTGCGCTTTCCGGGTCAGGTACCGTTACGGCGCGCCGGAAGATGGCAGCGGGAGCATAATGCCAAATCTCAACGAAGGATAAAGAATCCGATATGACAATAGGCAAATCCGCGAAGTTCGGGTTCTCGGCGAGTTCCATCAACGGAGCGGTAACCGAAGCAACGGTCTGTCTTGAGTGGAGTGCTTTCCAAAAGCCGAACTCCTGGGACGAGAGAGCGACGCAGACAAGAATCGCGACGGGCAAAAGGGTTTTCGCAGGGGCGCTGCGTAGGACGAAAGCGGCACTGGCAGCAATTCCGAAAATGCACGGGAGAAAGTAGCGTTCGACAAAAGGTCCGTGAGTGATCTTTGCCACAGTAAAGCCAAAGAGCGGCAATGCGGTCAAACCGGCGATAAGGATCCTTTCCGCAATGAGCGCAGGCTGTAGAAAGGGGCTGTCGCCGCTTGCGGAGAAGCGGCGAACTAGGGGCAGAAGGATGATCAAGATAGCGAGCCCACAGATGGCCATACCCCAGGGTGGACCCACCCGAAAATAAGCTCCGTAGGCGGCGGAAACATCACTGAGGGCAGCCCCGGCCCAAAAATGTGGACCCCAATTTTGCTTCATCCACATCAACCTGGGCCAAGAGACGGCGATGGGTACGAGTGGCAGAGCCAGCGCGAGCCAAACTTTGAAGCGAATTTGTCGTGCGAAACAAACGAGGGCGAGTTCGGCGAGAAAGAACGGGGCGAGGATCAGCACCGTGTAGTAGTGCAGAAGAGCGGCAAGAAGAAGGCTAGCGCCAAGGCCGGCAGTCCAAGTAACGTTTGGCGCGCGCTGGTAACAAACCATGGCCAGCGCGATAAGGGCCGCGACGAGGCTGTACGGGCGCGCTTCTTCAGCATAGAGGGTGAACAGTGGCGTGATCAGAAGCAAAGAAGAGCAGAGCAATGCGCGGTGGGAACCGTAGCGAGTCTTCAAAAAGACGAACAGAAGGAGCAGAGCGCAGGCGAATCCTACAATGGAGAGCAGGCGATAGCCGATATGTTCGTTGGGCAAGAGTGACGCAGCAAAATGTTCGAGAAGATAAAAAGTGGGAGGATTGCCGTCAACGCCCTGTTTGAGAGCGGCCCAAATCGCAGAGGGTGTCCCCTGGCGGCTGACGACGTAGGTAAGGACTTCGTCGAACCAAAAAGGTTTGATTGCCGCGTAGACGACACTACGCAAGAGGCTATAGGCTGCCACCACAAGCAAGCCCCAATGGACTAGGCTTTCGGGAAGCGCGCTGAGGCGGTCATCTGGGCGCTGGGAGGTGACTTTGCCCTCTTCCTGAGAGGAGTCGGCTGTTTCGATCATTTGCAGTCCGTTGCTAGGCTAAGGGCCTAGACGTGCGCGCACTAAGAATATATCGGCCGGAAAACAGAAGCCAGGCAGATGGCGAAGAAGCGTTGACGACGGGTGAGCAGTTTGGCCGAAGAATGCAGCGCCAATATGCTCAGCGGTGACTTCTCATGGTATCTCGATGATCCCGCATGGCCGCAGATCGAGCCCCCTTCAACGCCGTCATAAGCCGTTTCGGCGGCATCTCTTTGATGTAACGAGAAAGGTTCCTACGTCAATACGAGACTTGAATCAGCTGCAATGGGCACCAGAGAACGAACTGCGCGACTCTACTTGCATCAGAAGCGTCGGGTGAGAGATTTAATCGGTTTTTGGATGGGGCGTTGTTGGTAGGCACGCTACGGCGAGTCAACGGCGGGAAAACTGCGCCTTAACCTGTGCCGCCATTGGGTTAGAATGCCACGCTTCATTAGAAAGTTTCCCTCTAGAGAAGGAGTTTTTGAATGTTGGGATCTCGAAGTACCATATATTCCCATACTATTGAAAAACGAACCAGCACGTTATAGCACTGCAAGACTTCGTCCAGACCCAGAAAGAGGATTTCTTCGTGGTTGGTCCTTTGAGCAAGACCAAGTCAAGTGAGGTTGTAAACTGTCCGGACTGCTCACGCGAAAACGCAAGTGTAGCTTCGACGAATACTCCCAATGAATTTATTGGTGACCTCTCCCTGCGTTACAGAGTTTTCTTCTGGGCCATCGCCCTGGGAGTAGGTTTGCTCCGAGCACTGGACTCTCGTTTTTCGATGGGGGGAGACGGGCCGAGTTATATTGAGATGGGGGATGCCTACTTCCGCGGGGACTGGAAGATGGCAATTAGCTCGTACTGGAGTCCTCTCTATTCCTGGCTGATCGTTCTTCCAAAGCACATCTTCAGAGTGCCAATGTATTGGGAATCGACCTCCGTCCATCTGGTTAATTTCGTTATCTACGTCTTTGTCGTGTGTAGCCTGGAGTTTCTCCTGGACGCCATGATTCTTCGAGGCAGTCCGACTAATTCGTTGGCGAGTGGGGAATCACTGCAGGCATGGGCGTTACGTCTCATGGGTTACGCCTTGTTTCTGTATTCTTCCTTGAACTGGTTGTCCACGGAAACCGTCACACCTGATCTCTGCGTCGAAGGTATTGTTTTCCTTGTTGCTGGAGTCATCCTTCGGATTCACGCTCATGGCGCAAACTGGGTTAATTGCGCCACCCTTGGCCTACTGTTGGCCGTCGGCTACCTGACAAAGGTGGTCCTGTTTCCATTGGCATTCGTTTTTTTCTTGGCGAGTGTCTTGGCTGCAGGGAACCCCCGTAAAGCCGTAGTCCGAGTCCTCTTTGGATTCCTGATTTTCCTGCTCGTAGCTGGCCCCTACATCTTTGTTCTCTCCAATGCTAAAGGGCGATTCACGTATGGCGACAGTGGAAGACTCAACTACGCAATGTATGTAGATGGCTTGCCTCTGTCAGTGCACTGGCAAGGCAAGGAAAGGGGGTCGGGCACTCCTGTGCACCCGACAAGGAAAGTCCTGGACGATCCCCCTTTGTATGAGTTTGCAGAACCTGTCGGTGGATCGTATCCGGCTTGGTACGACCCAACCTATTGGTGGGAAGGGGTTATATCTCGTTTCGATGCAAAGAGAGAAATTCTAGTATTTCACAACCACCTTCATTTTTTTTATGGCTTACTCACTGCGCAAGGGGCATTCCTCTCAGGATTGTTGGCATTTTGTCTAGTCGCCCCAGATTTCAAGATGTTGGCTAGGCAATTCATGAGAGGGGCCTACATTTGGATTCCTGCTGTGGTCGCGCTTGCGGGATATTCACTGATCCATGTGGAGACTCGGTTCCTGCCGGGCTTTCTTATCCTACTCTGGCTTAGTCTGTTTCGAAGTGTGACCCTCCCTCGTTCAGCGATATCGAGGAAGTTCGTTTGGTGCATCACTCTCGCAGTCGCGATGACCGTGGGGATCGGAGTTCTAAGGACCGCAGTAGTCGAAGGCGGCCGTCTGTTAAGGCATCAGAGGAATATCCATTGGGACGTGGCGGAGCGGTTGCGCCAGTTGGGCATTCGGCCGGGGGACAGGGTCGCGTCAATTGGATTCAGTTTCGATGGCTATTGGGCACATCTTGCCGGAGTCACAATCGTGACGGAAATTCCGGAGAGCGGCGCGGGAACGTTTTGGGTTTCAGACCCCGAGGTCAAAGCAAAGGTATTCCAGACTTTCGCCGATTTTGGCGCCAAAGCTGTCGTTTGTAACCGGGTGCCAGCATATACTTTGCCATATGGGTGGCAGAAGATCGGGGAGCAGATCGGGGATTCAGATTTCTTCGTTCGAGAACTGGCCGTCACTCGGCCGAATTGAGCGAGGCCTATGAAACACCACCTAGCCGAGTGTGTGCTTCTCTGAGTCTTTGGGTGGGCTACGATATCGATCTGACCCGTCCCACGATCGCACAGCTCTTGTCACCCACTGCGGAAGGATCTGCATTTTTCAAAAGAAAATCAATCTCAGCACTTCTCTCGCAGGTCAAGCTGTGGGTATCAAGGAGGTCGACGCGGGGATCTGGCTAGTCAGCTTTATGGACTATGATCTCGGTTATATCGATCTGGAGGAGAAGACTCTGCAACCCTTACACCACCCTTTGGCCCAAAAGTGCAAACTATGTCTTAGGAACGTTCTGTAAAGGATCTCTCCGGACTGGTGGAACGCAAAAGCGAACAATTTTTCTATCACCGTTACACCCACGGAACTTGGTGGGCCCGCCAGGATTCAAACCTGGGACCAACGGATTATGAGTTCGAAAAAGGCGGATCGTCACTGAATGACTAAAGAGCGCTACCGTTTGCTATCGCGTTGATTCTTTAGGTGAGTAGGCGCGGCTTTTGTGCTTATCGTTATGTTACGGCATACGATGCTGAGTGATGAGCATGGGCAAAGAAATGGGCAAAGTGGTGGTCGAGAGAAATCGCCATAGCGGCTCCGAAGTCGCGCAAATGAGTACTGGGCCAGGGGGCAAAGCGATTTTTGCTGGTTCCGATGCGCCGGAGGTCTATTTTCCTCGCGATCTCAAAATCCCACCCGATTTCTATTTGATTCCGTGTAAGATCCTGTTGAGTACCACAGTAAGGTTCAGTCCTTGCTTGTCGACTCTGCTGCAGTTAAAGTGGCGGTGCTTAAGGATGAATTCGATCCTTCTAGTGGCCATCTGTTGGTACTTCGACAATTAGTTGTGTCCAGTTTTCCATATTCGCGCACAATTGGCTCTCTTACGGCCTACTGGCGCCCATGAAACTCTTCGACTATCTTCTCGAACAGCCCTTTCTGTTCAACCTCTCCCAACTCCCTTTCACGCGTCAGAAGTTTGCGCACATCTCGAAGCACACCGACTTCTCCCGAATTCGACAAGTTCTTGACGTGGGTTGCGGCCCGGGCACCAATGCCCCGAATTTTTCCCGTGCTGGTTATTTGGGTATTGACATCAATCCGCGTTATATCGAAGTCGCGCGTCGGCGATTCCATCGA
>Ga0157378_10001470_pt1 | contig 21269 bp, 16 predicted proteins | sample M65metaG_FD_115309 | JGI IMG/M metagenome (GOLD analysis project Ga0157378, IMG submission 115309) | Miscanthus rhizosphere microbial communities from Kellogg Biological Station, Michigan, USA - M6-5 metaG | ecosystem: Host-associated > Plants > Roots > Rhizosphere > Soil | place: USA: Michigan...
CGGTTGAAAATCCCGACAAGCTGACGGGGCATGAAGGCCACCATGTGGCCGTTACCGGTCATGTAACTGGGGATTCGATCCACGTGGAAAGCGTGAAGATGTTATAAAGTGCTTTTGGGACTTCAGAGGGCGGTGCAAGCCGCCCCTTTCCTGCCTTTCCCTCCATTTCAAACCATTCCTCGGGTAGAAGAAGTGACTAAAGTGACCTCCTAGTGGCCCTGAGGTTCGCCCTATAATCGAGAAAGCCAGTGTTCTGTGCTGGTTTGCGGGTAACCATGGCTGACAATCGTGTCGAAGAGCTGGTCCGGAACGCCGTTGCCCAAGTGCTCGAGCGGCAAATGGCGTCACTGCGCGAAAGCGTGGTGCAAGAGGTTTTGCAGCAAATCCAACCTGCGTTAGCGAAGGGCGGAGCTCAGCCGGGCGGCTCGAATGCTGCCCTGCAAAAGGCAATTACCACGATTCAGTCAGGATCCACCCAAAAAGAAATACTACGAGCGTTGCTAGAGAGCACGATTCTCTATAGCGGTCGAGCTGCGATCTTCGTCATTAAGAACGGTGTTGCGTCGGGTTGGCAAGGTACGGGATTCGGCAATGGCGACGTAAAAGACTTCGCCTTGGGAATGCAAGCTAGGCTGGTGGCGCAGACCTTGCAATCGCGTGCTGCCGAGCGTGGTTCGATTGCAGATTTCGATCCTGTGTTCGTGAAGAAATTCGGCAAGCCGAGCGGAAACTCTGCCGTGGTCCTGCCTCTGTTGCTGAAGGACAAGATTTCAGCCTTGATCTACGCGGACGAAGGCGATGGCAGCTCGCTCGATGCCGCCGCGCTCGACGTGCTGGTGCGCGCGACAAGTTCATGGCTGGAAGTGGTTTCCCAGCGCAAGCAAGCCCACAAGGAAGTGTCTGGCGAACCCCACGAGGCGGCTCATTCGGCTCCATCGAACGATCCGTTCGCGGCGCATGCTCCGCTGCACTCAGCGAATGCACAGGCGGCTCCTGCAGCGGCAACGGCCGCGATGTCGGCAGCGGCGGCATGGGGCGGTGGTTCGGTCTCGGCAGCTGCAGGGGAAGACGGGGATCTGCATCGCAAGGCGCAGCGCTTTGCGCGCCTCCTGATGGACGAGATCAAGCTCTACAATCAGGCCAAAGTAGCCGAGGGGCGCAAGAACCGCGATCTTTACGACCGCCTGAAAGAAGACATTGAAAAAAGCCGGTCCACGTACCAAAAGCGCTATGGCAATACCGCGGCAGCGAGCGCAGACTATTTCAATCAGGAACTAATTCGCAGCCTCGCAGAAGACGATGTTTCTCTCCTAGGCAGCAATTTTCGGCGATAATAGAACAAAGACGTGTCGGGGTTTCTCAGGTTTTCCTTTTTCGCGCTGTTTCTAACCGTGGCCGTGTGTCCGGCATTGCCCGCCATGGGGCAAGCTGCGGACTCGCCGCCTGCGCCCGTTAGCTCCTCCTCGAAACCGAAATCCCCAACCCAGCGAAAAAACGGAGCAGGCTCTTCCAGCGCGAAACGAGGCACGCTCCGGAAAAGTTCCAGGCGTAACACCCCTCGCTTCCGCCGGATGCATCAGGCGTTTGTGGCTTCTAGCACACTGAAGCCAATGGCAATCCAACTTCTGCAAAATCGGACGTTGCAGGCGTACGCTGGCGTCGAGGGCTTTGCGCGAAAGCACAGCGCGGACGACGCGGGGTCCCTCGCCTGGCTGGCGGTCGGGTATGGCCGTTTCTTGGATCACGATTGCGGAAAAGCCATCGATCCACTGAGCCGGGCCAAACCTCATGCTGGCGACATCGGCGATTACGTCGCCTTCTACTTGGCCAATTGCTATATCCAGACCGGCCGGAACTCGGAGGCGATTGCCGCGCTCGCGGCCTTCGAGAAGACCTACCCAGCATCGCTTCTCGTGCGGGATGCCCGCGTATTACACGCGAATGCACTGCTCACCGACGGCCGATCGAAGGAAGCGATTGCGCTGCTTGAAAATGATCGAGTGCCGCTGCGGTCCGACCTCGAGTACGCCTTGGGACGAGCCTACGAAGCGGCGGGGGAAATCCCCCAAGCTGCCGCCGTGTTTCAGCACCTTTACTTCACCGTGCCGCTTAGCCCGGAAGCGTCCGGCTCAGAAGTCGAACTGCACAAACTTGGCAACGTACCCGGAGTGACCCCTCCGAGCTTCGGAGATCGGCGCAACCGCGCCGACACCCTGACCAAGGCAAAGCGCTATCCCGAGGCCATCGATTCTTACCGCGACCTGCTGAAGCAGGCCACACCGACCGATCGGCCGTCGATTCAGCTAGCACTCGCCGATGCACTGCTGCGCTCGGGAGAGCGCAAGGAAGCCCGCCGCCTGCTGGACTCGTTGCCTCTGACTACGCCTGAAGTGACGGCACAAAAACTTTTCACGATTGGTGAAATCCAACGGGCGTCGGATGACGACGACGGATTTCTCCGCACGGTCAATGATCTTCGCCAAGCCGCGCCTACCAGTCCCTACTTGGAACAGGCGCTGTTTGCTGCCGGAAACATTTATTTGTTGCGGCGCGATTACGACAAGGCCATCGATTCATTCCGGGAAATGGAGCAACGCTTTCCGGGGAGCGCCCGTGCACATTACGTGCACTGGAAGGTGGCATGGCTGAGCATGAGGCAGGGAAGGATCGCCGACGCCAAGTCCGGCTTCGAAGCGCAGATAGCGCTGTATCCCGATTCGAATGAGGTCTCGAACGCGCTCTACTGGCGCGGACGCCTGGCCGAGGAAGACGGCGACAAAGCAATGGCGTCGGCCTTTTATCAAAAATTGAACGAGCGCTACCGCAACTATTACTACGGCCCGCTGGCGCGAGAGCGGATGGCGAAGCTTGCTATAACGGCGGGAGATGATCCCCACTATGCCATTCTCGACCACGTGCCAGCAATCAAAGATGTGCCACCGGCGGCGAATACGGCGGTTCCCGATGACAATCTGCGTGTTGAAAAAGCACACCTGCTCGAAAATGGAGGTCTGCTCGATTTCGCAGTTCGTGAGCTGAAAGCCGCCTCTGAAGAAGACAAGGGCAACTGGCTTGCCGGGGAAATCGCTCGCATGTATCAGGATGCGGGCTTCTACAATCTCGCGGTTGAAACTCTGAAGCGGGCGATCCCAAACTACTTTGCCATCGACCTTTCCTCATTACCGCGGAGCTACTGGGAAGCCTTATTCCCCCGGCCATACTGGCTGGATTTGAGGAAATTTGCTTCGACCAATGCTCTTGATCCCTACCTGGTGGCTTCGCTGATCCGGCAGGAGTCGGAGTTCAACCCGAATGCAGTCTCCCCGAAGAATGCCGTCGGGTTGATGCAGTTGCTGCCAAAAGTGGGACGGGGCGTCGCCAAGCAGGAGAAACTGAAGCACTTCTCGACCCAACAGCTCTTCACGCCGACTGTCAACCTGCAACTCGGTACGAAGTATTTCCGCTCGATGGTGGATCAGTTTGGCGGTTTCGAATACGCGCTCGCGGCCTACAATGCGGGCGATTATCGGGTCGTGGACTGGCAAGCGAACGGGAAATATCGCGACATTCAGGAGTTTGTCGAGTCCATCCCATTCACCGAAACGCGGGAGTACGTGCAGGCGATTATGCGGAACGCGAATGTCTATCGCCAGCTGTACGGGACGCCGTAGCCCATCAGCCGAGAGGAGACGAAAACTACGCCGTCTTCTCCGTCCCGGGAGTCCTGGTGAAAAGAATCTCGAAGACCAGCAACCCGGCTCCTACAACAATGGCGCTGTCGGCAACGTTGAAGGCCGGCCACTGGTAAGAGCCGATATAGACAAGAAGAAAATCCACGACCCGACCACTCAGCAGCCGGTCCCACAAATTTCCTAAAGCGCCCCCCAAGATCAGCGATAGCCCTATCGAACTGGCGGTCATGGCGTGCCGGCTGCGCCACAGGAGAGCGGAAACAATCACCAGCGCGGCAATGGAGAACAGCACCAACAGCCCGATCTTCCATTGGGCGGGAGAATCATTAAAGATGCCAAAGGCTGCCCCGCGGTTTTCGACATGAGTGATATAGAAGATGCGCTGAATCACCGTGATGCTATCGTGCAGGGAAATCCGCTTCGCCACCAGCCACTTGGTGTAGCGGTCAAGGATCAGAACAGCCAACGCAATTAGGAAATTGTAAGCACGCATGGTTCGATTTCGGAGCATCGCGAAAGCAGCTCTCAGCGGCGAGCCTTATAGCCCTTCACCAGAGCTTATTTGGAGCAGCGGCTGAGGCGAAACCGGCACTAAGTTCCATCCGATGGCAACTCCTGTAATACCGCCGAGCACCTTTCGCAGATAGTTGGGTATTCCTGGTCCTCTCCGACGTGGACAGAATAATTCCAACAGCGTTCGCACTTCTCACCCGCAGCTTTACTGACTTCAATGGAGAGTGGATTCGCGCCATTCCCCGACGCAGACTTTTCCAAGCTGACCTGCGAAACGATGAACAGGTAACGAAGTTCCTCCCGGTGCCGATCAAGCAGCGGATGCAGGGAATCGGAAGCCTTCAGCCTCACCTGTGCCTCTAGGCTCTTGCCGATCTGCTTCTGGTTGCGTGCGCTTTCGAGCGCCTTCAGCACCTGGTCGCGGACGCTACGCAGCGTGGCCCATTCCTGCAGTTGCTGCGCATCTTCCGGGCTGGCAGAGACGCTACCTAAAATGCCGCCCGCGCTCGGGAACTTCGCCAGATGCACACTTTCTTCCCGCGCCTGGATCGGCGTCAGATATTGCCAGACCTCATCGCAGGTGAAACTCATGATGGGCGCAAGCAGCCGAACCATCGCCTCGCACAGGCGCCAAAGCGCCGTCTGGGCCGAGCGCCGACCCGCTGAATTTGGCGCCTGAATATAAAGCCGGTCCTTTACGATATCGGCGTAGAAAGCACTGAGATCGACTGTGCAATAGTGATTCACCCGCTGATAGATCTTGTGGAAAGCGAACTCTTCATACCAGCGCGTCACATCCGCGGCCAGGCTTGCCGTGAGGCGGAGAATGTACTGATCGATCTCTGGCATTTGCTCGAACGGCACAGCGTTGCTAGAGGTGAAGTCATACAAATTGCCCAGGCAATTCTTAAAAAGATTGTTGCGGATGGTGCGGTAGTTTTCCGCGGTCCGCTGCATCAGGTTCTCCGAACCAACAACGTCCTCTCGAAAATCCACCGACCCGACCCACAGGCGTACGATCTCTCCTCCCAGCCGGTTCGCGATTTCCGCAGGATCGACGTCGTTGCCGTGTGACTTTGACATTGCCCGGCCCTTTTCATCAAGCGTCCAACCTGGCGTTGCGACTGATTTGAAAGGCGCACTGCCTTTTACGCCCAGCGCGCAGAGCAGAGAGGACATGAACCATCCGCGGTACTGGTCGCCTCCTTCCAGGTACAGGTCGGAAGGCCAGGGGTCATTCGGTTCCTTCCCCACTTCCGCCAGGTAACTGCAGCCAGACTCGAACCACACGTCGAGAATGTCCGCTTCCTTGTGGAAAGACGTTCCCCCGCAGGGACACCCCGCGCCATCCGCCAGTGCTTCAGCTTCGGGGCTGTACCATGCGTCGGCCCCTTTGGTGGCGAACAGGTTCACGACTCTATGATTCACGGCAGGATCATTGAGCGGTTTCTTGCAGGTGTCGCAAACGAATACTGCAATCGGCACGCCCCAAACGCGTTGCCGGGAGATGCACCAATCTGGCCGGGTCTCAACCATATTCGAAATGCGTTCCTCGCCCCAGGCAGGATCCCATTTCACATGCTTGATCTCTTCGAGCGCCCGGGAGCGGAAACTGTGCTTTCCCAAGGGCGTTTCCATCGAGATGAACCATTGCTCGGTGGCGCGAAAGATCACTGGGTTGTGGCACCGCCAGCAATGCGGATACGAGTGCTCAACTGTTTCCTCATGCAGCAGCGCACCTTTTGACTTAAGCAGCTCGACGATTAAAGGATTTGCCTTGAATACTTGAAGCCCGTCATATTCAGGCAGTCCGTTATGAAGGCGACCGGCAGCATCGACGTCGCAGGTAGGATCGAGCTTGTAACGCACCCCCGTGGCAAAGTCTTCCGCGCCATGCGAAGGCGCGGTGTGGACGACACCAGTTCCAGTGTCCATGGTGACGTAATCGGCCACCACCCCGAGAATCTTCCTTCGTTCCCACGGCAAGAAAGGATGATAGAACCAGGTGTGCTCCATCACATGCCCTGGGAAACGGGCAATGGCCGGAGCGTTCGCAAAGCCGCACTTCGTGGCCACGTCCTTCGCCAACTTCTCGGCGACAATGTAGATCGCGTCGTTCGCCTCAAGCGCGACATATTCCTCATGGGGATGAAAGGCAACCGCCAGCGAAGCCGGGAGCGTCCAGGGCGTGGTGGTCCAGATGATGGTAAAGACCGGCTTGTCGCTATGAACGCGTGCCTCCCCCAGCAGGGGATCGATGTCTCGCGGATCCGATTGCAGGCGATATCTCACCCAAACGGTCGGGCTGGTATGGGTTTCGTACTCGACCTCCGCCTCGGCAAGCGCCGTGCGGTCGTGCATGCACCAGTAGACCGGGCGCAAACCCCTGTACACGAAACCTTTTTCGAAAAAGCTGTAAAAGGTTGCGAGTACCACCGATTCGTACTCGGGCGACATGGTGGAATATGGCTTCTCAAAGCGCCCAACGACGCCAATTCGCTTGAACTGCTCACGCTGCAGGTCGAGGTATTTCTGAGCGTATTTGCGGCACTCCAGGCGCACATCGAGAGGCTTCATCTGCAGCTTCTTGCCGCCCAATTGTTGATCAACCTTGATCTCGATCGGGAGGCCGTGGCAATCCCAGCCAGGAATGTAGGGGGCGTCGAATCCGGCCATGTTCTTGGACTTGACGACAAAGTCCTTCAAGCACTTATTGAGCGCGTGCCCCAGGTGGATCGGCCCGTTGGCATAGGGTGGGCCGTCGTGCAAAACGTACTGTGGAACACCTTTCCGGGCCTGCCGGATGCGGTCGTAAAGCCGCATTTCCTCCCAGCGAGCCAGAGTTTTAGGCTCGTTCTGAGGAAGGTTGGCCTTCATGGGAAAACTGGTTCTGGGCAGGTTGACAGACGCTTTCAGGTCCACAGGCACTCGCAGAAGTCTCCAAATTGCTGATTTTTTTCATTATAGGGAGCTCCGAGATGATCGTCTACGCGAGCCACGGGTCCTCGGTTCTGCATCTAAAGGAGTTGTACCTCGAGAATGGATTTTACGGAACTTGGACATACAGGATTTGACCCATCGGGTGTACAATTTTCGCAAAGTTACGTTTCCCGAGCGTGAGCATCTAAACTGGTGTAAGCAACAGAGTTCTAGGCACGAGTATAAGTGGGTTGGCAGCAATCATTTCGGGCTTGAGGAGAACCGGTAGGCCGAGTTTGGCGCTGTAGGTGCTCATCAAGTAAAAGCAACAACGATGGCTCACTAGCAGGATCTCGGGTAGCATATGGCCACATTGGAATTCAAACCACCGCAAGACGCCGAACCGGAACCCGAACTCAATCTGCTCATGCCAAAAGGAGCAGAGGCAGGGCTTTGGAAATCCCTGCGCCGAAACTTCCATGAGACCTTCTTTCCTGAGAAGCTTCCGCCGCTCATTCTCACCTCGAAGCCCGTTGCCGTAAAAGACATCTGGGGTTTTTATGGCGATCATAAGAAACGCAGCGCGACGCTTTCGCTGGTGTTGCATGCTGTGGTTCTTACCGCAATTCTTGCCGGCACCATTTATCTCGGCAAGAAGGTCGTCGAAAAGCCGAAAGAAGTTGTTACGCTGATCACGCCTGCCGACATTCCAGTCATGAAACCCTCCCCGAAGGCGGTGGCTGGCGGCGGTGGCGGTGGCGATCATGACAAGGTCGAAGCGCCCAAGGGCAAGCTTCCCAAGTTAGCCATGGAGCAGGTAACGCCTCCGGCGATTGTGGTTCGCAACGATCACCCCAAGCTCGCGGTTGAGCCCACCGTGGTTGTGCCTCCGCAAGTGAAACTGGCGATGAATGCGCCGAACCTCGGTAATCCTACGGCTGCAATGCCCTCGATGCCCTCCAATGGCACAGGATCAGGTGCCGGGATTGGCACGGGCTCGGGTGGCGGAATCGGATCGGGTACAGGACCCGGAGTGGGCGAAGGCCGGGGCGGGGGTATCGGAGGCGGGGTGTTTCGCGTCGGCGGGGGTGTGAGCGCACCCAAGGCGATCTATAATCCCGACCCCGAATACTCAGAAGAGGCCCGGAAGGCTAAATATCAGGGAACGTGCGTACTTAGCCTGATCGTTGGCCCCGATGGCAAGCCGCGCGACATCCGCGTCGCCCGCAGCCTTGGTCTCGGGTTGGATGAGAAAGCGATTGAAGCTGTGAACCAGTGGAAGTTTGAACCCGCCCAGAAGGATGGACGCCCGGTTGCGGTGGCCATCAATGTCGAAGTTCAGTTCCGCTTGTACTGAGCGGAATCGAAGTCCAAAAAGGCCAGCTTCCGAGCTGGCCTTTTTTCTTTCTGTGCTTCCTTATCTGCATCTACCGCTCGTCGCCTTAGGTTGGATGTTCCTCATTCCTTCAGATCGATATGCTCAATGTTCAAGATTTCGCGTCCGAGGAACCGCGCCCCAAGCCGCTTGAACTTTTCAACGGAATCGGTCACAAAGAACCTGATATTCACCCGCCGCCCGTCGCCCGGGTTTCTAGGCAGCTCAAGACCCTCACATTGTTCGACCCCGGCGCTGGCTGAGCCTCCTGAGGTAGAGTCCAGCACCGATAAAGCCACCGACTCGGCGGAATCCACAAGTGTCACCCCAGCAGGCACGATTCGCTGGAGCACAGGTTTCAGCAGTGGATAATGGGTGCAGCCCAGGAGCAGTACGTCCGCAGATGCGAAGCTGTCGCGAAAAGCTTGGTTGAGGTAAATGCGTGCCACTTCTTCGGTGACGGGGTGATCCACCCATCCCTCTTCCACCAGAGGCACCAGCAGCGGGCATGCTTTCTCATGCGCTTCGATCTTGAGCGCGGCTAAAGCCTTTCTGTAGGCGTGGCTGGAGATCGTGGCTTCTGTTCCGATGACTACGACTTTGCCCGATTTCGAAGCAGCGAGTGCGCGCTGCGCGCCAGGCTCGACGACCCCGAGCACTCCTACAGAGGCTGCATGATGAATCTGAGGGAGGGCGAGAGCGGTCGCAGTGTTGCAGGCGATTACCAGCATCTCAGCGCCTTGCTGCTCCAGAAACTTGGCCGCTTCGCAGGCGTAACGAGCCACGGTTTCGGCCGACTTCGATCCGTAGGGCAGGCGAGCCGTGTCGCCAAAGTACAGGTAGTCGGCCTCAGGCAATACTTCAAGTAAAGCTTTCAGTACGGTAAGGCCGCCGAAGCCGGAGTCGAATACCCCGATGATGGCCACGCCTATTGCACCCGCTCGGATCTGATGACGGCAGAGACGACCGGCTCCCGCACGCCACAGCATTGTCCGGGTGGAATCGGCGCTCCGTGAGGACAAGTCTTGGGGTGATTTAAGAAAGTGCAAATCTTGTCGGTTGCCTCTGGCGAGAGGATGTGCTCAAACTTGCAAGCCTGCTGCTCGATCTCCGATTCGCTGTCCAGCGCAAGGCTGTCGGTGAAGAGCCTCTCAGCAAGGCGGTGCCGCCGGATGATATCCCCGGCGCGCTGACGTCCCCGGTCAGTCAAAGTTACGACCAAGCTGCCGTCGCCTACCGAGACGCCCGCGGGCTTGAGAGCATCGTGACAAGGATTCACGAACGGCTTGTGATCGTGCCTCTCGGGAGGATGAGGGGCAGTAGTGACCAGACCCATTTCTCGCATCCTCTCTACCGCCAGGCTCACAGGCAGCGCCCCATGGACTTCCATACGCTCAATCTCAGCAGGTTGAGTGTGCTCTGCGAGAACCCAAAGTTCTTCGAGCACCTCGTCGAACTGCTCCTCGTCAGCCATGGCGAAGACCTACTGGGTAGCGATCTTGCCGTGGTGCAGTTCGATTCGACGATCGCCTAACCGCGCTAACACAGGATCATGGGTAACCATGACGATGGTTCGTCCCTGGGAGTGAAGATCCCGCAATAACCCGATCACGATCTCTTCATTCATTGCATCCAGATTCCCCGTTGGTTCGTCGGCGAGGATGATTTTCGGATCGTTGATCAGTGCGCGAGCAATGCATACGCGCTGCTGCTCGCCTCCAGAAAGCTGAGCAGGAAGGTGGTGGGCGCGGTCTTTAAGTCCCATTCGTGCCAAAGCCTCGAGGGCCTCCTGTTCGTCACTCATGCTGTGGAAGTACTGGGCGAGCATGACGTTTTCCAGCGCCGAGAGATAAGGGATCAGGTGAAACTGCTGAAAGACGAACCCAATCTTTTCCGCGCGCACGCGGTTCAATTCGGTGTTGCCTAGCCCGGCGACATTCTCGCCGTCCAGCCAGATCTCACCAGAACTGGGGCGGTCCAGGCAGCCGATCAGGTTGACCAGGGTCGACTTGCCGGAGCCGGAAGGTCCCATCACCGCGATCCATTCCCCTGGTTCTACGTGAAGCGAGAAGTCGTCAAGGGCGCGAATCATACCACCCGGGGCTTGCGCCCGCGCGGGGTATAGACGGCCGACATGGTTGAGACGGATCATTACTCTCCCCTCAGAATCATAGCCGGCTGGATTCGACGCAGCAATCGCAAGGGCAGGAGTGCGGCCACCAGCGTTACCAGAAGCGTGCCCGCCAGGATTCGGGGGAAAAGGTTGAACTGTGGCGAGACCGGCGCGTGGAAGTTGAGCCGCCCGATGAGCGCGGCGATAGCCATACCCGCAAAGAATCCGGCAATCGCTCCCACGCAGGCCAAGGCCGCGGCTTCCCCGGCGACGAACATCGCGATCAGGCGATCGGAGGCGCCCAGGGCCTTCATGATGGCAAAGTCGCGGCGCCGGTCGAATACCCATCCCATAAGCGTCGCCAGCACGCACAATGCCGCCGTACAGACGATGAAGCCCGCCGAGGACAGAAGAGTTGAGCGCGTCTTTCCCAGCAGATTCGCTTCTCCCTCGGTCACCTGGCGAACGGCATGTACCTCGCCAGCCAGGATCGTTTGCTGCAACCTGTGCAGCAGGCCGCCAACCTCCTCCGGTGTGCCAGAAGCTGCAATTTCGACGGTGGAAGGGCTTAAGCCCGTCCAGGCTTCAAACTCTGGCAACCAAAGGTATACGCGGCTGTCCTCCCCGGCGCCGGTTCTCAGAGTCCCCCGGGACGTCAGTTGGACCGACTTGCCTTCAAAGGAAAGCGTGAACCCGCCGCGATCGGCGTCCAGAGGGCGTTCCGCCCGCACACCCACTAGGGCGTGTCCTTTGGAACTCGGCCAGGCTGACACCGACCACCAGGGATTCAGTTTGCGCGCAAGATCAAAATCAGTGCCTACGGCGACGATTGCCTGCTCATGTTGGTCTCGTGCCACTGCGTAGGAAAAGGGAACCACCAGGCCACGATCCCCAACCGTAGTTTTGATCGACCGCAATTCTTCCGGGGTGAAGCCCTTCGGAGACCGAGCCTGCATGACGATGTTTGCCCCGAAGTTGCGAAATTCCTTGCGAAGCTTTGCTTGCACGTCCACGTAAAGAGTCAGCATTGCCGTCGAAGCGGCCGAGGCAACAATGATTGCGGTGAGCGCAGAGGCCGCCTGCCCTTTGCGCAGCATGGCTGCCCGATAGAGCATGCGGAAGTACATTGCGGTCCGCGAGCCGGGTCTCATGCTTCCCCTCGCAAGGCAAGGACGGGATCGTATTTGACAGCGCGTCGTATAGCAACCGCGCTTCCCCCAAAGGTGACTGCGATGGCGAGCGCCAGTACCACCGGAAACAGAACCGGCTGAACGACAATTTCTGAGCCGAAGATCGTGCGTCCCAGTTCCTTTGCCAAGAGCGCGCCGAAGGCGAAGCCGATCAGCCCACCCACACAGGCGATCAACACAGATTCCGTGACGAAGATCATCGAGAGCGGAAAGTGTCCTGCCCCGAGCGCCTTCATCAATCCGACTTCCGTGCGCCTCTCAAACATTGCTGTGGCCATGGCTGCAGAAACCGCGAGACCGGAAGTGAGCAGCGCAGCCAGAGTGATCAGCAGCATCAACCCTTCAATTCGGGTGAGGATGTTGCCTTCATTCTGGGCCACCCGGCGTATCTGCTCTGCGCGTGAGTGGGGAATTGCTTCTTGCAACTGAAATGCAATGGATTGGGGATAAGGCGTGCAATACCACCGGTCGCGCTCGCTGGGACTGAGTGTATCCGGATTTCGCCGCGCGAAGGTGTCCTCGGGTTTCAGCAGTGCGCTGACGTAGATGGTGCGGAGTTTTCCTGGTCGGCCCGCGATCGATTGCGCCACGCCCAAGGGCGCAACGATCTGCCCGTCTTCATCGCCTCCGGTCGAAAGAATTCCGCTCACGCGATAAGAGGCTCCGTCCAGTTCAACCCGTGATCCTGGCTGAGAGTTAAGCGAGGCGGCCAGTTTCTCGCCGATCAAAAGATCCGTACTCTCGTCCTGCGGCCAGTTTCCCTCCACCTTCCACCATGGGAAGGTGGAAGGGGCGCCGGTCGTGAACTGCTCCTTGCCGAGTGCGACTGTCTTCGAGAAGTACGTCCCAAGCAGCGTGACTTGGTGGCCGTTCGCATTTACGTTTACTGGCAGCTCGGGCGCAAAGGCTGCTATGTTGTTTCTCCAAAAAATCCCTTTGATCTGTGGGAGAGCGGCCTCATCCAGATAAGCCCCGCCTGAAGCAGGTCTGAGATTGACGCTGCCAATCTGCACGTCGAGCGCGTCTTCATCTGGGGTAACGATCAGGTTGGCGCCGTAATTGCGAAGTTCGCGGCTGATCTTGTCGCCGATGCCGGTTGCGATCCCGATCATCGCCGTTGAAACCGCGGCCCCCAAGGTCACGGCTACGGCAACCAGCAATTTGCGCCGGGTCTGGCGTCGGAAGGATTCGTAAACGAGGCGGACGAACATGTCAGTATTGAAACATCGAGATGCCGGTGAGCAGGTCAGACTCTTGAATAACGATCGCATCAGGCGTGACGCTCGCCTTCAGCGGAATTGGATTACACCCGCCTCGGGTCCCAACCGATTGGGCATTGATCGGTGCTGCACAGTTTTTGCACACGATCCCGTTCGGCCCCTTGAAGAAACCCACGGGACCGCAGATCTCACAAGCGTCGAAGATTGCGACGACTTTGTTGTCCGGCCGCTTGTAGAGCAGAAACCGAACCTCAGCCCCGGCCTCGCGTGCCACGTAGCGGTGGAGGTCCCCGTCTGATACCTGTGCAAGAGGAATGCTCAATGCACCATTCTCGAAGCGGACAGCAGTTGCAGGCGTCAGCGAGGTAACGCTTTTTGCGTAAATGAACTCGGCCGTGACCAGAAGAATGAAGACAAAGGAAGTCGCGTAGACGGACACCATCCAGAGACGCTCGCGGCGTGCGCTCCACAGCGCCTTTCTCCTCTCGGCCCGGGTTTCTGGCACGGGAACAGGCTGACGCCGCCGGGCCTCAAAGAGCACCATGAGTCCGGCGAGCGCGACGATCATGACCACGAAGAACCATTCATTGGTGACGATGGGACCGATCAGCGACATCTCGCGTTTGGAAGAGGGAAGCACCCCGTTTTCTGAAAGTTCGTGCAGTCCCGAGATCAGCAGTTGGGCCGCAACAAAGAACAGAATAACCGTGGTGAAGCGGAAGAACTTCTGCAGGTTGATTCGAACACTTCCTTTGATAAACATCAGTCCGAACAGCACCGCCGCGAACACCCCGAGCAGCGTTCCGATAAAGCTCAGGAGAGCACTCGACTCGAGCTTCACCGCGGACAGGATCAGGACCGTCTCGCCGCCCTCGCGAAGTACCATCAGAAAGACGAAGAGAAACACGCCGATCTGCGAGCCGCGTACCGCCAGGGTGCCAATCTTGCCCTCGATTTCGCCTTTCAAGTGCTTGCCCGTACGCATCATGAAGATGATCATGGTTACGACAAAGAACGCCGCCGCCAGCATGACCCAGCCCTCGTAAATGTCTTCATTCAAGTCCAGTCTGGACAAGACAATCGCTACCCCAATGCTGGCAACAAACGCTAAAGCTAAGGCCGCATAGACTAGCTTGCGAAGGTTGGGACGTTGAATCTTATTAAGATAGGCGAGCGTGATGCCCACGATGAGGGCGGCTTCGACACCCTCCCGAAGAGTGATAATGAAGGCTTGGAGCAAGGGATATCCTATTTGAAGTATTGCAACTGAGTTGCAACTGGCCGCCTACTCTTAAGGATATCTGCCGCGGCAGGGTGCGTCAATGCGCTCGCGCCGGGGAAGCCTTCGCCGTAGAAGGATGCCAAGGCTTCGCATGGACGAAGGAACATCAGGGTTAGCGGACACGCTCTAACAGGGCGCTCTTTTCCTCTGCCTGGGTCCACCCCGGCAGGTTTGTGTCGCCCGTGATCAGCCGCGCGCCCCGCTCGTAGGTGAGATAAGACCACGCCCACTGAATCAGAACGATGACTCGGTTGCGGAAACCGATCAGGAAAAACACGTGTATGAAGAGCCAGGCCAGCCAGGCGAAGTATCCCGAGATGTGAATTCGTCCGCGCTGGGCAATAGCTGCCGCACGCCCGATCGTTGCCAGGCTGCCCTTGTCGAAGTAACGGAAATTCTTACGCGGATGGTGCTGCAAATCACGCTTGATATTGTCGGCGGCGGCTCGGCCTTCCTGTATTGCCACCGGGGCAACTCCAGGCAACAGGTTTCCAGCCTCGTCCTTCAGCGAGACCAGGTCTCCGACGACAAAAACCTCGGGATGCCCGGGAACGCTCAGGTCAGGATTCACCATCACGCGCCCTGCACGGTCAAGCGCAGTGTCGAGCTGCTTTCCAAGCGAGGAGGCCTGGACTCCCGCAGCCCAAATTACGACGGCGGCGCGGATCTGCTCGCCGCCGATCCAAACTGCTCCCGGTTCGATTTTGGTTACCATGGCGGAGGTTCGCACCTGAACTCCTAAGCGTTCGAGTTGCCTCACAGCGCTTGCCGACAAATCGGGCGCATAGGCGGGCAGCAGGCGCGGGCCGCCCTCTAGCAACAGGATGCTTGTCCGCGCTGGATTGATGGACACGAACTCATGCCTGAGAACGTTTTTCGCAATCTCAGCCAAGGTGCCTGCTAGTTCCACGCCCGTAGGGCCCGCGCCCACAATCACGAAATTCAGGGGCAGTTCCGGCCGGCCGGCCAGCGTAGCTTTTTCGGCAAGTTCAAAGGCGAGCAATATGCGGCGACGGATTTCGAGTGCATCTTCAATAGTCTTCAGCCCCGGTGCCACCGGTTCCCACTCATCATGTCCAAAGTAGGAATGGCCGGCGCCCGCTGCCACGATCAGATAGTCGTAGCTCACCTCCAAGTCCGGGCAGATGACTTTCCGCTTTTGAAGATCGAATCTCTCGACGTCGGCCAGCAAGACTTCCACGTTCTTGCGCTCGCGCAGAATCCAGCGAATGGGCGCTGCAATTTCGCCCGGAGAGATTCCAGCCGTCGCAACCTGATAGAGCAAAGGCTGGAAAGTGTGGTGGTTTTTGCGATCAAGGACCGTGACCTGAACCGGCAGCTTGGCCAGCTTGCGCGCGGCTTCCAGTCCGCCGAACCCGGCTCCAACCACAACAACATGCGGCGTTGGGGTGTTCATGGCGCCTCCCTTAGGCCTAGCAGCAGCCTGCGTCCGAACATAACTTAGATTCGTGCCGCACTTAGAAGTCGGAAGTTATTTGCCCAGCCGTTACAGTCATTTAGCCCCCGCGGGGAAAGTGTGATTGACGCACTAAATACTAGCCACTCGCCACTTCTTTCAGCTATTCTTCGCTCAGCTTCTGCTTTGTAGGACACCCCGTGCTCACAGAATTGCGCCTCGAGAACTACGCTGTCATCGATCATCTGGCGGTGGGGTTTGCTCCTGGGCTGAATCTGCTGACCGGCGAAACCGGAGCGGGAAAGTCCATCCTGATTGACGCCTTGGCCTTGCTGATGGGTGGCAAAGCTACGCCGGATCTGGTTCGCTTTGGTGCCGATCGCGCCATGGTCTCTGCCCTATTTGAGGTGGAAGAGGGAGCCGAAAAGCTTGTCGCAAAGATACTGGAAGAGAATGGTATCGATTCTGAAGATGGAAATCTGATCCTCCGCCGGGAGATCTCGTCGGGAAAAGGCAGAGTCTTCGTGAACAATCAACCGGCGACCGTTTCGGTGCTCAAGCAACTCGCACCGTATCTGGCAAGCATTCACGCGCAGAACGAGTCGCTGGTGTCGTTTGACGGTGGGGTCAGGCTGGCCCTCCTTGATTCCTATGCCGGGACCCACGGTGATCCGGCTGCCCAGGCGTTCGCAGGTTGGAAGCAGATCACGGACAAAATCAACGAGCTCGAGCAAGGCGAGCAGGATCGCCTGCGGCTGGTGGATCTATGGACATTCCAGAAGCGTGAGATTGATGACGCCAAGTTGGACACCGGGGAAGATGAGCGGCTCGAAGCGCAAAAGAGAGTGCTCGCCAATGCCGAGAGGATTTACAGCTCGGCCATGCAGGCATTCGATCTGTTATATGAAGGCAGTGCGTCCACCTCAGCAACGTTGCGTTCAGCTCAGAAACACCTCGAAGAGTTGATCCGCTATGAGCCCAAGTTCCAGGAAGCTCTTTCATCCCTTGAATCAGCGCGTATCAGTGTGGAAGATGTCGGGGCGAGTCTGCGCGACTATGCGGGCGGAATTGAAGCCTCACCCGAGCATCTCGCTGAAATCGAAGATAGACTGGCCCTGCTGGATCGTCTGAAGCGCAAATACGGCCCGACTCTCGACGAAGTGATCAAGCTTGGGATCGAGGTCACCGAAAGGCTTGCTGAGATCGAGAATAGGGATGACGTTCTGCGGGATCTGCGGAAACAACTTGCGGTCGCAAGCGATGAGTATCTGCAACTGGGGCGAGCCCTATCGAAGAAGCGGTATGAAGCTGCCAAGAAGCTCGAGAAGCTCGTTGAGTCCGAAATCAACGAGCTCTCGATGAAGGCACAGTTCCGCATCGCGATCAACGGCACCGACGATGAGGCCAACTGGACTAGCGCGGGTTTCGATCAGGTCGAATACATGATCTCCACCAATCCAGGCGAGCCGATGCACCCGCTCGATCAAATCGCGTCCGGTGGTGAAATGTCGCGAGTCATGCTGGCGCTGAAGGCCGTCGTTGAGGCGGGATCGCGGAAGAAGGCCCTGGGGGCCCAGCGCACGCTAGTCTTCGATGAAATCGACACCGGGATCGGGGGCCGCGCAGCGGAAGCGGTAGGGAAGAAGCTGAAGTCGCTGGCTCGGACCAGCCAGGTGCTGTGCGTAACCCATCTTTCTCAGATCGCAACCTTTGCTGATCATCACTACCTGATCGAGAAGACTCACGCCGGGGAGCGAACCAAGACCCGTGTTCGTGAAATTACCGGACCAGAACGTACAGAAGAGGTGGCCCGTATGATCAGCGGCGCCAAGCTGACGGAAACATCCCTGAGGCATGCCGAGCAGATGCTGAAGGCAAACGCGTAATCCTCAGGCGCAGACTCCGCATCCAACCTTGATTTGAGGCACACGTGAGCGCTGACCAAGTCGTTGACATTGACGGTAGGACCCTGAAGCTGACCAACCTGGATAAGGTGCTCTATCCCGCTGCCGGTTTCACCAAAGGGCAGATCATCGATTACTGCGCCCGCATTGCGCCGGTGCTTGTGCCCCATCTTGCCGACCGGCCACTAACGCTTAAGCGTTATCCCGGGGGAGTGAACGAGCAATATTTCTTCGAGAAGAACGCCACCAAGCATCGCCCTGAGTGGGTCAAAACCGTCCCCATCTGGAGCCATGGCAACCAACGTAACGTGAATTATATTTTGTGCAACGATCTGCCGACGCTGGTGTGGATAGCCAATCTGGCGTCCATTGAGCTGCATCCGTCGCTCTCGTACTCCGAAGACATCATGTGCCCTCGGCAGCTGGTGTTTGATCTCGATCCTGGTCCGCCGGCCGACATCGTGCAGTGCTGCCAGGTCGCGATGTGGCTGCGGGCGATCTTTGAGCATTTTGGGCTCCAAGGTTTTCCTAAGACCTCCGGGTCGAAAGGCCTGCAGGTCTACGTTCCTCTGAATACTAAGACGGATTACGACGAAACCAAGCCTTTTGCTCACGCCATGGCCCGGCTCCTCGAAAACGAGCATCGCGACATGGTGGTGTCGGACATGAAGAAGGCAGTCCGCACGAATAAAGTCTTTGTCGACTGGAGCCAGAACGACGAGCATAAGACCACGATCAGCGTGTACTCCTTGCGAGCCCGCGAACGCCCAACGGTTTCGACACCGGTCAGTTGGGAAGAAGTCGAGCGGGCGCTGAAGAAGAAGGACCCCCGCCTCCTGATCTTCGAGTCGCACCAGGTCCTAGATCGCGTGGAGAAAATGGGAGATCTCTTCCTGCCGGTGCTTAAACTCAAGCAGAAGCTCCCGAAACTGGAAGGAATGGACAGCGACAGACCCGAGGCGATCAAGGGCGAACTTGCCACACACGCACCGGTGCCATCGCGTCCAAAAGGCCAGCGGTTAAAGCCGGCTAAAGCGGGCTCCTCGAGAGGCACTTCGAAGCGCCGCCAGAAGGTATAATCCGGTTCTCGCACTTGGCTGAGTGCTCGTGATTCGAAAATGCCTCAACTTTTGATCGGTACATCCGGGTGGGCGTATCCCAGTTGGAAGCCAGGTTTTTATCCGGCGAAACTCGCGCAAGCGAAGTTCCTGACTTACTACGCGAGTCAGTTGAACACGGTCGAGGTGAACCTCACCTTTCGCCAGCTACTCAAGGACACGACGGCACAAAAGTGGATCGATCAGACTCCGCAAAATTTTCGCTTCACCATCAAAGCCCACCAGGTGATCACCCACATCAAACGGCTGAAGAACACGGAAGAATTCCTTCAGCGCTTTTTGAGCACGCTTGGACCGCTCTCCCAGGCGGGAAAGATCGGTTGTGTGCTTTTCCAATTGCCACCCAACATGAAAGCCGATCCCAAGGTTCTAGAGGATTTCCTCCCTGCAATTCCCAGAGGCATGAAAGCGGCATTCGAGTTTCGTCATGAGTCCTGGTTCGCGGATGACATCTTCTCCTGCCTCAAGCAACACAACCGCGCCTTGTGCGTCGCTGAGACAGAAGAGCGCGTCACCCCCGACGTGGTCACCGCAGATTTCTGCTATTACCGCTATCGTAAGCCTGAGTACACACCCGAAGAGCGCCAGGCAATGCTGCGCCGAATGCAAGAACACCTTTCGAATGGACGGGATACCTACGCTTACTTCAAGCACGAGGAAACGCCGCAGGGTGCAATCTACGCTGTCGATGTGCTGAAGCAGGCGGGCGCGGCACCCGCCTGATCACTTCCCCCCAGCATCCGAGAATGCGCATATTGGTTCAATGCCTTCTGAAGCCAATGCCGCCGTCCTTGCTTCTTTCCTCGATTACCTGAAGATCGAGAAGGGATTGGCTTCGCTTACCCTCTCCGCTTACATGCGAGACATCGGACAGTTTGCGGAGTTCCTTGAAGAGCAGAAACGCACCTTGTTGAAGGTTCGCCGCGAGGACGTGCGCGGCTTCATTCAGCAGCTCTTCTCCCATTCTGTAGACGGCCGCTCCGTGGCGCGAAAACTTTCAGCACTGCGGCATCTGTATCGTTATTTGCTGCTGGATAAGCGCGTCGACCGCGATCCCACGCTCAACATCCCCTTACCCAAGCAGTGGAGGGTATTGCCGAAATCGCTGGGCAGGGAAGAGGTCGAGCAGCTGCTCGAGGCCGGCAGTGGACATACCCGCGCCCTCCCTCCGTCTGCGACCTCGAAACATGCCCATGCCCTCGCCTGTCGCAATCGCGCAATTTTCGAAGTGTTTTACGCCGGAGCGCTGCGCGTGTCGGAAGTAGTCAATCTCCGGGTGGAAGACGTGAAGCTTGAAATGGGATATGTGCTCGTGCGCGGCAAGGGCGACAAGGAACGAATCGTCCCCTTGGGACGCGCTGCCGAGGAATCGCTCACCGGGTATTTGCGTCAAGCACGCTCCGTATTGGCGGCAGGGAAAAGCTCGCCGTTGCTTTTTCTCGCCCAGGGTGGGAAAAGAATCACCCGACAACGAATTTGGCAGGTGGTAGTTGCGGCTTCTGCACAAGTTGGACGCCACGCCAGCCCACACATGCTTCGCCACAGCTGCGCTACTCACATGGTGGAAAATGGCGCCGATCTGCGCACTGTCCAAACCCTGCTGGGACACGCCGACATCTCCACCACCCAGGTTTATACCCATGTCGCTCTCGATCGGTTGAAAAGCGTGTTTCAAAAGCACCATCCGAGAGCAAAGGCAAGATAGGAATGTGCAGCAAGAGCCGCAGCCCGCAAAGCACGGAAGAATCGCTCGAAACTGCCACGTTGTGGCTAAAGGTTGAAGGGTGAGTATGGGCAGGCAAACAGTGGTGGATAGTGCGCTAGGAAAATTCATTGCTTCGCTTCGGGAGCGCAACACGTCGCCCAACACTCTTCGTGCCTACACCGGTGACTTGGCGGGTTTCGCCGCGTATATGGGCCAACGAAAATGGCGCGACATCGACCACATCACGATTCGTGGATTCTTATCGCATCTCTACGAGAAAGGGTTGAGCAAGTCTTCGGTTGGGCGCTCTCTTGCTGCCATCCGCTCGCTCTACCGCTGGCTTGCCCAGGAAGGCATTGTTGAGCAGAATCCCGCCGCACTGGTTTCCTCTCCCAAGCTGCCGAAGAAACTTCCCCGTGTGCCCACGATGGAAGAGATGAACTCTGTTCTTGACGGCCCCATGCCCGAGATCGCGACCTTTCCCGAACGCGACCGTCTGATGCTTGAACTTCTTTACGGATGCGGCATCCGGAACTCGGAACTGGTCGGCATCAACCTCGATCACATTCACTTAAAGAATGAAATCATCCTGATTCGCGGGAAAGGAGCCAAGGAGCGGTACGTGCCGTTCGGCGATGCTGTCAAATCGGCTCTTGCCGCGTACTTGCCAGGGCGGCAACAGATTCTCGCCGAGTGCAGGAAAACCACGCCAGCACTCCTGATCAACACCCGTGGCGGCCGGCTAACCCCGCGCAGTGTAGGACGGATTATCACGAAGGTGGCGGTTGCCAAGGGACTCTCATCGGAGGTTCGTCCATGCA
>Ga0157378_10001472_pt1 | contig 21262 bp, 19 predicted proteins | sample M65metaG_FD_115309 | JGI IMG/M metagenome (GOLD analysis project Ga0157378, IMG submission 115309) | Miscanthus rhizosphere microbial communities from Kellogg Biological Station, Michigan, USA - M6-5 metaG | ecosystem: Host-associated > Plants > Roots > Rhizosphere > Soil | place: USA: Michigan...
CGGCGACGACCGGGCCCGCGAGCAGTTCCTCGACTCTCTCGACTACGTGATCGACGTCGCCCACCACTTCGACTACGACTGGCCGGTGTTCTACGACGTCGACAGCCTCGACGTGATCAAGGCCGAGTCGGAACCCGGCAAGGGTGGCGAGCACGACGTGCCGGGCATCTACGCCCACGTCATGATCCAGGCGTTCGACGTCACCAAGGAGTCGCGCTATCTCGACGAGGCGGTGGCCGCGATCCGGTCGATGCGCGACAAGGGTTTCGAACTCGCCTATCAGACCAACACGGTCGCCTACGGGATGGTGGCGGCGCTGCGGCTCCACGAGCACACGGGTGACCAGGAGATGCTCGACATCTCCCACGTCTTGGCTGCCTGTCTCTTCGACAACGTCGGCCTGTGGTCCACCCGCTACGGCCACGCCCGGAACCGCGCCTCGTTCTTCGGGATCTTCCCGATGCCGACCGCCCCGTACACCGCTGCGTACGAGCAGGCCGAAGTGGCTGCCGCGTGCCTCGACTACATCGAGCGCGCCGGACCGGACCTGGCGCCCCCCCTGGCGGTGCTGATGCCCGAGTTCATCCGCCACGTCACAGCACGCCTCGACACGTACTATCCGCCGTGCATTCCGGAGGAAGCGCTCGCCGAGTCGCCGAAGACCGGTCACCTGATGAAGGATCTGTGGATTCCGGTCGAGGACCTCGCCGACGGTTGGGACGAGGCGGGAACGGTCGGGCAGCAGGTCTACGGCGCAGGCATTGCCTTCTCGACGGTCGTCCGGTCGTATGTGCGTGTGCCGAAGTCCACAGCGATGGTGTACTGCGAATATCCGTTCAGCCTCATCGACGTCGACGAGCAACGCGTCGTCGTCCACGTCTACGGCGACTCACGCCTGCGGCCGCGAGTGCGGGTGCTCGCTGATGATCGACCGACTCCGATCGCAACGGTGACAGGCTCGTCGACCGGGCAGATCGAGTGCGCTGCCGAGGGCGACGGTTGGAATGACTACTGGGTGCCCGCCGGGCAGGACGTGACGATCGAGTTCGGTTGAGCGTCAGCGAGCGTGGAGGGCCGGCGTCGGGAAGCCGGCACCATCACCGATGCCGTCGAGCACTTCGGTCAGCGCTGCGGTCGATGGGACCGACTCGCTCCAGTCCAACAGCCGACGGGCGCGACTCGTGTCCATGATCGGGCTCATCGTCGCCATGTCGAGCCAGCCGGCCTCGGCGGGCTGGATCCTTGCTGCGTAGGCGGCGGCAACAAGCGCGCGCAGAACCTTCTCCGGAACCGGGATGGCCCGACCTTCGACCGTCTCGGCGATGAGCGACGACGTGAGCGGCGGTTCGGCGGCGATGTTGAATGCACCGCTGACTTCTCGTGTGAGCGCCCGCACATACGCGTCCGCGATGTCGCGAGCATGCGTTGCCTGGAAGCGCAGTCGCGGTATCCGGGGCACCACGCGCAGCGCCCGCGGCAGATGCCAGGGCATCAGTGGGCCGAGGAACAACCGGTGGACTTCCGATGCTGCAGCGCGTTGGAACACGAGGCTGGTGCGCATCCGCACGAGGCGGACATCGGGGTGCTCGTACTCGAACGTGTCGAGCAGCGCTTCCACCTCTGCCTTGTGTCGCGAATAGGTGCTGGTCCTGATCCCGGTCACCGGCCATGTTTCCGGTTGCGGCGGTGACTTCGGCGCGGGTGCGTATGTGCCCACCGATGACGCGTAGACAAGTGTCGACACGCCGTGGTCCGCGACAGCGCGCAGCAGTCGCGCGGTGCCGTCGACGTTCGTGGCCCGCATCAGCGGTTCGTCACGCGACGGTTGGATCAACCAGGCGAGGTGAACCACCGCGTCGGCTCCCGAGACGAAGTCGAGCAGGTCGTGCGAGATGTCCGCGGCGTGCCAGCTGACCTTGGCGAACGTCGCCTCGTCGCCAGGCGGCGTGCGCCGGGCCACACCCACCACGGAATCGATTTCCGCTGTCTCGTCCAGCGCACGCAGCAGTGCCGTTCCGACATTGCCGGTCGCACCCACGACGACGACGCGCACAGCGCTCAACCCTTTCCGGGTCGGAACACGACCTTGACCGCGCCGTCCTGCTTCTTCTGGAACATCTCGTAGGCGGCACTGGCCTGGTCGAGCGGCATGTGGTGCGTCGCGAAGGTGTCGACGCCGAGCGGGTCGTCGTCGGTCAGCAGCGGCAAGATGTCGTCGACCCAGCGGCGCACGTTGGCCTGACCCATGCGGATCGACACTTGCTTGTCGAACAGTTTCATCATCGGCAGCGGATCGGTCATGCCCCCGTAGACGCCGATGACCGAGATCGTCCCTCCTCGGCGTACCAACTCGATCGCCATCTGCAGGGCGGCGAGGCGGTCGACGCCGGCCTTCAACATCAGCCGTTCGGTCACGGCATTCGGCATGAGTCCTGTGATCTTCTGAGCGGCCTCGGCGGCCGGGGAACCGTGGGCCTCCATCCCGACGGCGTCGATCACCGCGTCGGGACCGCGTCCCTCGGTCATGTCGCGCACGGCTCGAACGAGATCCTTGGTCGCGTTGAAGTTGTTCAGATCGAGTACGTCGACGCCCCTGGAGCGCGCCCGCTCGAGCCGTTCCGCGACGAGGTCGACGGCGATGACCCGTGTCAGTCCTCGCTGCTGGGCGACGCGTGCACACATGTCGCCGATCGGACCGAGACCGAGCACGACCAACGAACCGTCCTTGGGAGTTTGCGCATATTCGACGGCCTGCCATGCGGTCGGCAACACGTCGGACAGGAACAGGAACCGGTCGTCGGGCGGTCCTTGTGGCACGACGATCGGTCCGTAGTCGGCGTGTGGCACGCGGAGGTACTCGGCTTGTGCGCCGGGGACCTGGCCGTACAGCTTCGTGTAGCCGAACAGCGCGGCGCCGGTGCCGTGTTCGTGGACCTGCGTGGTCTCGCACTGCGACTGCAATCCCGCACCGCACATGAAGCAGTGCCCGCACGCGATGTTGAACGGCACGACGACACGATCACCAACGGTCAGATTCGTGACGGCCGAGCCGACGGCCTCGACGACGCCCATCGGCTCGTGGCCGAGGATGTCGCCGGCTTCCATGAACGGCGCCATCACCGTGTACAAGTGAAGGTCCGACCCACAGAGCCCGGTGCTCGTGATGCGCACGATCGCATCGGTCGGTAGCTGAATCGTCGGGTCCGGGACGGTCTCCGTCGCGACCTTCTGCCGACCCTGCCACACAACTGCTTTCATGATCAGTCCTCTCGCACTTGTCGTACTCGTTCGTGGCTTCCCCGCTTGCCGGCGGGCTCAAACATGCAGAATCTCGCCTCGGATTCTCGGGTCGTTCGCGTGCTTGAACGACGTGCCTCCCGGGTAAGAGCGCGGCGTGACGAAGCTGTGAACGAGTCGGCGTCGCCCATCGGTCGCCTCAGCGACATCTGGGGTGATCGGACACCCCACGGGCCCGACGAGCCCTGGCCGACGCGTGTCGATCAGAACGTGATGGACGGCGTCAGCGCCGATGACATCACCTGGACCCGATCTGCGTGCGTGCTGTGCTCCAACGGCTGCGGGCTCGACGTCGGTGTGAGCGACGGTCGCATCGTGGGGGTTCGCGGTCACGCTGATGACCGCGTCAACCACGGCCGGCTCGGTCCGAAGGGTCTGTTCGGCTGGCAGGCCAACCAGTCACCGGATCGTCTCACGACGCCTCTCGTCCGCCGCGACGGTGAACTGCGGCAGGCGACGTGGGACGAGGCGATGGAATTGGTCGTCGACCGCAGCCGGCAGGTGCTGGAGCAGCACGGGCCGCTGGCGATGGGCTTCTACAACAGCGGCCAGCTGTTCGTCGAGGATTACTACACACTCGCCGTGATGGTCCGTGGCGGCATCGGCACGCCCCATCTCGACGGGAACACGCGCCTGTGCACGGCCACGTCGGACGCGGCGCTCAAGGAGACCTTCGGCAGCGACGGCGATCCGGGCGCGCTCGAGGACTTCGACCTGTGCGACACGATCTTCGCCGTCGGCCACAACATGCCCGAGACGCACAGCGTGATGTGGACGCGCGTACTCGATCGACTGCGCGGACCGCAGCCACCGCGCATCGTCGTCATCGACCCGCGACCGACACGCATCGCGGCAGAAGCAGAAGTCCATCTGGCGGTACTCCCCGGGACCAACGTCGCCGTGTTGAACGGCATACAACGCGAGCTCATCCGGTGCGGAGCGGTGGATCGGCAGTTCGTGGCCAATCACACGATCGGGTTCGACGAGCTCGCCGCGAGGACGGCCGACTACGACCCGGAATACGTCGGCGAGATCTGCGGCGTCCCCGCCGAAGACATCCGACGTGCCGCGCGTGTGATCGCGGAGAGCCAGCGCCTCGTTTCGACGTGCCTGCAGGGCGTCTACCAATCGCACCAGGCCACCGCTGCGGCGTGTCAGGTCAACAACATCAACCTGTTGCGCGGAATGATCGGGCGCCCGGGATGCACGGTGCTCCAACTCAACGGCCAACCGACCGCGCAGAACACGCGCGAGACGGGCGCCGACGGTGACCTCACGGCGATGCGCAACTGGCAGAACCCTCAGCACGTGGCGAGCTTGGCTGCGGTGTGGAACGTCGAGCCGTCGAAGATCCCGGCGTGGGGCCCGTCGACGCACGTGATGCAGATGATCCGGTATGCCGAGACCGGTTCGATCCGATTCCTGTGGATCATCGGCACCAATCCGGCTGTCTCACTTCCGGAGCTCGGCCGGATCAGGTCGATCCTCAGCCAGGAGCGGCTGTTCGTCGTGGTGAGTGATGCCTTTCCGAACGAGACGACTGCGTACGCCGATGTCGTCTTCCCGGTGGCGATGTGGGGAGAGAAGGAGGGCACGTTCACCAACCACGACCGCACCGTGCACCTCTCCGAGAAGGCGGTCGATCCCCCCGGCCAAGCGCGACCCGATCGGGAGATCTTTGCCGACTATGCCGCGCGCCTCGGATTGACCGATCGCGACGGTGAGCCACTCGTGCCGTGGACGTCGGCCGAACAGTGCTTCGAGGCATTCAAGCGTGCCACCGAGGGGCAGACCTGCGACTACACGGGCATGAGCTACGACCGCCTCAGAAAGGGGCCCGTTCAATGGCCCTGCAACGTCGAGCACCCGGACGGGACGCCACGTCTCTACACCGACCTTTGGTTCCACACCACGCCCGACATCTGCGAGGACTACGGACACGATCTCCTCACCGGCGCGGCGCTCGACCGCAAGGACTTCAGCGCGTTGCGTGCCGACGGACGGGCGATCCTCAAGTCGGTGCCGTACAAGCCGGCGCACGAACCACCGAGCGACGAATACCCCCTGGTTTTCACCAGCGGCAGAACCGTGTACCAGTTCCACACGCGCACCAAGACCGGCCGCACGCCGGAGCTCGACGCCGCCGCTCCGGAGGCGTGGCTGGAGATCTCTCCGATCGACGCCGAGCCGCGGGGAATCCACGAAGGCGACCTCGTGCGGGTCGAGTCGCGCCGGGGCGAGTTGCAGCTCAGAGCACGACTGAGCGGCATCCGTCAGGGCGTTGTGTTCGCCCCGTTCCACTACGGCTACTGGGACGAGCGCGACGACGGCGTCGCGAACGGCAGCCCGACGCGGGCCGCCAACGAGCTCACGATCACCGACTGGGACCCGGTCTCCAAGCAACCGGTGTTGAAGGTCGCGGCCGTGCGCGTGACCCTGATGCCATCCGAAGAAAGATGCTCGACGGCACCCACCGCGACAGCATCGGCTCCAGTCGAGGAGATGAGCCTGCGATGAACGTCGGTGCACCTATCGAAGAAGTCCAATCCGCGGAGATCGCGCTGGTACGGCAGCTCGTCCAACTCGCCGAGCATCACCGATTCGAGTCGGACGTCTACCAGACCGGGATGAGTCGCGTCGACGTCTGTGCACAGCACCTCTGCCAGATCCGCACGTTGCTGGAGAAGCTGGGCACACCGGTCGCTGAGACCGCTGACGTGTCGGGGTTGATCGAGGGCCTGCGGCGCGCCGTCGCCGCGCCCGGCGACAGAACCGTCGCATCGGGCCTGGCGCTGCTCTGCGACTTGCGCGAGTGCTACGCGTCCGCGCACCGAACCGAGATCAGCTGGATCATGCTGCAACAGGCCGCCAAGGCAACCCGCGACGAGGAACTGCTCGACATCGCCAACAACGGCGCAGCCGAGACCGAGCAGACGTGGAAGTGGCTGCGGACACGGGTGAAGGACGCCACACCGCAAGCGCTGGCGGCAGGGTGAACGGTGGACGCGACACGGACAGCCCCGTCCGGTACGACAGAGCGGGGGGCGGCCTCGCCCGTAAGAAGCGCCGAGCCTTGTACCTCGTCTCGAGCTGCGTCGTGTCCGTCGTCGTGGTCGCCGGAGTCATCGAAGCGGCCGGAGTTCATTCCCTGTTCGGCGTCGATACCACCACCGTGAGCGCCAGCGGTGGTGGCTCCACGGTGGAAGTCCGCTACGCCGAGGTGACCCGCGCACAGCTGGTGGTGCCGCTCGAGATCACCGTCAACTCTCCCCAAGGCTTCGCGGATTCGATCGTGATTTCGGTGAGCGCCGGTTATCTCGATCCGTTCCTCACCCAGGGGCCGACACCCCAGCCGAGTTCCGAGACGAGCGACGGCACTGACATCATCATGACGTTCGATCCACCGTCGGGCGACACGTTCGCGGTGCATTGGAATCTCACAGCCGAGCCGGTGGGCACGTTCACGACAGCAAAGGCCTCGGTGAGCCTTCGTGAAGGGGACGCGCCGATCGCGACGGCTCATCTCACCACGCAGATCAGGCCTTGATCGATGGAGATCATTGCCCGCGCCACCATCGTTTTCTGGCTCGTCTTCCTGCTCACACGCGGTCTCAAGCGGCGGTCGCTCGCCGACATGGCGCCGTTCGAGATGATTCTTCTGGTCGTGCTCGGCGACATCATCCAACAAGGCGTCATGCAGCAGGACTATTCCGTCACCGGTGCGTTCCTGGCGTTGTCGACGTTCGGATTCTGGATCACCGTCATGACGTTCATCACCTGGCGATGGCGTCGGGTGCGGCACATCATGGAGGGCGTGCCGATCGTGCTGGTCGCCGACGGAAAGCCGATCGACAGCGCACTGGCGACGGAGCACATGCCTCTCGACGAGGTTCTCGAGGCGGCGCGTCAGCAAGGGGTCGAGGACATCAGCAAGATCCGCTTGGCGATTCTCGAGGTCAGCGGAAAGATCTCGATCCTTCAGGAGAACTGATCAGCCGCCGACCGTGCCAGGGCTGTGCCAGGCGCCCTTGTGATCGACGATTCGAACTTCGTAGTCAGCGGCAGGTCCTACCGCCTTCGCCAACGGCGCAGCAGTGGCCTCATCATCGAGGAAGGCTGCCACGACGGTGACGGTGCGTCCGGGGGCACGCGGTTGGGTCGTCGCCCGCTGCCCGGCGAACCGAGAGCCGCCGACGATGGCGCCGACGATCGCACCGACGACTCCTGCGAACACGCCGATGATCCATCCCTTGGAACCGGTCGCGCCGAGCAGGAAGGCCAGCAGTGTGGCAACGATGCCGACCACGAGGAAGCCACCGACCACGAACATCGCGACGCGGCTCAGCGGGAGGTCGAGCACGCCATCGGCGTCCTCCCGGTCGGTCGGCAGCACCGTTGCATCGGTCGGCTGCACCCGCACCGCGGCGACAGGCGCTTGCGGCGCGGTGCGCCGGTAGCTTCGCAAGAGGTCCTCACCTGCCTGGCGTCCGACGGCGTACGACACGACCGTGTGATCGGTCAACTCGAGATCATCCTTGTCCGACTCGAGCACGTCGATCGCGTGCTCCGGGAACTCACGGATGACGTAGTCGCGCAGAGATGTCATGCGCGGACGTACCCGTTGCGGCCCGCCGCTCAATCATCGTTTCTACGAAGTCGACCCGTGCTAGATGATGTCGCTGATGGCCTCCAGCCGACCGCTGGCGATGGCGTCGACCAGGGCCTTGTGGTCGCGCTCGTTCTGCTCGGCGTACGCCAGACCGAACATCGCGAACGCCTTGTCGGCCTTGTCGTTGGTCCCGAGGTATCCGGCGATTGCGCCCGCAGGGCCGGTGTTGGCGTGGGCCCGGGCGAGCGCAAGGCCGCAGAACGTCGCGTACCGCGTCAGTAGCTTGAGGTCGCGCACCAGCGTGATCGACACCTTCATGTCGCGCAGTTGGCGGACGTAGAACTCGCGGCCGACGGCGCTGGTGCCCCAACCGAGGAAGATGTCGCTGGCCGGCTGCATCAGACGCTGACCGGTGACGACGCGTTCGCCGTTGTGCTCGATGTGGCCCTTGCCGACCCGACCCTCCAACACGGACGCGTTCGCTTCTTTGATTTGCAGGATCAGCGGATGCCCGCCCTTCGACGCGAACACGGCAACGAGGCAGCGCGTGCCGACGCTGCCGACTCCCACGACTTTGATCGCAGCGTCTTGGAACCGATAACGATCGAACAACACCCGACGATCGCCTGCCATCGAGCTGCGGTACGAATCCAAGAATGCGGCCACGGTCTCGCTCGTTACTTCCGGCGTGTGGTAGATGAGCGGTGGTTGGTCGGCGATGCGCAGCTGTCCGTTGTCGCTGTTGACCAGCTTCGGAAAGAGGTTCTCCGCAACCCGCTTGCGTGCTTGCTCCACCAGGCGCTCGCGATTCCTGCGGGCCTCCTTGTCCGGAGCCTGGTCGAGCGACGCCACGAGGTCGATGCGGTCGTACCAGATCTCGAGCGGGCTCATTGCGGAGAAGTCCCACAGTCGTTCGCGGTACGCGCGGACTGCCTCGGCAGCGATGGTGAGGCATTGCTTGTCGTCGAACCCGACGTCGCGGGCGGCGACGACGAAGCTGGCGACGAGGCGCTTGAGGTCCCACTCCCACGGCCCGCGCATCGTCTCGTCGAAGTCGTTGATGCCGAAGACGACATTGCGTTCGGGGGTGGCGAAGAGGCCGAAGTTCATCAGGTGACAGTCGCCGCACGCCTGCACCTCGATCCCCGTCGTCGGGAGCTTTTCGAGATCCGACGCCATCACCGCCGCCGCACCGCGGAAGAACGTGAACGGGCTGATCGCCATGCGGCCGTACCGGATCGGCAGCAGGTCCTCGATGCGACCGGCGCTCGACTTGATGAGGATCTTGATCGGATCGGGGCGACGCTTCGGCGGCGTCCACTCTGCTTGTTGTTGCCGGCTGACGTGTTCCCGCCGGCCGCGGCCGTCGTCAGGTCCCGATGGTTCCACGGGTTCCGATTTGGTCTTGTCGACTTGCTTGGTGCTCATCGCTATGCCCTGCTCTCCAAAGAGTCCAACATCAGTACTGTCTCGCCAGTCAGGGCGAGACGAACCACCCGCTACGGGTGGAATCGGCAGCGATCGTCAGGAGACCGGTTCGAGAACGCTTCGGAACCACGCCTCGGTCGTCGACACGTGAAGGAGCGCGGCGGCCTCGGCCAAAGCCGGATCGCGGGCGCGCAGGGCGTCGAGGATCGCGGCATGCTCGGAGATGGTGCGTGTCGTGGCGCCCGCTTCGATCACGCCGCGCCAGGCACGCCCGCGTGCGGTACGGCTGGACACCCCCTTCAACATCGAGGCGAGGGTTTCGTTGCCGGTTGCCGTCGCCACCAGGTGATGGAACTGCTCGTCGTACTCGACAAGACTGTCGTGCGTCGGAGCCACAGACATCTGATGTAAGCACGCTTCCAGCTCTTGTACGCAGGACTCGGTGATCCGTGCCGCGGCCATCGCGGTCGCCGCCGGTTCGAGTATCCGACGCACCTGCAGCAGCTCCAGTGTGAACTCGTGCTGGAGCAGGTCCGCGGCCGCACCGATGCCGGCCAGCAGCAGCTCCGGACGGAGGCTGGTGACATACGTTCCGTCGCCGCGGCGGACGTCCAGAACACGCGCTGTGACCAGGGCTCGCACTGCTTCTCGGACCGTGCTGCGGCTGGTGCCGAGCGACTCGGCGAGCTCGGCTTCCGGAGGCAGCTTCTGGCCCGGCAGCAACGTTCCGTCGGTGATCAGTCGGCGCATCTGCTCGATCGCGGCCTCTGTCAACGGTGCAGCCATGGTTGGTCAATCTCCCGTGACTTTCAGAAGGGTCTAGACATCCGATGTTTGTTGGCGTACTCTACACCCGCTGACCAGTCGACCACACGGTCCTGTGTCCGTTGGGGGATCGAAGGATGATGAACTTGGCGAGCCTCGGGCGACAGAGGGAAGGGTCGACCGACCCCGCTGCGCTCGACGCCTCGACGGGTGGGCAATCCGCCGAGCACGACCCCGGCGAATCGCACGAAACCCGCCAGCGGCAGTCGTTCCGATTGCTGCGCCTCGCCCTCGGCATCATTCGACTGGGCCCGGTGCTCATCCTCGGTCTGCTGATCCTGACGATGACCCTGTTGTCACCGGTGTTCATGACCACCAACAACGCGGGGAACGTGCTCTCGCAGACCGCAGCGATCGCGGTCCTCGCGATCGGGCAACTGATGGTGATCATCACTCGCGGCATCGACTTGTCCGTCGGTGCGACGCTGGCGCTGGCGTCGGTGCTCGGCGCGATCGCCTATGACCACGGAGCCTCAGGCTGGTTGGTGATCGCGGTGATGATCGGTACCGGTGCGGCAGTGGGATTCGTGAACGGCGCCGGGTTCGTGTGGGGGCGCCTCCCTCACCCGTTCATCATCACCCTGGCGACGCTCAGCATTGCTCGCGGGCTCGCGCTGCAGTTCTCCGGCGGGCAGCCGCAACGTGGCGTCCCCGACATCGTCCGATCGCTGGGGAGCGGCTCGATCGGGTGGTTCCCGTACTCCGCGTTCCTCGTGGCCGGCATCGCGATCGTCATCGCAGGATTGCTGACGCGGATGGTCTGGGGCCGATGGGTGTACGCGACCGGCGGCAACGACGAGGCCGCACGACGCACCGGCATCCCCGTCGGGCCGGTGCTGATCTCGGTCTACGTCATGTGCGGCCTGCTGGCCGGGGTCGCCGCGATCATCACGTCCGGGCGGTTGAACGCCGGCTCGCCGACGGCCGGCACGCTGGCCGAACTCGACTCGATCGCCGCGGTGATCATCGGTGGAGCGAGCTTTCTCGGTGGCCGTGGCAGCGTCGCGAACGCGTTGGTCGGCGCATTGATGATCGGTGTCATCCGCAACGGCATGAACCTGCTCAACGTCGGTGCGTTCCTGCAACCTGTCGTCATCGGGGTCGTGATCGTGCTCGCCGTCGAGACCGACGTGATACGTGGGCGTCTCGAGAACCGGGTGCGCGTGCTGCAGGCGGCCCTGGCATGAACGCGGCCCTGTCCGTTCGCGGTGCCACGAAACGATTCGGTGCGGTGCTCGCGCTCGACGACGTGGATCTCGACGTCCACCATGGCGAGGTCGTCGCGCTGCTGGGCGACAACGGCGCCGGCAAGTCCACGTTGATCAAGTGCATCAGCGGTGTGCACCGACTGGACTCCGGTTCCATCATGCTCGACGGTGAGCCCGTCAACATTCCGTCGCCGGGCGCGGCCCGCGCCCTCGGCATCGAGACCGTCTACCAAGACCTCGCGCTGTTCGACAATCTCAGCCCGGCCTCGAACTTCTTCGCCGGCCGCGAGCAAGCCGGCCCCGGTTGGCTGCCGCGACCGTTGCGGGTGCTGCACCGCCGATCGATGGCGGCGGCAACCGGCGACGTGCTCGAACGGCTCCAAGTGTCGATCGGCGATCGATCGTCGAACGTCGGGCTGATGTCCGGTGGTCAACGTCAAGCCATCGCCGTCGCACGTGCCTCGGCGTTCGCGTCCAACGTCGTCATTCTCGACGAGCCGACAGCAGCGCTCGGCGTACGCGAATCGCGGCGGGTGCTCGACCTCATCTTGCGCCTCCGGTCCGAAGGTCACGCGGTGATCGTGATCTCGCATGCCATGGACCATGTCACCGAAGTCGCCGACCGAGCGGTCGTCATGCGTCGCGGACGTGTGGTCGGCGAGGAAATTCCCAACGCGGAGGGCCAACAGAGGATCGTGGCGCTGATCGTCGGCACGCCTCTCGCGGCCTCCCCATCAACATCCAACAGAACGACGTCGACCAGATCTGTGGACTGAGTCCGGCGCCAGCGGCACAACGCCGTCATCACAAGGAGAGAAAATGACAACTAGTAGGTATCGCTTTGCCCCGATGCTGGTGAGCCTGGCCCTGGCTGCCGGTGTCGCCGCATGTTCCTCCGACAGCAACAACAGTGCCGCCACGGCGGCGCCGGCGACGGCTGCCGCTCCAGCGGCGACGGCTGCGCCACCGACCACCGGCGCGGCAACGGCCGACACGACGGCGGTGGCGGGTACAGCAGGCGGTGAGACCGCGACGATCGGTTTCATCACCAAGTTCCCGGTCGACTTCTACGACACGATGGTCGACGCTGCCAAGAAGTGGGATGCCGACCATCCCGACGCCAGCGTCGTCTTCGCGCAGGGCACGAGTGGCACCGACGACGAGGGCGAGATCAATGCGATCGAATCGTTCGTCACGCAGGGTGTGAAGGCGATCGTGATCACGCCGACCAGCCCGAACGTGCAGGACGCGTTGCAGAAAGCGGTCGACGCCGGCATACCGGTGATCCTCGTCGACAACGACATCCCCGGCTGGAATGCCAAGACGTCCGTGGTCGCCACCGACAACCTCGCGGGTGGTGTGCTCGCCGGCAAGTTCGTCGCCGGCCAGCTGAAGGCGGGTGACACCATCGGCGTGCTCGAAGGCGTCGCCGGTGCTCCCTCGCTGCAGCAACGCGTCGACGGCTTCAAGCAGGGCCTTGGTGACGGCTTCTCGATCGTTGCTTCGTTGCCGACGGATTGTGACCAGACCAAGGGTCTCAACACCGCGCAGGACATCTTGACCGCTCACCCCGACGTGAAGATGATCTACGGGGCGTGCGGGCCGCCGATCCTCGGCGCGATCGAGGCTGCGTCCAGCGCCAGCTCAAAGCCGCTGTTCGTCGGCTTCGACGCCGGGCCCGACGAGGTGAAGGCGATCGTTGCCGGCGACGAGCTGGGCTCTGTTGCACAGTTCCCGGCCAAGATGGGCGAGCTCGGTGCGCAGGCTGCATACGATGCGATCAACGGCAAGACGGTCCAAGCCAACATCGACACGGGCACTGAGATGGTCACCAAGGACAACGCCGCCGACTTCGGCGGGTGATGGTTCCGACTGGCGGGCGGCTCGGCCACGCGGTCGAGCTGCCCGCAACGACCCGTCCGCCTGCAGCCGTCATCGAACCAGAAGGATCGTCATGACCCGAATCAGCGCGCTCGACGTGATCGACGTCCGATTCCCGACTTCACGTTGGCTGGACGGATCCGACGCGATGAACCCGGAACCCGATTACTCGGCCGCGTACGCCGTGCTGCGTCTCGACGACTCCGACGTCACCGGCCAATCGCTGTTGTTCACCACTGGACGCGGCAACGAGGTGGCCTGTGCTGCCCTTCGCGCACTCGCGCCGTACCTCGTCGGGCGCGACGCGGCATCGGCTGTCGCCGACATCGGTGCGATCGCCCGCGAGCTGACATGGGATGGCCAACTTCGGTGGCTGGGGCCGGAGAAGGGGATCATGCACATGGCGATCGGAACGGTCGTCAACGCTCTGTGGGATCTGCGTTGCCGGTTCGACGACGTGCCGCTGTGGCGGCTGCTGTCATCGATGCAACCCGACGAGCTCGTCCGTCAGATCGACTTCGCCTACATCGACGACGCGTTGACGCCCGACGACGCACTGGAGATCTTGGAGGCCCAGGCCGACGGCCGTGCGGCGCGAGTAACTGCGCTCGAGGCCGACGGCCTGCGGGCCTATACGACATCGGCCGGCTGGCTCGGGTATGACGACGACAAGGTCGCCCGCCTGGCTCGAGCCGCGGTGGATGACGGCTTCACGATGATCAAGCTGAAGGTCGGTTCCGACGTGGCGAGCGACGTTCGGCGGCTCAAGGTCGCCCGCGACGCCGTCGGTCCGCAGGTGCGCATCGCCCTCGACGCGAACCAGCGTTGGGGCGTGAGGGAGGCGATCGAGTGGATGGGCCAGCTCGTACCGTTCGACCCGTACTGGATCGAGGAACCGACCTCACCAGACGACGTGCTCGGCCACGCCACGATTCGTGCCGCGATCCGGCCGGTCAACGTGGCGACGGGCGAGCACGTCCAGAACCGGGTGATCTTCAAGCAGCTGCTGCAGGCCGAGGCGATCGACGTGGTCCAGATCGACGCCTGCCGCGTCGGGGGTGTCAACGAGAACCTCGCCATCTTGCTCCTCGCCGCGAAGTTCGGCATCCCCGTGTGCCCTCATGCCGGCGGGGTCGGGCTGTGCGAGATGGTGCAACATCTGGCGATGTTCGACTTCATTGCGGTCAGCGGAACCACGGCAGATCGCTGGGTCGAGTACGTCGATCATCTCCATGAACACTTCGTCGACCCGGTGGTGGTCACCGAAGGTCGCTATCGAGCCCCGGTGCGAGCGGGCGCGGGTGCGGCCATGCTCGACGCCTCGATCGAGCAGTACCGGTTCCCGGACGGACCGGCGTGGCGCAGTGCAGAGTGATCGATCGTGAGGTTGATCGACAGTCACCATCACGTCTGGAACCTGGCGGCGCGGCCCCAGCCGTGGATGCAACGCGGAGTCATGGATTCGTTGCGACGCGACTTCGACCTCGGCGATCTCGACACGGCTGCTTCCGGTCATAGCCTGTTGGCATCGATCGTCGTGCAGACCGTCGCCGACACTGCCGAGACGGTCGAGCTCATCGACGCCACGGCGCGAAGCACGCCACCGACCGCAGGCGTCGGCTACGTCGATCTCGCGGATCCGTCGCTCGACAGGGCGCTGGACGAACTCGTCGCGCGGTCGGCGCGGCGATCTCTGGTCGGGATCCGCAGTCTCGTCCAGTACGAACCCGACATCTCCTGGCTGCAGCGAACCGATGTGCTCGCCGGGTTTCGCAGGCTCGCCGACCTCGGGCTCGTCCACGATCTGTTGATCGTGCCCTCGCAGATCGCCCCGACGCTCGCCGCCATCGACGCGGTACCCGACGGGCGCTACGTGATCGACCACCTCGCCAAACCGGACATCGCCGGGGGAGCGTGGGAGCCCTGGGCACGTGGCATCGCTGCGCTCGCCGAGCGGGACAACGTCGTGGCCAAGGCCTCCGGTCTCGTCACGGAAGCCGATTGGTCGAAGTGGACCACCGAGCAGATTCGGCCGTACGTAGATCACGCGCTGCACTGCTTCGGCGCTGATCGCCTCATGTTCGGCAGTGACTGGCCGGTGTGCACACTTGCCGCGTCGTACGACGCCGTCGTCGAGGCAGCTGCGTCATGGACGGCCGAGCTGACGGCCTCCGAACGTGAGTCGATCTTCGTCACGAATGCCGTGCGGGTGTATCAACTGTCCGATCTGCTCGACGGCAGCAGCTCGACCCAGGAGTCAACATGACCAAGGAGTTCGAAGGACTGCGAATGCTCGTCACCGGTGGCGCGTCGGGCATCGGCCACGCGATCGCCACGAACGCGCTCGTGCGGGGTGCATCGGTAGCAGTGCTCGACCTCGATCCGTCGATGTCGCCCGACGGCGCAGTGCCGATCCATGCCGACGTGGCCGACGACGAATCGGTCGTACGTGCGGTCGACGACGCGGCCCGGCAGCTCGACGGACTCGACATCGTCATCAACAACGCCGGCATCGGCGCGCAAGGCACCGTGGAAACCAACACCATGCGGGAATGGCATCGGGTGTTCGACGTCAACGTTTTCGGCATCGTGCGCGTGATGAAAGCCGCGCTGCCGTACCTCCGTCGATCGGATCACGCGGCCGTCGTCAACACGTGCTCGATCGCGGCGACCGCGGGCCTGCCGGAACGAGCGCTGTACAGCGCGACCAAAGGAGCGGTGCTGTCGTTGACGATGGCGATGGCGGCCGACCACATACGCGAAGGGATTCGGGTGAACTGCGTCAACCCAGGCACGACGGACACACCGTGGATCGGCCGGCTCCTCGACGCGGCGTCCGATCCCGCGGCCGAGCGAGCGGCGCTCGAAGCGCGCCAGCCGTCGGGTCGACTCGTCACTGCCGACGAGGTTGCGTTCGCCGTCCTGTCGCTCGCGTCGCCGCTCGCCCGAGCAACGACGGGCACGTCACTCGCCGTCGACGGCGGCATGTCGGGTTTGCGGCTGCGACCGGGTTGAGGTCGGGGCCTGATAGTCAGTAGGGCGTGGCGAACACTGGCGGACCCGCGGTGGTGGTGTTCACCCGAGACCTGCGAGTGCACGATCATCCGGCGTTGAGCGCGGCATGCAACGGCGCCGCGGCCGTCGTACCGATGTTCGTGCTCGACGAGGCGATTCTCCACGATGCCGCGGCCAATCGTGTCGGCTTCCTGGTCGACTCACTGCGCGATCTCGATGATTCGCTGCGGCAACGAGGCGCCGGGCTGGTCGTTCGGCGTGGGTCGTGGGTCGACGAGGTGATGGCTGTCGTGACGCAGGCACAGGCGTCGTCGATCCACATCAGCGACGATGTGTCGGCTCTGGCACGGCTGCGGCTCGAGCGACTTCGCGATGTCGCTGCACGCGCCAGGGTGTCGGTCGAGACGCATCCCGGCATCACCGTGGTGCCGCCCGCAGTACTGCGGCCGACGAGTGGTGGCGAGAGCTATCAGGTGTTCACCCCGTACCTCCGTCGATGGCTCGAAGCCTCGTGGCGGCCGGTGCTTCCAGCGCCTCGACGAATTCCGTCTCGCGAGTCCTTCCAGTTCCCGGGAATGGAGCCGGTCGACTCGCTCGCATCGACCGGGCGGTCGCCGAAGCTGATCGCGGGTGGGGAGGCCATCGCCAGGCGACGGCTGACGGCCTTCATTCGTGACGAGCTCGAGGACTACGACGATCGTCGAGACGACCTCGCCGGTGACACGACGTCGAGGATCTCCGCGGCCTTGCACTTCGGATGCCTGTCTCCGCTGGAGACGGCGACTCGGGTGCGACCGCTGGCGGGAGGCGAGGCGTTCGTGCGCCAGCTGTGCTGGCGAGATTTCTTCCACCAGGTGCTCGCTGCGCGGCCCGAGACAGCGCAGCGCGATCTTCGTGGCGGAGGCCGCCGATGGAACGACGATGACCGCGCGTTCGAGTCGTGGTGCGCGGCGCGCACCGGCTTTCCGGTGGTCGACGCGGCGATGCGACAGCTCACCGACGAGGGTTTCATGCACAACCGGGCCCGGATGATCGTCGCCTCCTTCCTGACGAAAGATCTGTACATCGACTGGCGACTGGGCGCAGCGCACTTCATGTCACTGCTCGTCGACGGCGACGTGGCCAACAACCAGCTCAACTGGCAGTGGGTCGCGGGCACTGGCACGGACACCAATCCCAATCGCGTGTTCAATCCGGTCGTCCAAGGCCGCCGCTTCGATCCGTCCGGCGCGTACATACGACGCCACCTCCCGGAGTTGGCCGACCTCCACGCCCGCGAGATCCACTGGCCCGACATGGCCACCCGCGGCCGTCTGGGCTATCCCGCGCCGATCGTCGATCACCGGGAGGCGATCGACGAATACCGGCTACGCCTCCAGTCGGACTCAGGGTGAATCGGGTTGGTACTCCTCGTCGGTGACGTGCGCACCCCAGGTGGCGGGGCCCTGGGTGATCGAGATGTGGCTCATGAGATGGTCGTGGGCAGCACCGTGCCAGTGCTCGTGGCCGTCCGGCGTGTGGTGCACGTCGCCCGGACGGAGCTCGAAGATGGGTTCACCGCGTGACTGGACCCGGCCGCGTCCCTCGGTGACGTAGAGGGTTTGACCTCCCGCATGGGAGTGCCACGCGGTGCGGGCACCCGGTGTGAAGTGGACGTGGCCGACGTTGAGCGTGGAGTCACCGTGCGGTTGCACGAGGCTGTCGATCCACACGTCGCCGGTGAACCATTCGGCGGGTCCCTTCGTCGTCGGCTTCTTGGGCTGAACGTCCATCGACTCTCCTCTCGATCAGGCCTTGTCGTCCGTACGGCCCCGGGCTCGATCTCCTCCAACACTAAGACGATCATCCGACGCGGGCGCTGAAAAAGGCCGAAGCGGGGTACAGATTCCCCTGATGGAACGTTCCGACTGGTTTCTCACCGCACGTGAGCGCGGAAATTCGACGACTGCGATCGACCGACGTCACGGCGGCGACGCGTGGACCTCGAACAACCTGGCGACCCCGCTCATCCACGGCCACGAGTACTTCGCACGACTCTGCGACGAGCTTCAGCGCACGAGTGCGGGCGATCGGGTGTACTTCACGGACTGGCGGGGTGACCCCGATGAGCGCCTCGACGGGCCCGGGTCGGAAGTGACCGACATTCTGGTCGGCCTGGCCGAACGAGGGGTCGAGGTCAAGGGGTTGCTGTGGAGGTCGCATCCGGACGTCACCCGGTTCAGCGAAGAGGAGAACCGGACGCTTGCCAAAGCGGTCAACGAGGCCGGCGGCGAACTGCTGCTCGACGAGCGGGTCCGCCGTGCGGGCAGCCACCACCAGAAGCTGTTCGTCATTCTTCATCCGAACGCACCCGAGACTGATGTTGCCTTCGTCGGCGGCATCGATCTCTGTCATGGCCGCAACGACGGCGAGCACCATCACGGTGATCCTCAGGCGATCGTGATCGACAAGCGATACGGCCCGACTCCGGCGTGGCACGACATGCAGGTCGAGCTCCGCGGTGCCGTCGTCGGTGACATCGTCGAGACGTTCGTCGAACGATGGAACGACCCCACACCGTTGCACCACGCATGGGTCGGTCCCTGGCACTCGCGTGCCGACGAGAGTGCCAAGGACGTCGCCTCGCTCGACGGCGTACCGCACACCGACCGGCCCTGCGGCACGCATGCGATTCAGGTGTTGCGGACCTATCCGGTCAAGCGGCCGCCGTATCCGTTCGCGCCGTCCGGCGAGCGCAGCGTGGCCCGCGCTTATGTGAAGGCGTTCCGCCGCGCACGGCGGCTGATCTACATCGAGGACCAGTACCTCTGGTCCACCGACATCGCCCGGCATCTCGGCGATGCCCTGGCCGAGCACCCGCAACTTCACGTCGTCGTCGTCGTCCCGCGGTTCCCGGACGAGGACGGGCGACTCTCCGGCCCGCCCAATCGAATGGGACAACTGATCGCCCTCCGGCAACTACGCGAGGCCGGCGGCGAGCGGCTCGCCGTGTACGACCTCGAAGCGGACAGGTACCCGGTGTACGTCCACGCCAAGATCTGCATCGTCGACGACGTGTGGATGACGATCGGTTCGGACAATCTCAATCGTCGGTCGTGGACGCACGACTCCGAACTGTCGTGTGCCGTGCTCGACGACACGATCGACGAACGGGAACCGACCGACCCTGCCGGCCTTGGTGACTTCGCGCGAGTGCTGCCACGGGAGACCCGTCTCCGTTTGTGGCGGGAGCACCTGCAATGCGATCAGGTTCCGCTCGACTTCGGTGCCGGCGTCGATGCGTTGCGCTCCTCCGCGGAGGCACTCGATCGTTGGCACGACGGCGGTTGCACCGGCCCGCGACCCACCGGGAGGTTGCGAGTCCACGACCCGTCGCCCGTTCCGCTGTGGCAGAAGCCGTTGATGTGGCCGCTCTACCGGCTGGTCAACGACCCGGACGGCCGACCGATTCGACTCCGGCTGCGAGGTTCCTTCTGAGGGATCGACGTAGGGCGAGCCCCGTCAGCAGGACGGCGACGCCCACGACGACCGACACGAGGGGCAAGGTGACGGCCAGTGTGATGCAGCCGGCGAGGCCGGCGATCGCGAGCCATCGTGGCCACCGACGCTTCGTTGTAGGGAGTGTCAAGCAGGCGGCATTCGTGATCGCGTAGTACGTCAGGATCGTCACACCGGAGAATCCAATGGCGCCGCGAAGGTCGAACGCCGCGGTGAGAGCGATGACGACCAACGCGACCGCGACCTCGGCACGTAGAGGCAGTGAGCGACGTTCGTCGATCGTCGCGAACCAACCGGGCAACTCGTGGCGCCGGGCCATCGCCAACACGGTGCGCGACACGCCCGGCACCAGATTCAGGAGCACGCCGAGGGCGGCAATACCCGCACCGATGCGAACGACGGGCGACAGCCAGTCGAGGGGCGAGGCACTGACGACGAGTGCCAGTGGGGCATGACTGCCCGATATGACATCGACGGAAAGGGCTGCGAGCACGGTGACACCGACGACCGCATAGATCGCGAGTACGCCTGCGAGCGCACGCGGGATCGCTTTCGGAATCGTGACGGCGGGATCCTTGACTTCTTCACCGAGCGTTGCGATGCGGGCGTACCCTGCGAAGGCGAAGAACAGGAAGCCACCGGCCCGCAGAACGCCCGCCACGGTGGTGTCGGTTGGAACGATCCGGTCCATCGAAGTGGTCGAGGTCGACCAACCGGCGATCACGACGCACGCGAGCGCCACCAGCGAGACCGCGAGCAACACCTTGGTGACCGCGACGGTGCGCGACAGGCCACCGATGTTGACCATTGCGACGGCCGCAACCGCGACGATGCCGACCAGCCGCGAATGGTCGGGCCACAGATACGCGCCGGCAGTCAACGCGATCGCCACGCACGACGCCGTCTTGCCGACTACGAATCCCCAACCCGCCAGGAAGCCCCATGGGGCACCGAGCTGGCGACGGGCGTACACGTACGAGCCGCCCGACTCGGGATGCACCGCAGCCAGTTGAGCGGACGAGGTTGCATTGCAGAACGCAACGGCTGCCGCGACCACGAGGCCGATCAGCACGCCGGATCCGGCGGCACCTGTAGCGGGGCCCCACGCACTGAACACCCCTGCGCCGATCATCGATCCGGCGCCGATGGTCACGGCGTCGCCGAGGCCCAACCGACGTTGCAGCCGGACAGCCACGGTGAGCCGATCGTTCAGCCGTTGGCCGGTTGGAACAGCTCGACGAAGTTGCCGGATGGATCTTGCAGCAGTATCTGCTTGCCGCCCGGGCCCACGACGACGTCGTTGCGGAACGTGGCACCGGCGCCTCGCAGGCGATCGACCTCACTGTCGATGTCGTCGACGATGAAATGAATCCGATTCCACCCGCCGGGTCCGGGTCTCGCGCCGTCGGCCATGGGGCGGCCTGCCGAGCTCTTCGGGCCTGACAGCAGCAGTCGCAGGTTGCCTCGCTTCACGTCCGCGAATGCCGGCGGGAAGCTGGTC
>Ga0157378_10001473_pt1 | contig 21259 bp, 18 predicted proteins | sample M65metaG_FD_115309 | JGI IMG/M metagenome (GOLD analysis project Ga0157378, IMG submission 115309) | Miscanthus rhizosphere microbial communities from Kellogg Biological Station, Michigan, USA - M6-5 metaG | ecosystem: Host-associated > Plants > Roots > Rhizosphere > Soil | place: USA: Michigan...
CGCTCTGAAGTTCCTCCTGCGTCTTGCCGTTCGCCTCGATCCGGCCGACCTGCGGCACGTTCACATAACCCTCGGTATCCACGGTGTAGGTGCCGGTGACCTGTTCGATTTCCTCGCGAGGAACGCCCCCGAGCCGCAGATCAATCGAGTCCCCGGTGCGCAGTTGCGTCCCCTGGCTGGAGTCGCTGTCTTCGCTCCCGGCTTCGGACAACGTCGTGACGTGAGTATCATCGGATTTTGGGGCCGCGCAGCCGGTGATCAGCATAATGGCGGCACAACACGGCAACAGAACAAATCGGAGATGCATAAAAATGAAGCCTAGTATTCGTCCCGCGCGCCGCCGGGCCGGGAAGTTTTCTCGCTCGCCACCAGCGGACGCACCGCTACGGCCTTTACGGGCTTGCCACCCTTTTCAGGCTCTTCGTGGTAACTGTAATAGTTCGTCTGATACTGGTAGTATTGATCGAGCCGGATATCGACGTTGTTGAGCACCGCGCCCATGAGATTTCCGCCAGCGTTGATCACGCCATTCTTGACTCGCAGGAGCATGGAACGCGGGAAGCGGCGATGCTGGATCACGATGATGGTGAGGTCCACCGCACGGACGATAACGGACGAATCGCTCACGCCGAGAATCGGCGGCGCATCGATGAGGATCATGTCGTAACGCGTCTTCAGTTCGCCGATGAGGGCGAGCATTCGGCGGGAATTCAGCATCGCGATCGCGCCTGCGGGAAGTTTTCCGCTGGGGACCATCGAAAGACCATCGACCTTGGTCGAGAGAATCAGCTCGTCGATCGGAACGCCCTTGGAGAGGTAATCAGTGAGTCCCTTGGAATTGCTGACGCCAAAAATCTTGTGCTGGGTGGGGCGGCGCAAGTCGGCATCGACGACGAGCGTCTTCATCCCCGACATGGCAAACGCATGGGCGAGATTGACGAGCGTCGTCGATTTGCCCTCGCCCGGACCGCCGCTGACGATGGTGAGGACGTTCGCGTCGGCCTGCTTCCGGTTGAACTCGATGTTCGTCCGCAGGATTCGGTAAGGCTCGGCGTCGGGCGCGTCCGGCGGCAGGTTCATCAAAACGCCCACGCCGCGCGGCACCACCGCGAGGACGGGCAGCCCGAAATAGGTCTCGATGTCCTCCATCGTCTTCACGCTGGTGTCGAGATACTCGATGAAGAAGGCGACACCAAAACCGAGCACGAGGCCAAAGAAGACGCCCAATGCAATATTGAGCACGACGCGTGGTCGGGCCGGAAATTCCGCCTCCTCGGCGCGCTCCCAAATGATGGCAGGGTTGAGCGGCATGCTGCGCTGCATCATTTCCGTCCAGAAGCGCGTCTCCGCCGCCTCGAGCACTTTCTTGGCCTGAATGTAATTGCTCTTGGCCTCGTAATAGGAGCTTGCGCGGGTCTTGGAGTCCTGCTGCTCGGCGCGACTCTCGTTGAGCTTTTCCTCGAGATTGGCGAGCGACTCCTTCTCCGTCGTCAGTCGCGCCTTGAGGGCGATGCGAAGACTCGAGATTTGATTCGTCAGCTGCTTCCAATACGTGTCCTTCTTCGCGGTCTGGGACTGCACCATCGGGTGATTCGCGCCGTATCCCGCCTTGATGAGACGGGCTTCCTCGGATGCAGCCTCTTGATAGAGCGGCAGAATTTGCAGGATGGTCTGATCCTCAACCTCCAGGGTCGCGATGCTCCGCATGATTTGATCATCGGTCATCTTGGAGATCTCGTCATACTTGGCGCTCATTGTCGCCGTCTTGAGTCGCTGCGTGCTGACTTCCTCTTCGACGCTCATGAGCACGCGCTCGTTGGCCTGCATGGGATCTTCCACGCTCTCGGGATTGAGATCGTAAATCTGGTATTTGACGCGGTCCGCCGCGGCGAGCGTGCGCAAATTTTCCGTCTTCGTGCGCTGCTTTTCGACTTCCCCCTGCAGCGTGGAGAGGGACTTGGAGACCCACGATTGCTGCTCGCGAATGCGCGCCTGCTGGTAGGAGTCCGCAATCGCATTCGCGATGTCCGCCGCTTCCTTGCGATCCGGACTCAGGATGGAAATGGAGATCAGGTCCGTGTTGCGCTCCTCCTCGAGCGTCATCATTTTTTTGAGCTTCTTGTAGATCAGTTCGCGCGACTTGATCTCGTAGCGTTCGGCCCATTTGTTCACGAGATCGAGCTTCTCGATCACCGGATTGAGGACTTCCTTGCTCTGGATGATTTCAAATTGCGTCGTCGTGAAGCGAGGATCGGATTGCCCTTGAATGCCACGCTGCTGAAAAATTTCCAGGTCTGCATTCTGCTGCACTTGAATCAACGCAGTGGACTGATATTGTTTCGGGAGGAGAAGCGTGATTGCCGTGGCGGTGACGACCACCAGGAGAAAGATCACCAACATGATTGGCCAGCGCACCCGGACGACCCGAAAATAGTCGAGGAGGTGCAGTTGCTGCTTGTTGGCGGACGGTTCGTTCATTGAGAAAGGAAAGGGGTGCGAAGGGGTAGCAGAAGTAAGCGTGGAGCCATTGGTTGTCAATCGAACGAGACGGCGGCGAAAAGTGGTTCAAAAGATGATTTGCAGCCCCAGCGTCGTAATGCTGCGCGTGTAACCGTCCGTCTCGATGTCGGACTGCACAACGGAATAATTGTAGCCCAACGTCAGGGCCAACGCGGGGTTGAACTGGTAGGTGAGACCGAGCGAGGCGGTGTAGTATTCCTGTGAAAAATCGTTGGTATCGCCCGGCTGGTCGTAATGGTCGTGCTCGTAGGAAATGCCGGCACTGGCGGAGAGGCGCCCGCCAAAGGCGTATTGCAGCGCGAGGCTTCCGCGCAGGGTCTGGCGAATGGAGATTCCCGCCGACCCCGAGGGCTCCGTTCCATATCGCAACGTGCCGACAAGCGACGAACCTGGCGCGAAGCCATAGGTCAGGTCCGATTCCATGAAGGGGCCGATGTAGGAGGATGGCGAGTCGGGCTGCGTCGTGTTGTTGAGCATGCGCGCTTCCGCTCCGGCCTGAAAATTCCACTGGAGCTTTGGAGTAAACGACGCCCCGAATCCAAACGTCAGAATCTGGCCGGTCGAGTCCTGATTGGCCGCATCGTAGGAGAGCGGGTTGTAGCGATACTCGGTGGTGAGCGTGAAGCGCGGCGTCAGCAGATAGTCCAGCCCAATGATGTAATTCTGCTCGGTGAAGCCCAGACTCTGGTTTTGCGCTTCCTCGGTATAGGCGATGGAATTCATCCGATACTGCAATCGCAACGAAAGTCGCGGACGCAGAGAATAACTGAGCCCGAGGCCGAGACTCGTGGCCGTGTAATCTCCGCTGAAACGCGAGACCCCACCGATGAGCGTGGGATTCGGTTGGGAAAGATACGCGTAGGAAGCATTCGCGGAGACCTGCAAACGCCGCGTGACGAAATAGGAAGTCGCGAGACTGAAGTTGCTGTTGTAGTCCGTAGCGTCGCCGGGACGATTGTCATAATAAGTCGTTCCCAGCGCCAGCGCGCTCGCAATTTTGAGACGTTCGGAGCCAAAATTGTAGGTCAGCGCGCCGCTCAAGCCGGCCGTTGCACTCGCGATCTGGTCGGTTTTCGTCGTGAAGACATTGTTGTCGTATCCGATCGTCGGATTAATGGTCAGACGCAGTTTGTCCGGGTGATTGGGATCTCCCGGCGCTCCCAGCTGGAAGAAGCTCGAGAGAAAATCCCAGAGTGAAAAATGATCACCGGAGGAGCTTTTCTTCGGGGCGGGGATCACCGCCCCGGATGTGTCAACCATATCCTCCGTCGTCGAATCCGTTGCGCTCGCCGAGAAAGCGCCGGCGGGGGAGCTTTCGCCGACCGGCGCCACGAAAGGCTGTTCGGGGAGGCTCTCCGCATTCGCCCCAGCGGCGGCTTGGACTCGGGCGAAAGGCAGCGCGCCAATCCAAATCATTATGCCTCCAAGCAAGGCGTGCCTCCAACAGTGACGGCAGGCCCTCATTCCCACCGTCCTCCCGCACCCGGCGTCGGCGCCAATTCCTCGCGCACGCTTTCCGCCTGCTGCCCGCAATAGCCCCCGCCGGGAAGCGTTGTCCCGAGAGTGTAGATGCGCAGCGCCCGATCCAGGTGGCCCTTCTCGTAAAGGTAGTCCCCATAAGCGCCGTAGGCATAGGCGTGGGAGGGATCCAATCGAATCGCCTCGAGCAAATCCTTGCGAGCGGACTCTTCCCGTCCCGCCTCGAGCAGAGCCGTCGCCCTCCCAACCAGTAGGGATCGCTCCATCGGCTGCTGCGCGATCGCCGCCGTAAAGGCATCACTCGCGGCCTGATAGAGTTTCCGCCGTGTCTCCGGCGTCAATTCCTCCCCGTCCGGCCCTTTCGCACTCGAAAAGTCGCTTTTGGCCTCCAGCTCAAACTGCTCCGCGCTCTCGAAGTCGGAAAGTCCCCGCCCACGCAACGCCTGAAGTTGCGCATCATCCGGTCGAAATGTCAGACCCGTATTCGCATCTGCAAGCCCCGCCCTCACCTGACCGCTTGCGTAGGCATTCGCGGAACGAAGCGCATAAAAATCTGCCGCCCCGTGCCACCACACAAATAACCCCAACGCGACGGCGGCGACAGCGATTCCACCACCCGTAAATGTCCGCAACAGTCCGGCCGGCAGACGCCTCGCGCCCGCCGGATCGCCCCCCGTTCCGGCTAGCAATCCCAACGTTGCGCCGGCCAGCAATGCATTGGCCGGGATATGCAGGTTAAAATCCGTGAAACTATGCACACAGAACGTCACCGTCGTCGTGATGGCAGCCAGCAGAACGCCGGCCGAATTACTCAATGGACGTTCTCCCGCCAACACCCTCCGACGAAGAGCCATAAAAAATCTTCCCACTCCTCCCGCGAGAAGGATCAGCACCACCAACAGCGCGAGCGAGAAACCCACGAAGCCATACTCGACAAGCGTTTGCAACCAGTCGTCATGCGCAAAAACGGCGTCGCTCGGCTGATTCCCCGTCCGATAAAGTCGCGCCGCATACCCGAACATCCCCGGCCCCATCCCCAGAAGCGGCGCCACCTCGAACTGACGCCTGGCGTGCTCGAGAAGAATCTCGCGAACGTCCGGAAACAGCATCGCATCCATGCGCCCCTGAATCATCCAGTTCGACGAATAGACAAACCACCCGAACCCCAGGCACAGCGCCACCAAGAACACCGCGCCGGAAATAATGAGCCCGCGCCCGCGACGCAGCATCGTCGCGATCCCCACGACGCTGACCAACCCAAAGGCGACCCCACCTGCCACCAAGCTCAACAAGCCCCCGCGGCTCCCGCTCAATAGGTCCGCCGCCAAAAACATCAGCGCCAGATAGATCAGGATCACGCGAGTGATCACATGCACGCGCGCCCAGGAGGCCAGTGCCACACACGACAAAGTCGCCCATCCCATCAGCCACGCGAACTGATTGGGATTCACAAAAAATCCGTGCGCCCGCGTCGCGAACCGCTCCGCATAAACCGACTGGAGGTCCAACGCGAACCATCCCAAGGGCGCCACCATCCCACCTTGCGCGAACTGGAAAAAACCCACCCCGGCCTGCGCGACGGCACCGGCCAGCACAACACCGAAAAACACGAACCGCGCCCGGGTATGTGTGAGCGCCCCATAGCCCATCGCAAAGGCCAGCACGGCGGCGAGCACCTGCCCCATCTCGACGCGCCCCAAAAAGTGATCCGACGGATGCGCGCACCGCCAGACGAGATACGCGCCCAGCACCACCACCGCCACAAACGAAACGGGAGCGGCCGGCGCCGGATTCCGGGCCACCGCCCAAAGCGCCGGCAACGCCGCCACCACCAGCAGGACGTCACTCGGCAAAATAAAAGCCGGCACGAAGAGCCCGCCATGCAGCACTTGCGCAGCAAGGACGGCGAGCGCAAGCAACGTGGCTGCAAAAATACTCATCGGGCGGAAAAAGGCTCGAAAGTCTCGCACAGCCCAAAGTCGATGCACGAAAAAAAGCCCACTCAAAAGCGAGCCCGACAAACCGCTTCTCTTCGCAGCTTGTCGCTCAACCCGCTTGTGCTCATTAATTCCTCAATGCCACGCTTACCAAGGTTTATGTCGATTCGTCGAAATCACCAAGCCTGACCATTCGCCTTCCTTTCGAGTCATGCGAAGTGAATTTTTTCAAGCTGCCGGAGCTCGTCTCTTTTCGGTCACCGCCAGCCTCGTCGCTGGCTTGTTGAGCTTGAAGCTCTACAGCCGTTATTTCACTCCTGACGTTTATGGACTCATCGTCGTCGCCCTTCAGTTGATCAGCTATCTCCCAATGTTGGACGGCGGCTTCCGCACGACAACAAACCGCCTCCTCCTCGCCACCAGCGAAGACGTCACACGCAAAGCCCTGATCGAGTTTTCGCAGACGCTTTACTCATGGCTCTTGATAGTCGTGCTGGCTGTCGGAGGAGTTGGTCTCGGCGTATACGGCTTGTTCGCAGGTCACTCAGAGAAATTTGGTCCGTTCTTCTTCGCCGTTCTCGGGATTGCCGGTGCGCTTTCCGTGTTTGCAAACGCCCAATCCGGCCTTTTGATCGGTCTGGGAGCACAGACTTCCATGGCCGTAATCGCCGGAGTAAGTTCGCTTGCGTCAGTGGGTGCGCTTGCGATCGCCCTTTCCGTCGGCAGCGGCTCATGGGCATTCGTAGCTTCTCTCGCGACGTCTGCGCTAACGACCTACGCGCTGGCCCGCTTGCGCCTGTCCGGCTTCGGCGTTCTGACACCTTGGCTGCACTTTGGCATATCGGCGGAATTTTGGATTCGTTTCCACGAACTCCGCCACGATGCGTTGCGTGCTCTCCGCAGCCAGGTTTCAATCCTTTTGCTCTTTTCAGCCGACCTCATCCTGGTCGCCATTTTCTGCTCGCCGACGGAAACTGCGATTTACGGCGTGCTCTCGCGGCTGCACTCCATCGTCCGCGGCTTCCTTCAGTCCTTCAATGAAGCTTCCTGGCCCATTGTCGCACGTCGAGCGGCAGGGATCGAAAAATTTCAGACTTGGCTCGTGCACACTAACGGTTGGATTTTTGGACTTGCCGGCGGCGGACTGCTTCTCCTTGGCCCCGGTTTTATTGGATGGTATATGGGAACCGCTTGGCTCCCTTCCCCGCTTTTGAACGGGCTCTTCGTGGCTCGATTCCTCATCATCGGTTCCTCGACTCCAGCATCCTATTTTCTACTGGGCATCGGCGACTTTCGCAGTATTGCGCGTTGCTGCGAACGCGAGGTCGCTGCCGCTCTCGCCCTCGGCGGTATTTTCGGTGCGTGGCTGGGAAGTCCAGGCATCGCGCTCGCCTTTTTACTGGCTACCAACGCAGGGACTTTTCTTCCATTGTGGATTATCTACGCGCGCCGCGAGCACCTCTCTCTCGCCCCGCTTCTACTCGGAAGCTGGATGCGAATCAGCTCGGGCTTCTTCATCGCTGCGCTTGGCTGGTATCTCGCAGTCAAATGCTTCATTTCATGATTGCCCTTTTCGCTCGAAACCTCACGAGCCGTTTAGAAATGATCCATCCATGACCTTCGACCGACTCATTCTTTCACTCCTTCATCGCGTCGGCATTGGTGTTCATCGGGTGAACCGCGAACAGATCTTGCCCCTGGAAATACCGGACCTCGACGATTACTTGCCACCCGAGGATTATAGTCGACTGTTTCGACCTTGGCATTCACCCGACTTCTTGCGCCTTCTCCATTCGGGCGTCCGCGAGAATTCGATGCTCTCCCCCCAAAAGCTATACACTCTCAAGCAGTTACTCCTTTCAACTCTTCGTCTGGAAGGGGATATTTTTGAGGCCGGGACATGCAGCGGCGGCAGCGCGCGCTTCATGCTGGATGTCACAATTTCTACACGGACTGAGAAAGCCTTTTGGCTGCTCGATACTTTCACCGGCTACCAGAAGATCGACTCTGCTCGCGACGGCACCCATGCAAAGATTGCAGATTGCCGCGGCAAGTCGATCGACGAAGTTCGCTCGTTGCTAACCCCCTCACCAATGCCTGTCCATCTCATTCCGGGACTCATCCCGCAGAGCCTTTCGCAAGTCAAAGCGGATTGCTTTTGCTTTGCTCACATTGATGTGAATCTCCACGAGCCGACTCGCGACGCCACCGAATTCTGCCTCGAACGCATGGTGCCGGGGGGCATCATCCTTTTCGATGATTTCAACTGGCCTGCGACCTACGGCGCCCGCCAAGCCATCGAGGAAATCGCCGAGAAATGGAACCATCCGATCATCTCCCTGCCGGAATCGACTCAGGCGTTTCTCATCCGGCAGCCATGAGTAAAAACTCTCCCATTTCCAGCCAATGGAGCCGCTCCCTCGCCGAGGAGGCTTACCGTCAAAACCGACTTGCACCCGCTCTGGGGAGCCTCGATTACCTTCCGCTGTTAGACTTACTGGCGGCCATCCAGCATTTTTCTGCAAAAATTGGAACTGGCACGGTGTTCGACTATGGTTGCGGCGGAGCGCCCTATCGTAACCTCTTTGGTGCCTGCAAAGGCTACATAGGAGCCGACCTTGTTCCCGGACCTCATGTGGACAAGATTCTTGATGAATCCGGCCTCACCGGCGAGGCCGACGCCTCCCACGATACTGTCTTATCGTCCCAAGTCCTTGAGCATGTGCCCGATCCTTCCCGTTATCTGACCGAAGCATTCCGGATTCTCAAGCCCGGCGGACATCTCATCCTTACTACCCACGGAATGTTTCTAGAGCACGGTTGCCCAAACGACTTTTTCCGCTGGACTGGCTATGGACTAGAAAAAATCGTTTCCGACTGCGGATTTCGTGTCTGTCAAACCATCAAAATCACACCCGGTACCCGCGCTGCGATTAGCTTAATCAATATGGCAATCGACAACGCGGGCACTCGCCACCGGTTGCTGCCGCATGTGGCGATCGCGATTTCCCGGCGTCTCTGGTCCATATCAATGCGCCCGTTGATGCATGTCCTAGCGAGCGCGTTGGATCCGCGGGCATTCATTCCAAACGACGCCCCGGAAGCGATTTACATCGGAGTGGGCGTGCTTGCAAAAAAACCCGATGCGGCATGCGCCTGACATTTCTCACCCATTTTCCCGGTCGAGGCGGCAGCACGGGCCTGCTCCAGCAGATGCAGGCCTTTTTCGAGCAACGGGGCCACCCAACAGAGGTGGTGTGCGGAAGCGATGACGCTTTTCCGCAACTGGCGCGCTATCGCGTCGTCCCTTCGTCCCGTGATCGCCGCGAGCGACGGCTTCGCTACCTCGCCGAGATCGCCGCGACAAACCCCGATCTGGTTTATGCCATCTCCGGTGCCGAAGAGTTCGACATCCTGCGGTTCCTCACCCTGCCGCGCGCGCACCACATTTTTTCCCTGGAAAGAAACAACTGGATCGACATCCCGCGCCTCATCCGACGCACCGCGTCCTACACCGAGCTTTTCACCGCGAACACCCCCGATGTGCTCGCGGCGATTCAATCGCTAGGCGGCGTTTCCGCCGAAAGCCTCGCTCTCGCCCCGTATCGACTGGACGGCGACTGGCTCGATCACCCCGAGATCGAAAAGCCGCGCCTTCCCGTCCGCCTCGTCTATTGCGCACGGCTCGAGCCCGACCAGAAACGCGCCCACTGGCTCGCGGAAATTATCCCGCACGCCAACGCACGCGGCCTGCCTTTGCACTGGGACATCGTAGGTGACGGCCCTTCCATGCCCCTCCTCGAAAGACGCCTCGCACGGTTTCGGGATTCCGTCACGCTCCATGGCTGGCAGGACCGCGCCGCGATGCAGCGCATCCACTCGCACGCGGATGTTTTCTTTCTCTGCTCCCGTTGGGAGGGGTTCCCCGTCGCCATGGCCGAAGCCATGACGCGCGGCTTGGCAAGCGTCGTTCCCGCCGGCCCCGGCGGCATGGAATACGCCATCGGCCTCCACGATGCTGGCTGGCTCTACGACGCGCATTCCCCACGCGCCTGCGTGGACGCCCTCGCCAATGCGTTCGCCGACCTCGAGCAACTCCACCGAAAAAAACTCGCCGCCGCTACGACGGCCCGGCAGATCCTTTCCGAAGAATTTGTCACCCAGGAACTGTTGCGGCTCGACGTCCGGCTCCAAAAGCTTGCCTTCAACGGTCGTGCGCTCGACCCAAACTGCGCACGTCGCCTGCGTGCGGTCCCCGTGCCTCGCGCTTTGAAACACCGAACTCTCGCGACCCTCCGCAGAATTCTTTCTCGATGACAAACGGCTGGCGCTTTCTCTTTCTCGTCGCGCCCGATTGTCACGCTGCGTCGGGGCATTATTCGGCGCTCTGGCGCCGCCATTTCTACGAAGGCTTCGAGGACTGCGACGTTCGCGTCGAGACGCCGTGCGCGCTCGACTTTTCCTTTGCCTACGGCAACGCCGCGCCGCCGGCCACGACCGGCGCATTCCAACTGGCAAACGAGCGCCTCCACCGGCAGCTCCTGGCCGCCATGGACCGCGGCGAGCTCGACGCGGTGATCAGCTACGCACGGGATCGCGAAATCTCCACGAGCCTCGTCGAGGAAATCACCCGACGGGGCATTCCGTGGGTAAACTTTTACTGCGACAGCCTCGGCCAATTCCACGACGTCGAGCAGATCGCCCGCGCCGCCTCACTCAACTGGTTCCCCGAATCCGCCGCCATCCCTCGATACCGCGCGCTCAGCCGCCCGCATCTTTGCCGGCCCTACGTGCTAAATCCAGTAGCCCTGCCCGTTGTGAACGTGGCGGAGACACTCGCTCGCAAGGTCGGCTTCGTCGGCATGCCCACCACGAATCGCGCCACCCTCCTCTCCCTGCTGCGCATTCTCGGCTGCCCCGTAGAAATTCGCGGCTACGGCTGGACGCAATCGGACAGCTCCGCTTTCGGCGGGCAAAATGCCCCTCTCTCTCAAAAGCTCGCCCGCCTCTTGCTCGAGCCCCACCGCTTGGAGCGCGTCTGGCGCCGCGTCGCATGGCAACAGCTCAAAGGCATCGTCCAAGGCCCGCTCAGCGATGTGCAACTGCCCCGGTTTCTCGCCTCGTGCCAGATCGTCCTCGGGCTGAACGACACACGAACCCCCTCCGGCGAGCTGCAAAGCTACATGAAATTCCGCGATCTCGAGATGCCCGGCCATGGCTGCTGCTACCTCACGCAGGCCAATCCCGACATCCATACCGCCCTCGTTCCCGACAAAGAAGTGCTCACATTCGGAAATCTCTGGGAAGCGCGCTCGAAAATCCGCTTCTATAGCCGGCGGCCCGAGCTTTGCCGCGAGATCGGCCAGAAGGCCCGCGCCCGAATCCTCCGCGAGCACACCTGGAAAAATCGTCTCCACGAATTGCAAGCCGCCCTTGCCTGAGTCCCGTATCGTCCACAGCCGCGCATCCATGAATTTGCTCCACCAACCCAGCCTCATCCAAGGCGAGTCCACAACGTCCTCCCCGGCCTGCGGCAGCAAAGACCTCGAGACTCTGGGACATCTCCTCGAAGCCTTTCACTTCTGCGCGTTTCACTACCGACACCCGATCAACTGTGGCGTGTTGGTGAAATGCCGGAATCCTGCACCGCCAAGTCTTCTTGGACGACCTCTACCGGCAGCAGCCCGCCACGGTCTGGGGTTCCTCGACCACTGGACGCAAAGACGTGTCCGCATTCTCTCTCTTTTTGCTCTCGGGCGTCTTCGAGCATATTTTGGGCGGAAAGATTTTTTGGCGTCCCTGTGCAAGACATTCCGCCCTGGAGGCTACCTGGCCATCGTGACTGAGGCCTTCAATAGCGAGCCCTTCACCCACTGCAAAATACGTATCGCTACTGCGCCATGCCCGAGCACATCGCTTTCATCTCGCGGCGGCACGCGCTCTTTCTCGCGCAGACGCTAGGAATGGGACTCGTCGATTACACCCTGCTTTTCCACTCGGACTACATGCCTTTCACATTCAAAACATTCCTCGACAGCGCTCTCTACTGGCTCCTGCGCGGGATGCCCACGAACTGGGTTAGCGCAACCTCCCGATTTGCACACAGACTCGCCCAGCAGCGCAGCAAAGGCGTGCAAAATTTCCACACGCAGCCCGACCATGCGTTCGTCATCCTGCAACGCGCCTGAAATCGACTGACCCCATGGACCGTACCGTCATCCTCCTCGGAAGCCATGACCACGGCTCGGGCGCGGAACGCGTTCTGGAATACCTCTTGACTGGCTCGATCTCACGACGTGATGAAATCTGCCTCCTCTCTCCCGCTTCGTCGAGCGTCACAACTTTCGCGCAAAACCTAGGATATACCTGGATTCCTTGGGAGACGCGAACTGACTCGCTCAAGGAAAATCTCCGCGCATATTGGCGACTCGTCCATCATCCAGACTTCGACCCGGGCGACGGCATCGTGCATTCCTGGCATACGCGACATCTGGAATGGGCATGGATGCTCGGCCGGCACTGGAAAATCCCCGCCTCTGGAACGATCCACGACGACCCTCATCCCGAGCATCATCACTTTGGCCGTGTCCGAAAAAAAATCATTCGAGCCTCCGCCAAACGACTCGATGGGGTGGCCGTGGTTAGCGCTGCTATCGAGAAGCGCTGCGCGGAGCTGGGCTGGACATGTAACCCCGTCATCATTCGCAATGGCCTTCCGAACGCCCCCCTTGTTCACGGGGAACCCTCGTCCGTTCTGCGCCTGGGTTTCCTAGCCGCCACCGTTCTCTGGAAAGGAGTGACGCTGCTCCCAGAACTCGTGCATAGCACCACCGATCTGCCCGTGGAGTGGCATCTTTTCGGCGCGCCCGAGCCTGAAACCGTTCCTTTCGTCGAAAAACTGAGCCGCCTGCCAGGCGTGCACTTCCATGGGCAGGTGCCGCTTGATGCGGCGTTGCCCCACATCGATGTCATGCTCCATCTCTCGCTGGCGCTGGACCCTTATCCCACCGTGCTGCTGGAAGCCGCGCGCGCCGGCATTCCCGTCATTGCAAGTCGCACTGGCGGCACGCCGGAAATCGTTGCCGACGGGCAGACCGGCGTGCTCGTTCCCGCCGGAGACGTGCCCTCCATCGAGGCCGCCATCCGCCATTTTCTTGCATATCCGGAATCCCGGAGGCAAATGGGGCTGGCCGCGCGCAAGCGCTTCGAGAAGAACTTTCGCGTCGCGCACATGGTTGCGGATTACTTTGCATTCTGGGATCGTCTACGCAGCCACCACTCGTGAACGTCAACCTCAAGGTCATTGTTTTCTTACTTTCGATAGCCGCGATCGGTTTCGCGGTGATTCTAGGAGTTTCCGTGGGCAGCGGCGAATACCTCTTGCCTTCCCTGGCAATGGCAGGTTTCGCGGCCCTTCTTCTTATCAGCCATCCGCAGCTCGCAGCGGCTGGTGCCGTGGCCACGTTCTTCTCCGGTATCACGATCCCCGGGTTGCCTGGGCAGATGAGGCTTTTTGATGCCCTCGCGGCTGCGCTCATCGGTATTTTCATCCTCCAAGCGACGTTCAGGAAAGCGAGTTACAAGCAAATTCCATTTTCACGTCTCGAGTGGCTGGTGCTCGCCTTTTGCGCGTGGATATTTTTCATCGGTTTCGTCCGCGGCTTTGGATTTCTCGCCTTCGGCGAAGACAAAATCGGCGGCTTCAATTATATCCGCCTGCTTCTCACAGCTTCTCTGGTCATTACGCTTCCGCGAATCGGCATTCACGCCGATAGCTGGCGAACCTGCATGCTCATCGCCGGCATACTGGCTCCCGCCTCGCTGATCGCCGACCTCTTGGTCATGAGAGGATGGAGCTTTGGGGCCGCGCGACTTTTCATTCAATCCGGCCAGTCGGAGAATGCGCTCGAAGACGCCGCGGATGCGGACCCTTCCGGGCTGACCCGGCTGTTCTCCGCAGGGGCTGCCGCCAATGGCATGTTGATCGCACTGTTGTGCCTTGTGCCCATGCGAAAGTTTTTCCGAATGACCGGCATATTCTGGCTCGTGCTTTTTGCGGGAATTTTCACTCTTTCCTTATTGAGCGGGTTTCGCCTGATGACAGTCTCACTGGTCACTGTGGCAGGATTGGCGCTTTTCTTTCAGAAAGGATTTACCGCCCCGCGGATGGTGGTCTTGTTCGTGGCAGGCTGTGTGAGCCTGCTCTTCGTCTATATTTTCGTCGGTTATTTTCCGAACAGCATGCAACGCGCATTGAGCTGGTTGCCAGGGATTCAGGTGAGTAACGTCGCGCTGGCCGACGCCACCCAAACCATCGACTGGCGACTGGAAGTCTGGCGGGAGGCCATGCGGTATCTGCCGGACTACTGGCTGATCGGCAAGGGCTTCTCCTACGACAAGATGGCCTACATCGACGCCATGCAATCGATCGATACGACCCAGTGGGCAATAGTGACCAGCTCCTACCACAATAGCTGGCTGAGCATGCTCCTTTGCACCGGCGTGATTGGCACCATCCTTTGCCTATTTCTCCTCATCGGCCCGCTGCTCCGTCACTGGAAGCGCCAGCGTGCATCCTGGAACAACCCACTTTTCCAGCGCATTCACGGCGTGCTTCTGGCGGGTCTGACGACCACGGTCGCGGCCTACTTCGTCATCTACGGAGAAGTGCATACCAGCTTTCCCGTGATCTTCTTCTATTGGGCTATCATGGAAACCCTGTCTCTTTCGGACGCCAAAGAGGAAGCCGCCATCTCCGCGGAACAGGAATCCTCCCAACGCTTCGAGAGCATTTATCAGGAAGTGTAGATGAGAGTGACGTCCGTATCCTCCGCGCTCATCTTCAAGCTCAATCAACTCGGAGACAACGTCGTGTTCCTCCCGGCATTGCAGCGTCTGGTCAGCGAGAACACCTTCGAATCGCTGACGCTGTGGACGACTCCCTTGGCCGCGCCGCTTTATCGCAATCTCCCGATCAAACTGCACACGATTTCACGGGATGACTTTTATCCCGCTTGGAAAAAACCGTCCCTGCTCCTGGCGCTCTGTCGAAAAATCCGGAAAACCAAGCCCGATCTCGTTCTCGTCGCAGAAGACATGGGTAATACGGCCTACTTCCTCGCGCTGGTCTCCGGAGCCGCCCGCCGGATCGGGACCCGTCCTCCCTATCTCAAAATCCCCTTCGCCATCAACGAGCCCGTGCTCCTGGATCCAGCGACACCGGAGCCCGAGAAGGCCTGGCGTCTCGTCGGTGCGCTGGCCGAGGCCGGAGGCAGCGCTCCATGGACCGGAACGCCCCCTCCGCCTTCGCTATCGCACCTCGATCATGCACAGGCAGATTCCCTCGACATCCTCATCCATGCGGGGGCGAGCCGGGAATACAAGCGCTGGCCCATCGCACGTTTTCATGAGCTCGCCGGACGGCTTGCCAGGGACTTCAGAGTCGGGTGGTGCATGGCTCCGAACGCCCCCCCCCCGCCCAACCCCGCCGTTAGGCCGATCGCTCCGGGTCGTCTCGACGACCTTGTCTCGCAAATCGCAAAAGCCTCCCTGTTCGTCGGAAACAACTCAGGCCCCATGAACCTTGCGAGCGCGCTTGGAACGCCTTCGGTGATATTCATCGGCCCGAGCCCGCGCTCATGGGATCCCTACTGGCATCGCGATCGATTCCGCATTCTTCGCAAAGATTCTCTTCCCTGCATCGCCTGCGGTGCTGGCACGTGGCCCCAACAGGACGCCTGCACAAACCTCTCAGCCCCCGTGGCCTGCATGACTCTCTGGAGCGTGGACGAAGCCGAAGCCGAAATCCGCTCATGGCACGCGCGGCACATTGCTCCCAAGCCGGCCAGGTAATCTCGATCTCCGCACTTGCGCGCCGTTCTAAAACTCTGCGGGATTCTTTTCCGCCCCGCGGTAGCGCATCAATCGCCATGTAACCTCGGGCAGCCCGACCAAGTAACGCCGCCACACCCGCCTCGGCTCGTAAAGCAGCCGAAAAAACCATTCCAGACCCCGGTCCGTCGCCCAGCGAGGCCCTCTTCGTCGCTCGGAAACATCCCACGCAAATGTCGCCCCGACCGACATCATGCGCTTCACTCGCAATCGCGGACGGTTACGCAGAATCCAAAACTCCTGTCGCGGCATCCCCATGCCGACCAACAAAAGATCCACATCGAGAGCGTTGATCCGTTCCACGATCGCCGCCTCCTCCGGGCCCTCGTGCGGGAAAAAGCCGGAGTGCCAGCCGGCCACGAATCCGGGATGCTCAGCCTCCACGCGCGCAGCATACGCTGCGACGTTCTGCTCCTCGTCGCCGAGAAGAAAGACCCGTCCGCCAGCCCGATGCAGTTCGTCGTAAACTCCCCCGGGATCGCCGAGAAGATCGGGCATCGTAGTCCGATGTCGCAAAGTTCCGCGTCCAAAAATCCGATCAAGCACAAGGATGCCAAACCCATCGCAGAACGTGATGTCGCTGGCGTTGAACGCATCCGCCACATTGGGCTCCTTCAATGCCAGGTTCATCGAATGAGCATTGATGTTAAAAAAAAGCACAGGCTCTGCGCCCACGGTCGTGACGAGTTCGTTGACGAGGGCCTCGCGTGAAATGTCGTCGCATCTCAACGGCCCCAGCCAGACCGTGCGCTCGGCCGAGGAGAAAGATGGGTGAGACATCGAGAAAATCTGCCCTCTGCGAACATCCGCGTCAGCTATTTTCCGGCACCGCGGGCGAAGCTGCCATTCTCTCGCGCGTCGCAGCGTATGTTGTTTCAAACCCGCTCCCGCTGAACTAGGGTTACTAGTTTCAGAGTTATGAGTCCCTCTTCCGGTCCTTCGGTCTGCCTGACGCCCGTTTCCATTGGCGAGTTGATCGACAAAATCACCATCCTGTCGCTCAAGCGCGAATACATCCAGAACCCTGCAAAACTGGCTAACATCGGAAACGAACTTGCCGCGCTGGAAGCCGCCTTGCCCGCCAGCGCTAGGACGGCCCGGGACGTGGAGGAGCTCACAAGCCGGCTCCTCGAGGTGAACCGATCCCTCTGGCACATCGAGGACGACATCCGGGATTGCGAACGGAGACAGGACTTCGGCCCGCGATTCATCGAGCTCGCCCGAGCCGTGTATTTCACCAACGACAAAAGAGCGGAACTCAAGCGGCAAATCAACGCAGTCACAGGTTCTGCATTGGTCGAGGAAAAATCCTACCAGGCCTACTGAACAGTGTCTCCCCTGCGATGGTATCAGCGACGCGGGGCGTGGCGTAGCGCAGCCTATCCCACGCTCCTACTGCCCTCCGGCCACCAGGTCGGTCGCGTCCGCGCTCTCCATTGGCTTCTGGTCGCCACATGTGTGCCTCTCGATGTCCTGCGAAACTTCGTCACGGGCCGCTGGGGGCGCCGACCACCCACGTCGATCCTCTTTGTGACACGCGCTCACCTCGGCGATTTTCTGATGACGATCCCGTGCCTGATGCTCGCACGCAAAACCCTCGCCAACGCCAGGCTCACGACCGTCGTCCAGCCCCGCTATCTCGATCAGGTCGACTATTCGGACATCGTCGACGTTGCAACGCCCGAACCCGATGAGAAACTCCCGTTTCTCGCCCAACTGACGTTCTGGCTGCGTCGCTTTCGCGAGAAAGGATACGACGCCGTCGTGTTTCATCGAATCACCCGGGCGGACTTCCCTGCCATCGTCGCCGCCTTCCTCGTCGGCATCCCCTACCGGGTGGGCGGCGCCGACAAAGGCACCAGCGGCCTGCTGACCGATCTTTATTCCCCGAAAAGTCGCGAACACATTGTCGACTATCATCTCAATCTCGTCCGTTGCTGGCTCGAGCTAGGGCCCGAAGACGGAGCCAAGGTCTGGCCACGAGTCGTCGGTGATACCGGGGCCTCCGTTCCGGGTTACGACATCGTCATCGCCCCCTTTGCCCAGCATACCAAGATCTGGTCGATCGAAGCCTGGCATCAACTGCTCTCCCAGCTCGTCGGCCGCGGGCTTCGGATCGCGCTGTCCGCGACGCCCGCTTTTGCCAGGCAATCCGCCGAAATCCTCGAGCGCTTCCCGCAGGTCGACAATCTCAGCGAAACCACCGGCACGCTTCGCGATCTGTTCGCAACGGTGAGACGCGCGCGGTTGCTGATCGCCGTCGACACGGGGATTCGACACGTTGCCGCCGCAGTGGGCACGCCATGCGTGACGCTCGGACAGGGCCGCGAGCATCTCACCATCCAGGGCCCCTACGTGACGACCGAGCGATATCTCATCCATCCGGTCCCTTGCGCTCCCTGCGGCGCCGAACCCTGCCCGCTCGGTCATCTGCAATGCGTCCGTGGCATTACCGTGGCCGAAGTTCTGCAGGCCATCGACGATCTCGCGACCAAGTTTTCCATTTTCGCAGAAAAGCAGAAATTCCCCGAGAGATAAGGACGCATGCACGCCATGCGTCCGCAATTTTTCTAGAAGCCGCCGGCCCGCTTGCTCTACCGTTCGCGCATGCCGTCCCTGTTCGATAACAATGACCCTCGCTCGTTGGCGTCCGGGATGCGCAGACGGCGGCTCCGCTGGCTCGTCGACCTCATGAGGGATCTCCCCGAGCCCGTCCGCATTCTCGATGTCGGAGGCACGGCGATATTCTGGCGAAACAATCGCGATCTGCTGGTCCGGAAGCATCACATCACAGTCTTGAATCTCACCGCGAGCGACAGCAACTCTGCCGACATCGCCTTCGTTGCCGGAGACGCCCGCGCGATGCCGTACTTCCAAGACGGTGAGTTCGACCTCTGCTTTTCAAATTCGGTGATCGAGCATGTCGGGGCGCTGGAGGATCAACTCGCCATGGCGCGGGAGATTCGACGCGTCGCCGTTCGCTATTTCGTGCAGACCCCTTCGCGCTACTTTCCCTTGGAGCCTCATTTCCTGGTTCCCTTCTGGCAATTTCTGCCGGTCCCCCTGCGCGCAGCCCTGCTCGCCAAATTCAAGATCGGATGGATGGACCGCCAACCCTCCTACAAAGCAGCCAGGGCGGAGGTGGAGCAAATCCGTCTTTTGAGTGTCTCGGAAATGCGGCGACTGTTCCCAGGATCCACCATCAAGCTCGAAAAGCTGGGAGGTCTCACGAAGTCCATTGTCGCCATGGGATCTGCGGCGTCGTGATCCGCCGTCTCGACCTCCGCCGAGAATTTGGCATGCCATCTTGCAGGTTCCGCGCCTTCGCCGATACTCCACCACGATGACTTCGCGGAACCTGCCCCCCCAGCCCGCTCGACTCCTCCTACCCGGCATCCTATGCGCAGTTTGCGTCGTTCTCCTTTACGGTCTCATTCCGTATACCTTCAGCCACATTACGCACATGACGACCGTGTTTGGGGCGTTGTGGACGATGTGGAAGAGCTTCCCGGACTTTCAGTACGGCATGCTCGTGCCACCGCTTTCGGCGTTTGTCATTTACACCCGCCGCCGCGAACTGGGCCAACTGCCGATTCGCGGCTGGTGGCCAGGCGTAATTCCCGTCGTGCTCGCGCTCGCATTCTTCTGGGCGGGCTACCGCGTTGACAACCAATACATCGGCTTTTTTTCGCTCCAACTTCTCATCGCATCGCTTGTGCTGTGGATGCTGGGCTGGCGCTGGCTCAAGGCACTCGCCTTCCCGCTGGCATTTCTCGTCTTTACCTGGCCGATGCCCTTTCTCGACAACATCATCACGTTTCCACTGCGCATGATCATGGCGCGGTCGAGCGTGGCGGCGCTAAACACTCTCGGCATTGCAACCGTGCAAAACGGCTCGGGCATTATCTCCACGGAATCGATCGGACATCCCGCCGGCACGCTTTTCAGCGTGGATGTCGCAGACCCCTGTAGCGGCATCCACTCGCTCTTCGCACTGATGATGATCTCGGCCCTGTATGCAAACTTCACTATCGAGCCGCCATGGAAGCGACTAGTGCTCTTTGCGTGCTCGATTCCCATCGCGCTCATCGGAAATATTTTCCGGATCCTACTGCTCACGATCGGCATCCTCATGTTCGGCTCACCGGTCGCGATTGGCACGCTCGAGCATCCGAGTTGGTTCCATGAAGGCGCAGGGTTTGCGGTATTCATCGTCGCCCTGAGCGGGATGCTGCTCTTGGCCAAGCTCCTCAACGGCTCACCGGCTGAATGGCGGAACAAATGGCAGGCCATCGCCGCATCAACGAAGCCATCCCCGGCGGAAGATCGAAAGCACGCACTCAAGCACACCGATCTTTACTGACCCGAGTATGAACGCGATCATCAAAAAACCCGTCCCAGCAGGCGTCGCTCCCGCTGCCGCGAATGATCGTGGTCTCTGGACCAAGCTCGCGGTATTTCTCGTACTCGTACTCGGGGCGGCGCTGGCGTGCATTTTCATCAAGCCTCCCGTCAAGCTTTCCGAGGCCGGCGTAGTGATGCAGTTACCGCAGGAGGTGCTCGGCTTCGAGGGTAAGGACGAGCCCATTAGTGAAGGCGAGCGCGTGCTCCTGCCACCCGACACCGAGATTGTCAAAAAGCTCTACACGAGCAAGGGGCAGGAGCGAGTGAATATGGAAATCGTGCTTAGTGGCGTCGAGCATCGTAGCATTCATCGCCCAGAGATCTGTCTCAGGGGACAGGGGTGGAACGTTTCCGGGGGCCAAATCGTGAGCGTGCCCCTCGCCTCCGGGCACAAGATTGACATGATGGTGCTCGATATTACCCGTCAGAACCTGGCGCCGAACGGGGTCTCTGTCACCATCCCGGCCTTGTACGCTTATTTCTTCGTCAGCAAGGAGGCCGAAACGCCGCGCCACTGGGACCGACTCGCAATCACCAACCTCGATCTTCTACTTCACAACAAGGCGCATCGCTGGGCCTATGTGATCGTAATGGCACCGGTCACCAAGGGATACATGGCCAAGGGAAAGGATCGTGCGCAGACCCTTGAACTCATCAAGGATTTCCTCCGGGCGACCGCGCCGACCTTCCTCAAAACCGAAATGTCACCCGGAGCGGCCGCAGCTAATGATTCAGGCTCCCAGGCCGCCGGGAGTTGAATGTCAGTTCGGCGATGCCGGATTTGTCGAATTCGCCGAGGCCTGCCGCCACCATAGCGTCGTATTGGGCTTTTGTCGCCTCGGCCAGCGGGGCGATGACACCTGACTCATGCGTGAGTGCCAGCGCGATGCCCGAATCCTTGGCGGCATGGGCGGCGGAGAAGAAGCACGCGTGATCGCGATTTTGCATGTCCTCGCCGTCCGTCTTGAGGACCTGCGAATTCGCACCGGTCTGGGAGAAGACCTCGCGCAGCATCGTCAGGTCCAACC
>Ga0157378_10001474_pt1 | contig 21256 bp, 15 predicted proteins | sample M65metaG_FD_115309 | JGI IMG/M metagenome (GOLD analysis project Ga0157378, IMG submission 115309) | Miscanthus rhizosphere microbial communities from Kellogg Biological Station, Michigan, USA - M6-5 metaG | ecosystem: Host-associated > Plants > Roots > Rhizosphere > Soil | place: USA: Michigan...
GGAAAGTTCCTTCGAAAGTTCAGCATCGACGAGCTGCCGCAACTCTGGAACGTATTGCGGGGCGACATGAGCCTGGTGGGACCGCGCCCCCCGATTCCCAACGAATGCCAGCAGTATTCTCTCGAGCAGCTGCGGCGCCTCGATGTCACTCCGGGATTGACCGGGCTGTGGCAGGTCACGGCACGCAAAAACCCGTCGTTTATGAGCTACATGGAGCTCGACGCGCAATATGTGAACAACTGGAGCTTCTGGCTGGACTGCAGAATTTTATGGAAGACGATCCGTGTAGTTCTGGCGGGCACCGGGCAGTAGGACAGTGACGTCTCTGTGAGATCGATGCAAATGATGGCAACGTGGCGCAAATCGTTGAGCAATTATCTGCCCGGCAACATTGGACAGAACGCTGCGTGGGCGCTTTCCGGTTATGGCCTGCGATTGCTCCTGCAAGCAGTGTATTTCGTGATCATCGCCCGCAGCCTGGGAGTGAACCAATACGGCGGATTCGTAGCGGCAACGGCGCTCGTGGCGGTCGTTTCGCCGTTCGTTGGAATCGGCACCGGGAATCTGTTGGTGAAGAACGTCGCGCGTGACCAGAGCGTATTCGTAGATTACTGGGGCAATGGCCTTTTGATGACGCTGGTATCCGGAGTCTTGTTTATGGGGATTGTCTGCGCACTGAGTATCGAGGTGCTCCCTCGCAGTTCGCCATTTCTGGTGATCGCTCTGATTTCAGCGTCTGATCTGATTTTCGTGAAGTTGCTGGATATGGCGGCGTGGGCATTCCAGTCGTTCGAAATGCTGGCTCAGAACGCGCAACTAAATGTGTTGATCACCTTTACGCGTCTGGTTGGCATCGCCGCGCTGGCCGTGACCGTTTCGCATCCCACCATCAAGATGTGGTCCACCGTGTATCTGGCGGGTTCGGCGGTTTCCGGTTTGATCGGAGTAATCTGGGCGACTGCAAGGCTCGGAGCGCCCCGGCTGGCGCTGGGTAAGATTCGCGCCGAAATCGTGGAAGGCTTTCACTTCTCCGTCAGCCTGTCTGCGCAGACCATTTATAACGATATCGATAAAACAATGGTGGCGCGGCTCTCGACACTGGAAGCAGCAGGAATCTACGCAGCGGCATATCGAATCATCGACGTCGCTTTCGCCCCGGTGCGCGCGCTTCTGAATGCCGCGTTTCCTTCCTTTTTTCGGCACGGGAAGGACGGATTTCGCTCCGGCCTGCAATTCGGACGGCGACTCCTTCTCCGTACGCTGCCGTACCCGCTGCTCGCCGGTGTGGCCCTGGTGGCCGGCGCTTCGCTCCTTCCGTTGATTCTCGGCGAAGGATTCCGGCCGGCGACAGAGGCACTAAGGTGGCTGGCGCCGCTCCCGCTCCTGAAGACCCTGCACTATTTTGTATCGGATTCACTGACAGGTTCGGGATATCAAGGCACGAGGACTCTCGCGCAAATCGCAGTAGCCATTTTGAATGTGGCCCTGAATTTCGCTCTCATTCCAAGCTACGGCTGGCGTGGGGCCGCCTGGGCGAGCTTGGCGAGCGACGGTTTGCTAGTGGTCGTTTTATGGTGCGTGGCAGCAGTACTTCTGGGCCGGCAGCCGCGCGGGCTCCAAATTTCCGAGGACTTAGCCTGACAGCCATGCTGAAACGATTCGAACGATACTTTGCGGTTGCGATGCTGTTCTATCTGAGCGGCAGTGTTCTCGGATTTCTCTTCCCAGACAGCGAATTCAGCATGCTGCGTCCCGAGAGCAACAAGTTCCTCCTAGCGATGGAATTGGGATTTTATGGGATCACGTTCCTTCTGATCGCGCTTCGCTGGAAACGGTTTCAGCACGGCTTGTTTGCAGGAAAATGGGTACTGGCTGTTTCAGCTCTCGCGGTCGCCTCAACCACTTGGTCCAACGATCCAACCATGACAGCACGGCGCAGTCTGGTTTTAATGGGAACGACGCTGTTCGGCGTTTACTTCGGTTCGAATTTCGACCTCCGTGAGCAAGTGCGAATTCTGACGAAGACATTCGGCATCATCATCGTGCTTAGCTTCTACGTCGTAATGATGTTACCGCACTTAGGCATTAACCATGACATTCACGGCGGTTCATGGACGGGTGTTTTCACGCAGAAGAATTTGCTTGGCAAAGCAATGATCGTCGCGGTCGCTGCGCTTCTGTCCGCTAAAAAAATCATCCCATGGCCCGCGCGCTTCACGTTCCTCTTTGGAGCGGCTTGGCTGCTCCTTCTATCGAACTCGAGGACCTCACAATTGGTGCTGCTCGCGATGCTTTTATTCGCGCCAATTTACCAGTTGATTCGCCGCAATGGCATGACGGTTGTGATTCCGACGTCGCTTGCGTTCGGCATTGCCCTTGTGGCGATCGCTGGCATTGCTGCCACGAACTCAGACAGTTTGCTGATGGTTATGGGTCGGAATCCCACGTTCACGGGCCGGACCGAGATCTGGAAAGCGATTTGGCATGCGATCACGAAGCAGATGTTGCTGGGTTTCGGATTCAGTGGATTTTGGGGCGGAATTCGAGGCAAATCCGCCGATGTAATTTTAACTTTTGGATGGGTCGCAAAGCATTCCCACAACGGCTTCCTGGATATTTGGCTTGATCTCGGAGTCGTGGGCCTTTGCGTTTTCCTGGCCAGTTATTTCACTGCATTGTGGCGCGCCATGCATCTACTGCGCCGACAAGTCGGTTCCGAAGCCTTTTGGCCAATCCATTATCTGGCCTTCATGATTTTGTATCACATTACCGAAGGCCCGATTCTAAGGCAGAACAGCATCTACTGGGCGCTCTACGTTTCCACTGTAGTCTGCGTTCATTCCGCGCATTCGCCGGCAATGGAAGTAAGTCTCGAACAAATTCAAGAAGGAGCATGCTTTGAGCCGGAACCTGATTATCTACAGGGATGACTTGCTGTTTCCATCCGAGACCTTTATCCGGACGCAGGGCGAGGCGCTCGAAACGTTTCGCGCTATTTACGTCGGGCTCAGAAGGAACGGCCCAATCGCTCTGCCTGAGGAACGTGTGATTTTGCTTACCTCGGGATCCTCGCGAGCCAAATTCGAAAGGCACTGGTTCACTTGGACGCAGCCGAGCCGCGTAGCCACTCAAGCAATTGCGGCGGTCAAACCGGAACTGATTCACGCGCATTTTGGCCCCGACGCCACGCACATTCTGCCCGTAGCGCGGAATTTGCAGATTCCTCTCATTACTACGTTCCACGGATACGACGTAACGACTTCGGACCAAGCCTTAGCCAAAGATTCGCTGATGTTGCGACTGTATGTTCACAGACGAGTTTTACTGCAGCGGTACGGAGCGGCATTCCTTTGCGTTTCCGAATTCATTCGCGGCAAGCTACTTGCCAAGGGTTTCCCGGAAGAACGGACGCACGTTCATTATCTCGGAGTAGATACCAAGTTCTTCAGCCCGGACGAATCGGTTGCGCGGCAGAAATTAGTTCTCTTCGTAGGCCGTCTCGTGGAGAACAAAGGTTGTAGGTACTTGTTGAGGGCAATAGCCGCTGTCCGTGAGACGCACCCAGACGCTGCACTCGTAATTATCGGCGATGGTCCGCAACGCGCAGAGTTGGAATACACGACTAAGGAGATGCGCATCGGAAACGTTCTATTTCTAGGTACACAACCTCCTGAAGTCATCCGTTATTGGTTGAATCGCGCTCGCGTCTTCTGCGTGCCCAGCATTGAGATTTCAACCGGCGCGTCAGAGGGATTTGGCCTGGTGTTTGCCGAAGCCCAAAGCATGGGCACCCCTGTCGCAAGTTTCAAAACAGGTGGGATTTCCGAGGCTGTCGCGGACGGCAGAACGGGATTGCTTTCCACTCCGGGTGATTGGCGCGGTCTCGCTTTACAGATCGACTTCCTGCTGTCATCGACGGAACTTTGGAAGCGAGTAAGCGTTGCAGGGCGCGAACGCGTGACGCGCTACTTCGATGTAACCAAACAGTCGGCCGCGCTGGAGCAAATGTACGAACAATGGATCGATGTGCGACAGCAAGAGCGAATGCGCGCCTCCGAAAACAAATGACAAAGTTACCATTGGTCAGCGCCGTAATTCCAACGCGTGGACGCGCCATGCTTGCTGTCCGGGCGGCGCGCACGGCATTGAACCAAACATATTCGCACCTCGAAACCATCGTCGTTGTGGATGGCCTCGATACCGAAACGACGCTTGCGCTTTCAAATATCGGCGATCCGCGACTTCGGGTGATTACATTGCCGCAAACTTCGGGAGGAGCGAGCGCCCGCAACGCGGGTGTCAATGCGGCACGAGGGGAATGGATCGCATTTCTCGACGATGACGATGAGTGGCTGCCGGCCAAAATCGAAAGCCAAATGACTCTCGCTACCCAATCCGATTGCGTCGAACCCATCGTGACATGCCGATTCACCGCGCGCACCGGAGCCGGCGAATGTGTCTGGCCCGTGCGATTACCGGAGGCGGCGGAATCAATTTCAGACTATCTGCTGGTTAGAAAGGGTTTTCAGAGAACGGAGGGAATCATCACCACGTCAACGATTCTGGCGCGGCGTTCGCTCCTCTTGCGCGTGCCATTCACCAGCGGGCTGAAGAGGCACCAGGACTGGGATTGGATATTGCGCGTTACGCGAGAACCGGAAGTCCGCGTCAAGTTTTGTCCAAAAGCACTGGTAATTTACAACATGTTGAGCAATGACTCCGTCAGCCGGAAGAGGGATTGGCGGTTTTCGCTGGAATGGATTCGGCGTATGAGGCCACTTGTTTCCAGGCGCGCGTATGCCAGCTTCCTGACGTGCCACGTCGCCTGGCAGGCTGCTGCGGAAGGCGCATGGTCTGCATTTTTCCCCTTGTTGATAGAGGCAGCAACACAGGGCTCTCTCCGAGCCGGAGATCTCGCACGATACGCCGGATTCTGGTTTACCCCACGGACCTATCGCCAGTGGGTGCAGCGACAATTTTTTCTCGCTCGATAGATTCAAAATGAATCCCAAATTAACCATCGGTATACCGGTGTACAACGGCATGCCATATCTTGCCGAAACTCTGCAAAGCGTGCAGGCCCAGACGTGTGGCGATTTCGAGATCCTGATCATTGACGACGGGTCAAAGGACGATACTCGCGAGTACCTGCTGTCGCTGCGAGATCCGCGACTCCGCCTGATCTCGCAACCGAATCAGGGGCTTACCGCGACCCTCAACAGGATGCTTCGGGAGTGCGCCACGCCGTGGCTGGTCCGCCTCGACGCCGACGACATTGCGCTACCTCATCGTCTGGCGGTGGTCTCTGACGCGATCGAACGGCAGCCCGATGCCGGGATGTTTTATTCGCGCGCGAAACACCATGATCACGCAAACGCTGTTTCGCTCGTACGTTCTTCCGAGGGGACGCCTTCGCAACTTCGGGAACAGACTCTACGTGGTTATCTCCTCTCGATTTGTCATTCGAGCGTCGTGTTGAACGTGCAGAAGACGCTCGATGTTGGGGGATATCGTTTCGACTACAAGGTTGAGGATCTCGACCTGTGGTGGCGCATGGCGCTGCGGCACGACATTGTGTTCCTCCCGGATGTTACCGTGGCTTATCGCCTGAACAACACCAGCCTCTGTATCAATAACCTGCGAGATGTCGCGCGTAATTCTCTTTTCGCACAGTATCTGCTGCTTTCGCATCTGGGGGGCAGGCCCGCCAGATCTTATAGCGAGGTCCGGCCCGTACTCGATTGCATGCTTGATGAGCGCAGGCTGCAGTATCGCGAGCAGATGTGGCAGGCGGCGATCTGCATGAGCAATCGGCAATTCAAACAGGCCGCCCGTCATGCGATGACAGCAGCCATAACTTCGCCCACGCGTTTCCTGGACCGGTGTTCTTACCCACTGCGGCAAAACAAGATGATACTTGTGGGCGAATCGCCCTCCAAGTTTCAAAACGTTTCGGACTTGCTCTGGCCCTCAGGGCTTTCCAACGAATACTTCATCGTGAATGCCTGAATTTAAATCTTTACTGAGGAAAATCCATGTCAACTACACAGTTGTTACCGGTCCAGCAGGAAACAAAACCTGATCGCGTTCAGATCGGACATTCGAACGTGGATGCGGTGACCTACGAAGAGGCTCTCGAACGACTGGTGGAACTGGCCACTACTCCGGGGGGAGCGGCGCAAGTCATCACTCCCAACGCCCAACACGTCGTGCTGCTCGAGCGCGATCCGCACCTCCAGCAGATCTATTCCGAGGCCGCTCTGGTGGTGCCAGATGGAATGTCGCTCGTCTACGCCGCCCGTTTGTTGGGAAAACCACTTAAGGGGCGCGTGACTGGAGTAGACCTCCTGCAAGGATTGTGCGAAAAGGCTGCGGAGCGCGGATTGGGAGTGTTCTTGCTTGGCGGCCGTCTCGGCGCAGCCGAAGAAGCGGCTGCGCGACTTCAGTCAATGTTCCCGAAATTAATCGTGACTGGAACTTGCTGCCCAGTATGGGGATTTCATCTGAAAGAGGATGGCCTCAACGCAGTTTCGGAGACAATTCTCGATGCGCGTCCGCACATCCTGTTCGTCGCCCTGGGGGCTCCGAAGCAGGAATACTGGATCTACGAACATGGGTTGAAACTTGGGGTTCCGGTCTCGATTGGAATCGGCGGCTCATTTGAAATGGTGGGCGGTATGACGCGCCGTGCGCCGCTGTGGGTGCAAGCAGTCGGTTTGGAATGGCTTTTCCGGCTGGCACTCGAGCCACGGCGGCTCTGGAGACGCTATCTGATCGGAAACGTGCAGTTCCTTCTGATTCTTCTGCGGCAGGCCTTCCGCAAAAATCGCGATAATGGCGCCAATCAGCCTGAAACTGAGGAAGAGGCATGAAGCGACGAGACTTATTGAAACTGGCAGTTTTTTTAGGCGGCACCGCGGCGCTGGCGCGGGAGGCGACACTGAGCTCGGCCGCGGCAGCGCTTGGGACCGGCGCAAATGAAAGCTTAACAGCCCTTCGTGAGGTCGCAGCTTCCCGTGGCCTGATCTTTGGCGCTGCCATCCCGAAGAAAAACCTGTTTGCAGACCCACTTTTCTCGCGCCTCGTGGCACGGCAGTGCGGGATCCTGGTTCCGGAACTGGAGTTGAAATGGGAAGCGCTTCGCCCAGCGCCCGACCAATTTGATTTCAGCGGAAGCGATTGGCTTTACGAGTACGCGCACACGAACCACATGCTTTTTCGCGGCCACACGCTGGTATGGGAGGCGGCGCTGCCAGCCTGGTTCGCCAGGACAGTGAACGCGCAGAACGCGAAATCCATCCTGGTCGACCACATTACAACCGTAGTGCGCCGTTACGCCGGCAAAATGCATTCCTGGGACGTGGTCAATGAGGCGATGGGCTTTGAAGACGGATGGCCCGACGGCCTCAAAGCGACGCCCTGGCTGAAATTCATGGGCCCCGAATATATCGAACTGGCGTTTCATGCGGCGCACGCGGCCGACCACACGGTGCCTCTCTTTTATAACGAGAATTGGCTGGAGCCGGAGATCGATTCATCGGAAAAAAAACGTCGTGCGGTGCTCGCGCTGTTGACACAACTGAAGAAAAAAGGAGTACCGATCAGCGGTTTGGGCATCCAGTCTCATATTTACGCCGAGGCGAATGTCACCGGCCCGAAATTCGGACGTTTTCTGCAGGAAGTCTCCGATCTGGGACTTACGATCATCATCAGTGAACTGGATGTGCGCGATAAGAATCTGCCCGCAAATGCGGAAGTGCGTGATCGCGCTATAGCCAAGCAATACTACGAATATTTGTCATTCGTTCTGAAGTGCAAAGCGGTCAAGGCAGTGCTTACCTGGGGACTCAGCGACCGCTACACATGGATCGCCCGCAGCCAGCCGCGGCCCGATGGTGTGCCCGTGCGTCCTCTGCCTTATGACGCAAATCTGGATCCCACTCCCGCGCGATGGGCTGTTCAGAGAGCGCTCGAGCAGGCTGTGGCTCGATAGCAAGCGCGGGCCCAACGACATTTTGATACCGACTCCTTAACAAAGTTGCCACCCAGAAAGATTTCTATTCAACAAAAGAGGAATACAAAACAATGAGCGACAAGATGATCACGCTGAATGAATCGAATCAGAACGAACTGACGGCCAAGCGGCCCGATGAAAAAATATATCGACTGATGCGCACGGCAGAGCAAGAGGAAACTATTTCTCTGCTTGAAATCTGGCGGATCCTGCGAAAGCGCCGATGGGTCATAGCAGGCGTAACATGCGGCCTTTTCGCGCTGTCGCTGCTCGTCACACTTTCAATGACGCCGAAGTATCGGGCGACCGCCACGATCGAGTTCAACCGATCGGAATCCGGCGTGTTGGACGTCGGTGATTCGCGGACCATGCTGGGCGACGCCGGCGCTCCGGATTATTACGTCACGCAGCAGACGCAGATTGGCGCATTGCAGAGCGATACGCTGGCATTGCAGGTAATCAAGGAACTGAATCTGGAGCACAGGCGCGAATTTGCCACCCGTCAGTCGATCATGGACTATTTTCGACACTATCCGGATGAATCGCAACTGCCGCTGGAGAAGGCGGACCACCGTCGGGCCAACGTGCTGCGAGCATTTCACAAGAATCTGCGAGTCGAACCCGTATCCGGTACGCGCATGATCACGATCGATTTCCTTAGTCCTGACCCGAAAGTTGCCTCGCAGGTCGTCAACAAAATCGTAGATGACTATATGGAGCAATACTTCGAGATGCGTCTGTCGGCGACGATGCGTGCCTCCGATTGGCTGTCAAAACAAATGAGCGATCTGAAGGCCAACCTGGAAGCATCCGAGGAAAACCTTGTCAACTACCAGAAACAGACAGGCATGGTTGGATCCGATGATTCCCACAACATCGTGCTGAGCCGCCTGGAGTCTTTAAATCAGGAACTGCTGGCGATCGAGTCCAAACGGATGCTCGCGCAAACGGTCTGGCAATTAGCGAAGAATGGCAACCCTGAATTGATTTCCGGCCTGGTGGGGACCTCGAACTCAGCTATGCCGAGCACTCTGTCCTTGATCGAAAGCCTGCGCGCGCATGAAAGCGATCTTAAACTGGAATACGCACAGGCCGTTACGACGTTCGGAACGGCATATCCAAGAGTCATCCAGTTAAAGAGCCAGCTCGATGAGATAGACCACACAATCCAAACAGAGCTGAGCAATCTCGCGGCCCGCGCCGAAAACGACTACCAGACGGCAGTAAGCACGGAAAACGCTGTCCGTTCTTCGTTTGCAGAGGCTAAGACGGAAGCGATCAAGTTAAACGACGCGTCGGTGCAGTACACGATTTTGAAGCACGAATCCGAATCGAATCGCGAACTTTACGACGGAATGATGAAAAAGCTGAAAGAGGCCGGTGTCCTCGCGGGATTGCGTTCGAGCAACATCGTGGTTGTAGACCCTGGACGTCCCGCAGACCGCTCTTCGCGTCCAATCGTATGGCTCAATGCCGGAGTGGGATTGCTTGGCGGTCTGCTGATTGGAGTCATCGGCGCGTTCGTCATGGAAAACCTCGACCAGACGATTAACTCTCCGGACGAGGCGGAAGAAGTCGCCGGGGTTCCAGCGCTTGGTTTCGTACCCCGATGGAAAGTGCGAACAAACGTGCAAAGCGTCGCGGCTTCCAGAGGGCTGATTCACGGACCACGGAGCGCTGTCCTAACCGTCGTTTCTGCTCCGCAATCGCAGGTAGCGGAATCGTACCGCAGCATTCGCACCGCAATCATGCAGGTCGTACGAAACCGGGAATGTTCCGTAATCCTGGTGAGCAGCGCGATGCCGAACGAAGGAAAAACGACAACCAGCATCAACTGTGCGGCTGCCATGGCACAACAGGGTTCCCGAGTGCTGCTCGTGGAGGCCGACATGCGCCGCTCGAAGCTGCGCTCGGAACTAGGCCTGGAAGGCACACGGGGGTTGAGCTCTCTGATTGGAGGGACTGAATGCGTTGAAGTCCCCATGAAAATATCATCCGTGCCGCTGTTGTCCGTGGTTCCAGCCGGCCCCAAGACAACCTACCCATCCGAGCTTCTAGGGTCCCGACAATTTGGAGATCTCGTCAAAGGGTGGAGAACACAATACGATTACGTCTTCATTGATACGCCGCCGGTCCTGTCAGTTGCCGACGCGCTCGTCCTGGCGCCGCATTGCGATGTGGCAATCCTCGTGGCGCGCGCCGGCGTGACGACGCGGCAATCCCTGGCTCGCGCCCGGAATATGTTCCGCCAAACGAGAACTCGAGTGGCTGGCGTAGTCCTGAACGCGTTTGATGTGAAATCGGCCGAATACAATCTGTATCTTGGCTATGAATCCACCCCCGAAAATGGCCGTGGCTACTACACGCCGGAAGAGAATTAATAATTCAGACGAAGGAAGGAATTCGATCATGAAATCCATTAAGACGGAAATGATTTTCAGCATTTCGATGTTATTCGTTGCGACGTTTCTGGGGCGAGCTCCGTTGCTTGGGCAAGATACAAAAACGGTGCAGGCGGCCGCGGATCCGTCATATGCCACGACTGGAACAGGCACCATTGAACCGTCAGCTTCGAACGGCGTTATAGCCGAGTCGCAGCTACGTATCGGGCCTGGCGACCTTATCGATATAAAAGTATTCGGCATTCAAGAATTGGGGCAGGAAGTTCGCGTTACCGACCAGGGCGATGCCAGTATCAATCTGATCGGAAGTCTTCATTTGGCCGGACAGACCACGGTAGAAGCGCAAGAAATGATTGCGCGCAAATTTCAAGAGGGCAACTTCGTTCTGAATCCGCACGTTTCCGTGATGATCCGTGAATATGGAACACAAGGCGTGGCGGTTTTAGGCGAAGTGAAGAATCCCGGCGTCTACCAGGTCCTGGGCAAGCGCACTTTACTGGATCTGATTTCACTGGCCGGAGGCACCACAGCGTACGCGGATTCTCGAGCCACCATCAAGCGGCACGCCGACGGGTCGATGTTGGCGGTCTCCGTGACGCGAGATGCCAGGAATTCATTCATGGCCGACGTGGAGTTACAGCCGGGTGACAAGGTGATGATCCCGCGCGCAGGAATTATTTATGTGCTCGGCGACGTAGGACGGGCCGGAGGATTCCTGATGCATGACGATGGCCGCTTGACGATTCTGCAGGCCCTGGCGCTGGCGGGCGGCAACACGAGTACCGCTTCAATGTCGAACGCCAGGCTGATTCGCAAGACCCCCAACGGCTTTACGGATACCACGATCGCCTTGAATAAGATTCTGAAAGGTAAGATTGCCGATTCCCAGCTCCAGTCTGACGACATTTTGTATGTGCCCAATAGCGCCATGAAATCGGCTATTTATCGCACCGTCCCCTCCATTGTCAGTAGCGCAAGCAGTGCCGCGATCTATTTGGGGATGATCTGACCATCAACCTCGGGCACTCGTATGCGAAACGTTCTCTGGAGCCTGTGACAGAAACCAATCGCCTTTATTCATCTGATTGCTGTTGTTCACTCGGACACCGATCATTGCCTTGTGAAGCAAGCGCGTACGAAGTGACCTAATATCTATAAGTAAATAAACTGTAACTCTATTGGATTCCGAGAGAGAAAAGGCAATTTCCGTTGTTGAGCTTACGAAACAAGACGAATGTTGCGTTCTTTGCTGCGCTTATTACGCTCGCGATCATCGGCTGGTTTTCGCTGCAAACTTCCCGGAGTACTGCGGAAGAAGACCATCTGGTGGCCCATAGCCGGGATGTTCTTGAATCCAGCGAGTTGCTTCGGTCGCACATTTACGACGCGGCGGCCGCCCGGAGAGCGTACAGCCTATGGGCAGAGCCAGCGCAGCTCAATGCATTTGATCTGGCGTACAAATCGTCGTTCGCGAATTTTGCAGCGCTCCGCAAACTGACGATAGACGATCCCGAACTGCAGGCAACCCTCTCGCAAATCGAGCCACTCGTTTCCTCGCGGCTATCACTCCTGAAACAGTCCGTAGAATTGCATCAGCGGACGCGAGATGACGCTCACGAGCAGGATGTATTGAATGACCAAAGCACCAGGTTTTCCACCCAAATCATCGAACTCCTGGACGGATTTGACCGTTCGGAACGAGAGCGCCTCCAGCAGCGAACCGCCGCAGCGCAAGTAAGTTACCAAAAAAAAACCAAGATCAATATATTTCTTGGCATTTCCGTTTTCTTTTTCCTGATGCTCACGCTTGCGCTCCTAAACCGTGAGCTATCCCGGCGAGAGGGCGCGGAGCGCGCCGCAGCCGAACAAAAAGAACTCTTGCAATCGATTTTGGACAGTTGCAGCGACGCGGTGATCGTGGCCGATACTTCCGGCAAGATTATCCTTCGAAATCCGGTCGGGCATCGATACAACGCAGGCGCGCCCGCAGAAGAGCTCAGCAAAGAATATCCTGAATTATTAGGTCTCTATAAGAAGGATCGCGAAACACTATTCAAGACGGAGGAACTGCCTCTGAGCCGGGCATTGGCGGGAGAATCCGCAAATGGGTTGGAAATGTGCGTTCGATCCCCGAGGGGCGGTGAGCCTCGATGGATGCTCGCTGCCGGCGGACCACTCCTCAACGTCAGGAGAGAAAAGCGGGGCGGCGTTGTATTTCTGCGTGATATCACCGACCTCAAGAAAGCTGACCAACTGCTCACGGCCGCATTGCAACAGTCAGAAACCCTAGCCAGAGAAAGTAACGAGCTGAGCGACTTGGGAGATTCTCTGCAGTCCTGTCAGACAGTCGAGGAAGCGTACGCCATGTGCCAGAATGCCTTACCCAGTATTCTTGGCCAGCGTGCGGGCGCGATCTGTATCCTCAACGCATCACGCGATCTGGTCGAAACCGTCGCGGTTTGGAACAATTGTTCCACGACCGAGCCTGTTTTTCAGCCTGATGAGTGTTGGGGTTTACGGCGTGGAAAGCCTTACGGAGGCCCTGGAGCACACTTGCCTTGTTCACATGTGCAAATGTCGGGGGCGATGAGCTATCTTTGCGTGCCTTTAATACCGCAGGGTGAAACTCTGGGTGTTCTTTACGTCGAAGATAAAGCGAGTTTCTTAGCAGCTTCGCCGGAAGCAATGCAGCAGGAACAAGCTACTCTACGGCGCCAGGCGAACGCGGTTGCGGAGCGCGTCTCCCTGGCGCTGGCAAACCTCAGACTCCGCGAATTACTGCGCAATCAATCCATTCGTGACCCGCTCACCGGCCTCTTCAACCGCCGCTATTTCGAGGAGTCGCTGAACCGGGAATTGCACCGCGCGAATCGAACCGGCCGAAAGATTTCATTGATCATGCTGGATCTGGACCACTTCAAACATTTTAACGACACCTTCGGCCATCAGGTTGGAGATATCCTGCTTAAGGAAACAGCCGGTGTTATCAAGGCTCGCGTCCGGGCTGGCGACCTTGCTTGCCGTTATGGCGGAGAGGAATTCGCCCTGATTCTCGCGGAAGTGGACACCGAGGGGGCATATGCGTGCGTGGAGGGGATTCGAGAAGCTATTAAACACCTTTCGCTGCACAATCGCGGTCAGACTCTGGGTACGGTCACAGTCTCGGCCGGCATCGCCACCTATCCGACTGATGGCAACAACCAAGAAGACATAATACACGCCGCGGACACTGCATTGTACGGAGCAAAAAAGGCCGGGCGCGATTGCATTGTTGTTTGCAGTGCTTTGGAGCCGAGCGCAAAATCAAGGGAAAAGACGATCTAAAATGGATTCAAGGTCAGCGATCCGTCCAACCGGCTTGAAAGAGTGCACATCCGTCTGTTTCATCGTAATGCTCCTGCTTAAATTGGCTCGTCGATGTTGTTCGATATGAAACTTTTCATAAAATCCAATTAAAGTAAATGTCTTATTAAGGTATGTTATAGGCATTGATGCTGTCAGTGCGAATTACTTCAGCGGGAGCCCAAGAACAATAAGACTTCCAAATCTCGCAAACTCTTTCAGCTCAGGCCTCGATCTATTTGCGTTTTGATGTATTGGAAGCGAAATTCTCACCGTGGAAGCGTCAAGCTGGATGGCCAACTATGCAGGAAAAACGGTTAGACGATACCCTCGGTAAGCGTCCGATAGAAATCTTATACCTCGAAGATAACGCTGCCGATCTTGAGCTCTGCCTGAAGGGTCTGGCGAGGGCGGAGTTGCAATTCCATTGTGACCCTGCTTGCACACTCGAGGAGTTTTCTGAAAAGCTCGCTGCGCACACTTACGACGTCATTTTGTCTGACTATAAGCTCAGCGGAGGCACCGGGATGGATGCATTCGCATTCATGCATGCCCAGAGCATCCGTGTGCCGTTCATTTTGATAACCGGCGCGATTGGTGAAGAAAAAGTCGCAAGCTGCATGAAAAGCGGGGTCGACGATGTCGTAATGAAGAGCTGCCTGACCCGGTTACCCCTGGCAATCCGCCGAGCTTTGGAAGAGGAGAAAGTCAGTAGGGCTCAAAAATGTGCCGAAGTTGCTCTGCGAGAAAGTGAAGAGAGATTTCGTACGCTCGCGGATACTTCGCCCTCGGCGATCTTTATTTATGAAGGAATAGAATGCCGCTACGCCAATCGCGCGGCTGAAGAAATTACCGGTTACACGCGAGCTGAACTCATGGCCACCAGTTCGTGGGAACTTCTTCATCCAGCATCGCGAGAGATTCTGATTGAAAAAGCGTGGGCCCGCCTGCAAGGAAGGGATGATGCCCAGAGATTCGACATCAAGATTCTTAGAAAGGATGGAAGCGCAAGATGGCTGGACTTAATCATAGGGCGGATTGACCTACATGGCAGCCCTGCCGGGCTGTTCAATGCCCGGGATATAACGCAACGAAAATTGGAGGAAGAGGAGATCCGCCTGCAAGTACAGACTGATCCCTTAACAGGATTGGCCAATTACCGATGGCTGGTAGCGGCTCTGGAAGGCGAAGTTCAGAGGTCGCGACGTACCGGGCGGATCTTTTCATTGGCAATTCTTGATCTGGATGATCTGAAAAAGATTAACGATACTCACGGGCACCTTGCGGGAAGCCGTGCGCTCTGCCGGCTTAGCAATGTCTTGCGTAAACAGTGCCGCAGCATTGATCTTATCGCGCGTTATGGGGGAGATGAGTTCTGTGTGCTTCTGCCGGAGACCACAGCGGATGGGGCCAGTCATTTTATTCAGCGCGTTCGCGAAAGGCTTTCGAGAGATCCCGAAGAACCGCGGCTATCTGTAAGCGGCGGAATATCGGTGTTTCCCGAAAATGGCGATACATTGGAGACTTTGTTCAGCGCAGCCGACCATGCTTTGTACAGTATGAAGGGACTTGTCGGGAACGGTTATCATGATTGAACTGTCGTAGCGTCTTTAAGTTTGAGGTCTCGCCACGTTCTCGCTTTGGTTGATTCATCTTGACGACCAGATTTTTTGGTATCGCCAATCGAATGAATACACTGGTTCACAGATCTGGGACGAAAACAGCGTGAGGAGTTGCTGAACCAATCCATTGAGATCCTCATTCTGGAAGGTTCAGAGGGAAACACCCCGGTCCGCAGAAATTGAATAATGAACAAGCATCGCATCGATTCTACTTCGCTGAGCAGTCGTGAAGGCGATCAGAAGGGTCCGCAGAACGTTCTTCGGACCGGTTTGAGTGGAATATCATCAGTGTTGCGTACCGTCCAACACTATGGGCTGGTATTCGTTTTTGTTGCAACCGCGCTTGCTCTATCGCTGCTACTTCAACCCTTCGTTCCCCACGGTTTTGTTTACCTGTTCCTCGCATCCGTAGTAGCCAGCGCCTGGCTCGGGAATAGGGGCCCTGGGTTGTTCGCAGTCGTGCTCGCATCATTAACTTTGGATTACTTTTTCTTACTCCCTCTTCATACGCTTGGCATTGGCTGGGTAGCGTGGCCCTATTTTCTCCCGTTCTTATTGAGTTCTCTGGCAGCTTCCTGGATGAGTTCCACACGCAAGCGGGAGAAGTCTAAGTCCCTCTTACAAAGCGCGGCCTTTAACGCAGCGGCAAGTGCGATCGTCATAACCGATCCTCGCGGCACGATTCAATGGGTCAATCCCGCGTTTACCAAACTCACCGGGTACACGTTCGAAGAAACGGTCGGTCAAAATCCGCGTATTTTGAAGTCGAATAGGCAAGATAGGCATTTTTACAAGAATCTTTGGGATACGATTCTTGCAGGAGAAGTATGGTCCGGCGAGATCACAAATCTCAAGAAGGACGGGCAGTCTTACATTGAGGAGATGACGATTGCTCCTGTACGTTCTGGACATGGCGAGGTGACCAACTTCGTTGCCATCAAACAGGATCTTACCGACCGCAGGCGGTCAGAAGAAGCGATGCGGCGCTCGGAGATGAAATTTCGCACGCTATTCGATTCAACCACTGATGCGGTAATGCTGTTAGATGAGAAGGGCTTTTCCGATTGCAACAAGGCGGCCTTGCTAGTTTACGGATGTTCTTCCAAGGAGGCGTTGTGTTCGCGACATCCTGCCGATCTATCACCTCCCACGCAGCCCGGCGGCATGGACTCTTTGACCCTCGCTAACCAGCACATCGCCACCGCAGTGCAGAAAGGCTCCAACCACTTCGAATGGGTCCACAAGAGAGCTGACACCGGTGAGATCTTTTCAGCCGATGTGCAGCTCACTGCCATGGACTTAGACGGCGAACGAACTGTCCAGGCGGTTGTCCGCGACATCACCGAGCGAAAGCAAGCCGAACAAACACTGCATGCCAGCGAAGAGCAATTCCGACAGCTAGCCGACAACATCCATGAGGTTTTTTTTGTCGTAGAACCCGATCCAGTCCAAATGAAATACCTCAGCCCAGCTTACGACGATGTCTGGGGAAGACCCCGGCAAGAAACATATGACCGGCCAGCGGCATGGATTGAGTCTGTCCATCCTGAGGACCGCGAAGGAGTCGGCCACTTCTTCGCACGCTCTATACAAGGTATTCAGTCGGAGATGGCATACCGCATAGTGCGACCCGACAATTCGATTCGCTGGATTTCGGCGCGTACTTTTCCGGTACGCGACGCAGAAGGCAGGCTCAAACGGATCGTAGGAATCGCGGAAGATACAACAGAGCGCCGGCATACCCATGAAAAACTAGAGGTAGCGTTAGACGAATTGAAAGAACAGACCCAAGACACTGCCAAACTTGCGGAACTGGTGGATATACTGCAGTCCTGCCAGAGCGCTGACGAAGCCTTCAAGATCATCGGCAGTACTTTGCAAAACATGTTACCGACCACGGCTGGGGCTTTGTACATCACCAGCCCCTCTCGGAACATCGTTGAAATGGTCGTCAACTGGGGCGACATCCCTGACTCTGACAAAGCATTTTCTCCCGAAGACTGCTGGGCCCTACGCCGCGGCAAGGCACATCGAGTAAAAGATTCAGATTCTCCACTGCGGTGTGCCCACGCAAGCAAATCTCTTGCGAACGGCTATGTGTGTCTGCCGTTGGCCGCACAGGGTGAAACGTTGGGGGTGCTTTACGTTGAGAATCGATCTGATCCCGCCTGTTCTACCGCTGGATCCGGTCCCGATCCCGTGGAGGTTTTGGAGCGACAAGCAACTGCCATAGGTGAACGCATCTCTCTGGCATTGGCGAATTTACGACTTCGGGAAGTCCTGCGTGGCCAATCGATCCGGGACCCGCTGACAGGACTTTTTAATCGCCGCTTCATGGAAGAGTCCCTCGAGCGTGAACTGCGGCGAGCGGAAAGAAGCCAGCTTCCGGTTGCCTTGTTGATGGTGGATATTGATCATTTCAAACGCTTTAATGATACGTTTGGACATCAAGCAGGCGACGCGCTGTTGCGCGCTTTGGGGAATCTCCTGAAAGAGACTACTCGTGGCCAGGACGTCGTTTGCAGATATGGCGGAGAAGAATTTGCGTTTGTTCTTTCCGGTGCATCCCTCGAAGCCGCCCAGAAACGAGCGGAACTGCTACAAGGAGAAATAAAGCAGCTAAACGTGCGGCATGGTGGCCAACTGTTAGGAACTGTAACGATCTCCGTCGGGATCGCCATATTCCCGAATAATGGGGATGGTGCTGAGCAGTTACTGAAAGCAGCCGATGATGCCCTCTATCGGGCGAAGGAAGAAGGACGCGACAGAATTATCGTCGCCTGCCAAGTTACTTAGCAGCAATTATTGAATTGATGGCAATCGTCTTTGTAAATCGTATGAGGCAGGCGTCGCCTGACTGATAATAATTTATCACTGGTACAATTTACGTACAGTTTCACAACTGGTCTCTGGTCTCTGGTCTCTGCAAGTATGGTAAAACAATCACTATAAACTGGCGGAGGGGGAGGGATTCGAACCCCCGGGACCCTTTCGGGCCCAACGGTTTTCAAGACCGCCGGATTAAACCGCTCTCCCACCCCTCCGTATTGATATTACAGGATTTATTGTCTCTCACGGCACGGCCTGTTGCACATTTGTTGCACATATGAGATGATATCCGTATGCAGAAAGGTCAAATCTTTCGACGGCACGGAGCTTGGCATCTTCGTTACCGAACAAACGGCAAACAGGTCTCGGTCAAGCTGACGGACTACTCGGACGAGTATCGCACGCTGACTAGCGTGCGTCCACTGGCGGAACGTCACCTTCAACCAGTCAATCAAGGCTTCGCTTCTGATCCGCAAACGGTCCAACAATTCGTTGACCTAGTCTATCTCCCACACGCTGAGTTACACAAACGCCCGAGCACGACCAAGGGATATCGGAATCTCTACAATCGGTACATTCGGTCTCATGTTGCAGGCGCTCGTCTGTTCGGGTTCCGCACTAGGGATGGGCAGACTTTGTTGAATCGCATTGCGGCAGAACATGAGCTTTCGCACATGACCTTGATCCATATAAAAAGTTTTCTCAGCGGAGTGTTCACGCTGGCAAGACGTGTTGGCAGTCTTGATAGCGGGAATCCAATGCAAGGTGTTGAGGTTCCCAAAGGCAAAGAGAGCGACCCAACACACGCTTACTCAAAGGCCGAAATTGACAAGATGCTTTCCGTTCTGGACGGAGCACCGCGTGTTGCCGTTATCGTCGCAGCATATACCGGGCTTTCGCTTGGCGAATTGCAGGGCTTACAGTGGCAGGACGTTGCCGATGAACAATTGAAGGTTCAACGAACAATTTGGCACGGCATCGAAGGACAACCGAAGACAAAAGCTCGCAAGGACTCAATTCCGCTCCTTCCAATCGTGCGGAAGTGTCTTAAACAACATCGCAATGCGAATCCGTCAACGACTTGGGTTTTTGAAGGTCCATATCTCAAGCCTCTCGACTTAGCAACCCTCGGAAGTAAGACAATCAAATCGGCGCTCAATGGCAGCGGGGTCGAATGGCACGGATGGCACGCGCTGCGTCGTGGATTCGCTACCCGGCTTCACGAGGCGGGCGTGCAAGACAGAATCATTCAAGCGTTGATGCGGCATTCGTCCTTGTCCGTCACGATGAAACATTATGTGAAAGCGACTCCATCTGCGAACATTGAAGCCATACATAAATTGGAAGCTCCACATCCGCGTGTGAAATAGGGACTTCGATTACGCTCACGCCGCTTCACCGTCCAGCCATCGCTCAATCTCACTGCGACGAAAACGAAGAAACTTACCGGCCTTACGCGCGGGTAAGGGACGAGCGTTGCGCCGACGTGTCAGTTCGTAAATCGTTGAGGGCTTGAGTTGGAGGATTTCAGCAACTTGCTCGGCCGTTAGAATCGGCTCAAACGGCGGCACTGAAGCAACACGATTCGTAGAAGAAATTTCAATTGGGGCTGATGACTTCTTAGATGCTTTTCGTGCTGGGGACATAAAAACTCCGAATAAACGCAGGCTAACGCCTATGCGTCGATTCGGATTGCCTCACATGTTACGCGTGGGGCTTCGTTGCGGTGAGCAACCATAGCGGCTATTCTCGCTGGCGTCCGTGAGGCGTCTTACCTTTGCGTGTACCGCCCAACCATGCGAGAACTTCTGCACTTCTCAGTGAATAATCGACTGGGGTCCCTCGGCAGAGCCACAGAGAAACGAACCCTCGGCTTTGGATAGCAGGCCGTACTCAAAAGATATCGAAGATCCAATTCCAAACCAATAGTACGAAGGTATTGCCTCAGACCAAACTTTTTGGCGAATACAAGGCGAATCTGCTATCCCTCCCGCTACGCCCGACATATTTTGGGATTATTTTTGCACCACGTCTTAGCCTGGGGAACGAAAACCATTACAGCATTTGGCTCCAGGAAATACTAGATCCGTCCGGTCCTCTGCGGGGCTGCGCTTCTTTAAGCTCAAGCCTAAAGTTCCACCTGGAATGCTGATCCAGAGGAGTCCCAATGCTCACACAATTCTTCAAAAATAAGCTTTGCTGTATTCGTGTGTTAGCAGTCGTAGTTTCGTATTTCATCCTATTGACGCCAACATTCGCACAAACAACAGTGCTCGGGGAATTGAAATTCAAAGGTGCGTCCAAGGTGGAGAAAACCTCAGGCGTGTGGATTGATGGGAAGTATGTGGGATACTTGAGTGAATTGTGGGGCCACAAACGAATCATGTTGATTCCCGGCGAGCACGAACTTGCTGTACGGCAGGCCGGATACGAAGACTTTGTCGAGACGCTCACGGTGGAACCCAAGGAATTACTTCTCGTTCCTGTCAAAATGAAGAAAGCAAGCAGCGATACTTGGCCGAGCATCACAGCCGAACTAAAAGTTAATGTAAGTCCGGACCGTGCGGCGGTTTTTGTCGATGAGAGATTTTTAGGCCACGCGGGGGAATTGGGCGGGGCATTTCACTCGATGCTGCTCAGTCCCGGGACTCACCGAATCAAGGTCACATTACCTGGTTACCAGACATTTGAGCAGGAAGTGACATTGGTTGCCGGGCAGAAGTCGGTAGTTAAAACTGATCTTGCGAAAGGCAGCATTCGCCAGGCAGATGCCCTCATCGATGAGGCCACCAATTCGAACCGCGAAAGGTGACATCCCATTCAATCCCATAAGGAGGGGCACGAAAGAAGAATCACTAACCTCAAGCTTTAGGAGGTATTTACATGACACACCCACAAGAGGCTCGAAGCATCTGCCACCAATGCAATGGGTGGTACAACTCAGAAAGCGAATTGTACGAGCACATGCAAACAGTGCATCGCAGGTGTGTCCCGCAACAAAGTAATTTCCCGCGTGAAGTAAACGAACCAAATGTCTTTGACTCCCA
>Ga0157378_10001475_pt1 | contig 21251 bp, 27 predicted proteins | sample M65metaG_FD_115309 | JGI IMG/M metagenome (GOLD analysis project Ga0157378, IMG submission 115309) | Miscanthus rhizosphere microbial communities from Kellogg Biological Station, Michigan, USA - M6-5 metaG | ecosystem: Host-associated > Plants > Roots > Rhizosphere > Soil | place: USA: Michigan...
GCCCAGGCAACCGCCGAGAATACGAGAAGCGAATAGGCCACGATTGTAGCGCGCGATGGCGCCTGATCGGGAGTCTCGCAGGCGACGTGGGGTGAATTCCCAAGCAACCCTTTTACTGGACATAGCTTGCGCCAGTGCTTGGCGGAGGGCAATGTGCGCTTCTTTTCGGTCCACGTTCCCCGGAGGAAGTAAGAGTAAATGCCCTCCGTCACCGTCGTCTGGAAAGGCAGCTGTAGCGAGCCGCGCATCCGCTATCGGCTGCTCGGGCACCTCAATCGGCTTGCATCGCGGAGCGGCGAATATCTCGACGAGGCTCAGCCGAAACGGCCAGCATTGAGGGCGGCAAACAAGCAACGCGCAGAGACGCTTCGGTTGCGACCGAATATTGAAACCTTCGACCGGGAAATATCCGGTTCGATTCTGATCTCGAGCTCCATCAGCCAAAATCCTGAGACGATCGTCGCGAGGGCTCGCGAAGCAGGCGCTAGCTTGGTCGCCGATCCCGCCGCCAAGGGACCACCTTTGGTCAAAATCGACAGAGCCCGTCTGCGTGGGCTCGACTTCAAGCTGTTCGACCCGCGCGGGCTCTATCCCGGCGCCGAGCGCATGAGCTTCGTGTTCCTCGAATGCGCCGACCACCCGTTTCTCGACGGCAGGCTTGTCGAGGTTGCCACGGGGGAGGATTGCATAGCAAACGGCGCTGAGGTTCTGAAAGGAGCCGACCTCTATCTCTGCGGGCCGAGCATCCACCTCCGCCATTACCTCGAAGACTGGACCGACTGTCTGTTCTCTTGGATCAAGTTCTTCTTCATCGGCAATTTCTGGTGGCACCGCGCGGAAGAGATGCAGGGCTACGCCGATTACCGGCAAGTGTTTGAGGAATTGCAGGCCGACCGCGGTGCCGACAATGCCGAGGAGGCAGCTTTCGACGCAGTGCTCGGTACCTTCTCGCAGCACGCTGAGCATTGGATTGGCGAAGTAGAAGGCTGGGCCAAAAGCGAACAGGGTTAGGCTGCCGTCTTGCCGAAGGCCTTGCGCAATTCCTCCTTGGCCTTCTCGAGCCGCGTTTGATCCGCCTGCGACAATCCCTTCCCCGCGCGATTGATATAGAAGGTGAGCATAGACATCGCCGAACGATAGGGGTCCGATTTCCGCCGCTTGCTATGCTCGGCTGAGCGCTTGAGCGAGAGTGCGATCTTCTTCGGATCCTTGAGGGTGAACACGCCTCTTTGCAGATCAAGCGCATCGGAGCCCTCGGTCACGGCTTGCGACCAGCGTTTGCCTGCCGTTCGGCCCTTCGTGCCTTTTCGGCTCTTGGTCGCCCTTCTGGTGCTTGTGGTCTTTCTCGTCCTTGACGCCATCGTCATACTCCGGCCGTCACACCGCCGCCTTCTTACGCCTTAATCCTGCACGTCTCACGGCAGTTCCGTTCCGTTTTTGGGCCCAGGCCTTTGCTCTGTGCTCGTCACGATAGGAGATCAGAATGGCGAAACTCACGCTCTATCACGCCACACCGTCGCGCTCGTCGGTCGTTCGTTGGATGCTTGAGGAGCTTGGCGAACCATATGACATTCATCTTTTGAGCCTTGCCAACGGCGAGCAAAGCAAACCCGAATATCTCGCCATCAACCCAATGGGCAAGGTGCCGGCACTCAAGCATGGGGACGTGATCATCACGGAAGTGGCCGCCATCTGCACGTATCTCGCCGACGAATTCCCGCATGCGCGGTTGAATATTCCGGTCGGCGATCCGCGCCGCGGGCCTTATCTGAAGTGGCTGTTCTTCAGCCCAAGCTGCCTCGAAGTTGCGGCTCTCGATAAGGCCGCTCCACGCAAAGAGCCGCCGCGCCGTGGCATGGTCGGCTATGGGGACTACGACACAGTGACGGATGTGGTGGCGAAGGCCGTTGCCAAAGGTCCGTATCTCATGGGTGATCAGTTCACGGCCGCCGACGTGGTGCTGGGCTCGATGCTGCGCTTCGGCATGATGTTCGACCTCCTGCCGAAGCGTCCCGAATTCGTGGCTTATGTCGGACGGCTCGAGCTGCGGCCGGCGCTGCAACGCGCCAACGCCCTCGATCAGGAGCTTGCTGCTGCTTAATGGAGGTCTTGCCGGAGAGCCGTCTTTCGGGACATCGATGGCGGCATGCTCAAGATCGTCTCTGGCGGACAGACGGGCGTCGATCGCGCCGCGCTCGATACCGCGATCGCGAGGGGGGTGCTGTATGGCGGCTGGTGCCCAAAGGGCGGCTGGGCCGAGGACATGCCAGAGCCGCCGGGCTTGCTTGCCTCCTATCCGTATTTGCAGGAGACGCCGCTCACCGATCCGAATCAGCGCACCGAATGGAACGTGCGCGATAGCGACCGCCTGATGGTGCTTGTCGATGAGCGCGGCCTGAATTCGCCCGGGACGGAGCTCGCAATCCGCACGGCTTACACGCTTCAGAAGCAAGCCTTAGCCATCGACCTTGACGCGCCCGGAGACATCGGCCGCGCAGCCGCATGGTTCTATGAAGGCCGGCAAATGAGCCTTGCGATCTGCATTGCCGGTCCGCGTGAAACTGAAGCGCCAGGCATATACGCCAAGGCGAAAGCATTTTTGCAGGCTATGCTGGCCTGACTGATCACCATAGGAGGAGGAAGATCCCATGAGTTCCGTATCTGCCGCCAAATCGATGACGAACGCACTCAGCGCCGCCATTGTCGCGTCCGACAAGCTGCCGCGCACCAAGGTGTGGGGCGAGACCGACTCCGCCGTCAGTTGGCAGGGCGCGTTTGCCGTCTATGGCGGGAACGGAACGACTGCCTCATCCGCCATCGTCTACGAGGTCGAGCCGGCAAAGCGGCTCGGCTGGCACACCGATGCGACTGAAGAGACTCAGTACATCATCGCGGGAAGTGGCAAGCTCTATCTCGAAGACGGAACCACGCACCAAGTCGGCCCCGGCAGCGTGTTCGTGCTGCCGACGCCGATGCGCACGATCTCGAGAATATCGGCAAGGAAACGTTGCGCGCGGTCGCGTTCTTCGCCGCGGCGATGTTCACGCAAGACTTTGACCAGGTGATGCTGCCGCCGAAGAGCCACATCCTCGGCACACCGAACCGCGAAGGATGAAGCGCCAGCTGAACAAGCCGAACAGCCTTGAGGTAACGGCTATGATAGGGTGGAGATCTTTTCCTGGCGTGGCAGCCGTCGCTTTGGCGGCGAGTTTGGGTTCTGCCCAGGCGGAGTTGCCGAACGGTGTCAAAACGCTCGAGCCTGCCGGCGCCATTAAGGCGGAGGGTACCTGGAGCCTTGGCGCGAGGGCGGGAGACTTCATCTTCGTGGCCGGCACGCAGGGTGTCGACCCCGCCACCAATAAACTCGTCGAGGATCCACAGGCGCGCATTCGTCGCGCGTTCCTCAATATCAAGACCATCGCCGAGTCGGAGGGTGCGAGCCTCAAAGACTGCGTGCGGCTCACAGTCTATCTCAGCGATTTGCCTCGTTTCGCGCCTATGGTGGAGAAAGCGCAAGCCGAATTATGGGGTGGGCCACCCTATCCGGCCCGAACCATGATCGAGGTGAAGCGCCTGTACAACGACGACATCGCGGAGATCGACAGCATCTTTTACGCACCAGTGAAAAAGTGAGACCTTAGCCGGCGTAGACTCCCACCCTTGGGACCTTCGCCGCCTCGGCAAGGCGCAGTTCATCGCCCGCGAGCCTGCTTGAAACATGCCGTAACTGGCGACTCGTGCTAGATTGAGGGGTCGAAATTCAGCAGAGGGGGGAAACGATGCTGACGGCACTCATCGTTGCTATCGTGGTCGGGGCGATTGCCGGATGGCTTGCCGGCTTGCTGGTGCAAGGGACGGGCTTCGGCCTCGTCGGCGACATCGTCATCGGCATTCTTGGCGCGCTGATCGCTAGCGTCCTGTTCCCGCGTCTCGGCATCGCGCTGACGCTCGGAGGCGGCTTGTTGGGCGCGATCCTGCTCGCCTTTATCGGTGCGGTGATCCTGCTCGTGATCGTGCGAGTGATCAAGCAAGTCGCCGCTTAGCCGATCCCCGCGAAAAGCGCATGGGACGGCGAGAGGGGCGCCTCTCGCCGGTCGCTAAACTTTTGCTAGCGTCGCTGCTTTAGCTTCATCCCTATAGCGCGGCTAGCGGCTAAGCGGCTAACCTGGCGAGCGATTAGTGTCACGAGAGGCCTCGGCGTTATGAAGATCGGGAAAAGCGCTGTCGTGTTACTTTCAGCGCTCCTGGTGTTGAGCGCAGCCACGTCCATGGCTGACGCCGGTCAGAGCCGCCACCGCTATCATCGCTACGCCAACTCGGATTACCCGCGTGGTTATTACGGCTGGCGCGGCTTGCGGCTGTTCGGCTTCGGGTACGGGAGCGGTGCGACGAGCTGCTGCGCAAGGCGATAGCGATCGATACTCCGGATCCACGTTATTGGAACGCTTACGACGCGTGCATCGGCCTCTGAAGGCCGCGCTTCGGCAACACCTCGATCTCGCTATTGCGGAAGATAAATGCCATCGTCACGGCAATATTGTTTGACCGTATCTTCCTCCTGCTCGTCCACTGACAGGCCGATCGGCAGGAATTGCGTCTTGCCTCCCTGGGACTTTGCGAACATACCCGCGAATTTCTTCCCATTGAGATAGCCGCAGACAATGGTTTGTCCATCAGTATTGATCGCGGCCCGGTAGCTTTTGCCGAAGGTCTTGGGGCCGGCGTCTGACAGGCCCGCGGCAATGCCCTGCTGCACCTGCTTGATCTGCGGCGCTGAGAGCGAGACGGGGCGGAGGGGGCCTTTGAAGGCGAGGTCGGGCGCGTCGCGTTGGTTGATGTAGCTCGCGCGCTGCGCCGCGCAGCCGCACAAAAGCAGCACCCCCATGATGGTGACTCCTCGCCGCATCGTACGCATATCCTTACGCAAGGCCCAAAGTCTAGCCTAGGTCGGAACCCGAGGCTGTGGCCTTGCGGCAACGACTCCGCCGGCGATTTGACCTTGGCAACGCTTACATCCAGAGTACTGGGCTGAGGGGAGGACCTGATGGGGCGGTCCAGGATTGTGTTCCAGGTGCTAGGTGCGGCAGGCTTGGCCGCGGCGGGACTCGTCCCCCTCCGAGCCCTCCCTGCTTACGCGGATTGCGAGATCGTCTCGGCAACCCACGGCGGCAATTGGGAGGGCGAAGCCTTGAGCGGGGCCCAGGCGCTCGCGGCACGGAGCGCAAGAGATCTCAAAGCAAAGAAAGGCTGGGGCGGCATCACTATGAAGGCCCGCCAGGTGAAGCCGGATCCGTTCTGGAAGACGGTGCGGCCGCAGGTCTCGACCAACCTCATCGTCGGCTCGTACGTCACGGCGCGCACCTACACCACCTGCTGGACCGGGGTCACCGTACCCTTCGTCTGCACCTCAGGCGCCCAGGTGTGCGGGAACTGATCCACGCCAAGTTGGGGCGAGGCCTCTGAAAGGGCTTGGCGGAAGAGGGCAGGTTGATGCATGCTGAAGCTATGCCGGGCCAGAGTCTCTCGAGCGAGGTATTCGGTCCGCCCGTGTCGCGATCGGACGAGCGAGCGCTACAGGAGAAATTGCGATGGGCAGTGTCAACCCACCGAAGAAGCGAGACTATGGTCACAAGACTCGCATCGATTTGAACCAGTCTTACCAGGTCGCATATTGGAAGGAGCGCTTCGGCGTCTCCGAGCAGGAGCTCAGCGAGGCGGTGCACGCCGCTGGCGCGTTGGCGAGGAAGGTCGAAGAGTACCTAAAGTCCAAGCACGTTCGCTGAAGCCAGCGGCCCTTCAGATTTAGCGCTACCGCGCTGGCGATACGCCCACGGCATTGGTTCCGGTCAACCATTTTCGTCATTGGCCGACTTTGCCGGACCACCCAGTAACCTGGATGTCAGCTTTTGCGGGCGTGACAATGCAAAAGCCCCTTGTTTTCGGTGTTGGCGGCAATATCTCTTTGGCGGGCTTTGAAGCCTACCGTGAGGGAACAATGGCGAAACGGCTACTGCTTCTGCTGCTCCCGATGGCCTTTGCCGGCTGCTCGATGGGTCATGTGAATCTCCCCATGACCCTTGGTCCGAGCGATCCCGCGCCAGCCACATGCCTCACCTATAGCGGCACTCCAGCGTATGGGGATTGCAAAGGTCCCGGGACCGTGTCCGTCCCGCAAACGGCGAGGTAGTCCAAACTTCACGGCGCGAAGGCTCGCACCACATCCGTGATGTTGGTGATCCTGAACTTGAAGGATGCCTTCTTGGAGTTGGACACGGCGCAATCGATATAGACGAACTTCTCGCCGTCCGGACTGAGCTTCGTATTGCACCCACCCATCGCTTGTGAATCCACGGCTTTCTTGCCGTCGATGGTGGTGTCCATGCTGTCGATGTTCGAATAGAGGTTGCTTACATCGAGCTGGCGATCCTTGCCGCCAGCAAGAACGTAGACGTTGTTATTCTTATCGATGAAGCGGAAGTTATATTTGCCGTTCTTGGCAATCATCCCAGCCGGCGAACATCAGCGATTTGCAGGCCCCGGTCACCGTGACGCTATAGGCCATGTCTTCAGCCGCGGCGGTTGCTGTGGCGAGAACCAGCACACCGCACGCGGCGAGCGCCGTCCGCAAGCCGCACATCGCTTTAGCTGCCATCCCGCTCATCGCTTCCTTCGAGCTTACACCAACGCTCGCGAAATGGTTTTGCCATATCACCAGGGCTAGCATCGCAGATACTGCCTCCGGCTTATGCCTCGTTTATGACAGCGCGCTCGCGACCATTACTGGAAGAGTGAACAGCCTACTTCCCATGGGCAGCGCCGAGGCGCGGGGGTAAGCATGAATTGCTGCCCGATCTGTTGCCGTCGGGCCATGCCGAATGCGTTTTTCTTCCGTAAAATGCCTCGAGGTCAGGCGTAACGCGGGCCTGGAGTGGCAGCCGGTTGGAGGGGGCATCATGAGACTGATCGGGCCATTGCCACGCTCTGCGCGCTCGTTCTGTCGAGCGCGTCATGGGGGCAAGATGCGAAATCGCTGAGCGCATTTCCGGCCGCACGGGGCGCCTTCTATGTCGGCGCAGGCGGCAGCTTCAACTGGACCGATTTCGACCAGGCGCTCCAGGGCGTGTCCCCCTTGTTCAACTTCGACCGCGACGAATCTGGCTTTGCCCCTGATTTCCAGGCGGGCTACACCCTCCCGTTCGCCGGCGGCGCTTGGCAGGCCGGCCTCAAATTCACCTACAAATTGGCGAACATCGATTCGAAGGAGAACGTGAGCATCCCGCAAGAGGGCTCCTTCACCACCATTGTCGGCCCGCCGATCACCATAGACTTCCCCGGCTTCGTGCCGATCATCCCGGCAGAGATCGAACTCAAGCATCAGTTTGCGCTCATGCCCACGATCAGCCGCTCGTTCGGCAAGGTCACGATCTATGCCGGCGGCGGCCCCGCACTGTTCGACGTCGAGACGAAGTTCATCAACGCGGTAGGCTTTGCCGTGATCGGCGGACCCTCGTCAACGTCACCGGCGAGCCGGTGAGCTTCTCGAATGACGATTGGGTGTGGGGCGGCGCGGCGCAGGTCGGCGCGACCTACACCATCGGCCCGCGCTGGTTCCTGGATCTTGCCTACACCTTCGCGCGCTCGGAGGAATTCAAGATCAAGAACGCGGCGAGCTTTTCCAACAGCAACGGCCCGCTCACGAGCAGCGGAGTCGCCTTCCTCAACACCCGCGAGCAGATCACCAAACAATCCGTAGTGCTGACGCTCAATCGCCAGTTCTGAGGTGAATTGCGGGCTGGCGCGTGGGGTTGCTGCGCCCAGCCTCGGGAGGGAGGCCCCAATCGGCGGCAAACGCGTTCGGCGCGAAGACAGGACCGACCGGCGCAGCGCGAAAATCTTGGCCCCGCCTCGGATCAAGCCTTGGTCTCGGCGAGAAAGAGTAGAATCCATCGAGCAGGATGGATGCGCAAAGTCCTTGCGACCACTTCATGGGCCGTTCTCCCCAGCTCAATTTGAATTAATTGCCGCAAAAGCTGGGGAACCGGCCGTCTCCTTTCAAGAGGCGCGCGAGGAGATCCTTGGTAACTCGCAGAAATTGCAGCGCTTAAACGCCCTACACGGCGTCCTTGGCGGCCTTCACCGGGCGGACTTTGAGGATCTTCCGGGCGGGCTTTGCCTTGAACACGGTCGGCTCCTTGGTGAAAGGATTGATGCCGCTGCGCTCCGGCGTGGCCGGCTTCTTGACCACGATGAACTTGGCGAAGCCCGGCAGCACGAATTCGCCGCTTTTCTTCAACTCCTTGTAGCCGACGCTTGCCAGCTGCTCGATCACCGCCTTCACGTCCTTCTTCGGCAGCGAGACTGCATCCGCGACTTTCTGAATGAGCTCGGACTTCGAGATCATGGGATTTGCTCCTTCTAAAGTGGCCCTCGGGCCGCCTTGGATGGGTTCGGCCGGCCCTCTATCCCTTCGACGCTTGGCCGATTCGCACGGAAATGTCCGCAAAAAACGGGGGCTGTTGATAGTTGCGGAGGAGCAGCGCCGGCCTACTTCTTGCGCGTGAGTTCTGCCCGGTAGGCGGTGCCGTCGCCGGCCTCGACATAGACGAGCTCGAGCGTGTCGGCCGCGGTGAGACGCCCGGTGTAGAGGCCATTATCGCCCTTCTCGGCGAGATAGACGCTCTTCCCATTGAAGTCGATCACGCCAGCGAGCGGCTCGGTGGCCTTCTCGACCTCCCTGCTGCCGACTTTGCCGACGGTGCCCGGCGTCTCCCAGGCATTCTCCGCCTTGAACAGCGCGCCGTCCTGGTCAGTCACGCGAATGGTGAGCGTGCCTTTGCCGATCCCCTTCGCTCGCAAGACCTTGAGAGGACCGGTCCACGTGCCGACGAGATTGTGAACCGCCGCGTCCTCGGCCAGAACCTGTCCGGGACTGAGCCATACAGCTAATGCCACGGATGCGACGGCGATTAGGCCAAGCGCTTTTCTCATTTTTCATCTCCTTGGGATAATGCACCGGCGATAGCGGCGAGCCGATAGTAACCGCAGTCGGTCTGGGTGCCGATTTAAAAAGGGGCGCAGGCTCCCCTAGGCAAATCATCCTGCGGCTTCGATCGCAGCGGGTGCCGTTCAGCGCCTCGCCGCACCTCGTCCCGCTCGCCGCGACGCCTCGCGAGAACGCCCTTGAACGGACGAAGTGATGGCCTTGTAAGCGCGCGTCGAGAGGCGGGGATAAGTTTTTAGCTTACTCCGGCGCCGCAGCGAGACTCTCCAGCGCCGCCCGCGTCTCGGCGGTCAGCGCGGTGCCGCCCTTGCAGGTCTCGTCGAGCAGCGCCTCTGCCAAGGGCTTGGCATAGCCTCTGCCGAAATGCTCGGCTTCGAAATCCTTGGCGCGCGCCGCCATGCCTGTAGCGATCGTGCCGTCAGTGTCGTCGCACGCGAGCTTGGCATGAAACTTGGCGAGCTCGAGAGGTGTGGGCGCCTTCGCGCTTCGGGCGTAATCCTCCCAGCTCATTGCATCGTCCCAATTCTGCGGCTCGTTGCTCAGGATCTGATCGAGACGCGCCATCACGATGCCGCGCAGTTCAAGGTCGTTGATGTCGGTTTCGAGTCCTTGTTTCAGTTGCGCTTTGGCGACCGCCGTTGGAGCGGACATTTTTACATCGGCCAAGCCGACGGGCATGGGCGATTGCTCGGCGAGAGCGCGCGGGAATTTGGCGAGCCAAATCTTCGCCGACGACAGAACCGTCCCCTGAAGCTCGGCGCCTTCGAGATCGGCATCTTGGAGCTGGGCGCCTTCGAGGTCCGCGCCCTGAAGCTGCGCAAAGCGCAGATCGGCGCCCTGAAGCTGCGCGCCTCTTAAATTCGCGCCCTGAAGCTTAGCGTAGCTCAAATTGGCGCCCTGCAGCTCGGCGAGACTGAGATCGGTGCCCTGCAACGAGGCCGAGGCCAAATGTGCGCCCTGAAGCTGCGCCTCTTTCAGCACCGCGCCCTGAAGCTGGGTGTCGTTGAGCTTGCCCCTGAGCACCGTCCGCCACAGTTGCGCGGCGCGGAGATCCGCCCAGGTCAGATCGGCGCGGTGAAGGTCCGAACGGTTGAGCAGGGCATAGCGAAAATTGCGCTCGCGGAGAACGAGCTTGGCGGGCTCATCGACCCCGAGATCGGTGTCCTCCACGATGAGGACGCGATAGGACAAGAGCCAGCGCCGCCACCATCCTTTGCTGCCGTCGTCCGGCAGGTCGTAGACCAGGCGTCGCACGATGGGGTTCAAGAGCTTTGCCTCATCCGCGGGCCCGATGCCGACGCTTGTCGGCGCGACGAAGCCGAGACGCCGGTCGATCCATTCATCGGGAACCGTCGCGATCAACCAGCTGAAGCCGACGACGACGGGCAGAAGCAGAAGGATCATGACAACCTGGCGGCCGGAAGCCTCCCACGCCTCCGCCGGAGGCCCGAGCCGGATGTCCCATTTCCGCTTCGGCGGCGCGTGCTGCATGATCGGCGTAAGCAGGATCAGCATGGCAAAGCCGAGGATCACTGCGAAGCGATGCCAGTAGGTGATCCAGATCTCATGGTAGGGCAGGAACTTGATCTGGAAATAGAGCAACGTGGCGATCGGGAGCAGCGCGAAGGTCACGTACACGATCAGCTGCATCATCAGCTTGGTGATGCGGTGGGGTCTCGGGCCAGCCAGGATCTGCGAGAACACGTAGGCATGAACTCGCTCGCGGGCAGGGTTCTCGCTGCCGGTTTCCAGCTCATGCGGGATAATGGCGTCGGTGAAGCGGCGATATTTCCGCGCCACGATGACGTGCTGAACCAGGAGCGACAGGTAGACCAGCAACAGCATCGCCGGCGCATATTGAAAGAAGCCGACGAGCGGGATGTCCGCATTGATGATCGGCAGCCTGACCGGGCTGTTGAGGAGCAGGTCCTTGTGGCTGACGGAGGCGAGCGTCACGATCACGTAGGTCAGAAGAAAAAGAAAGGCGAGCCAGGCGGTCCTGGCCGGCTCGCTCGTGTCGTTGGCCTCGTCAAGAAACCCCTTAACGTCCTCGGAGAGTTTCGGCGAACTTGCCATTCGGGCGGGCTCTTTTTTGCAGGATGGGTCGGAGCGGCGCGCGCCCCTTGCGGGCGGGTTACAGAATAGAGTCCGGCTCGGGTCAAGCGCGGATTGACTCTTTGTCATTGCCCGGCTTGACCGGGCAATCTAGTAACCACCGCCCTCACTCCATTACCGCTGGCGGTGGTTTCTGGATTCCCGCTTTCGCGGGAATGACAATTCAACGAGAGGAACTGGCGAGTTCGCCGCCGCGTTTGCTTCCCCGCGAAACTTCTGGAGGCTACCATGCCTTACCTGACGGGCGTGCTGACGGGCATCCTCCTCACCATCCTTGTCCTGTTCGTTATCGACAATTTCGGGTCCGATGCGCGGCCGATCGTGAATTGGAGCGTGCTAAGCGAGAAGCTCGGCGCCGCGAAGGAAGAGGTGCGCAAGGAGGTGCATCAGGCGACCGCGCCGGACGGCCAGCCGAGCGCGCCAGCGCCAGCCGAGACCCACTGACTTTTCGCCGCGGAGCAGATCCCATCCACAAAGTTTGATCCGCGACCTTCATGGGCTATGCTCCGCCGCCGGACGAAATGACATCGCCACTAACAACTCGCAATGAAGACAACGACGCAACCATGAGGAGTTCCATGATCCGCAATCGCATGCGCGCCTTTGTTCTCTCGACCGCTTTCGCCATCCTCGGTTTCACCGTGCCGGCGACGGCGTCGCCGTTCGACGGAAGCTGGCGCATGTTCCTCGTGACGACCAACGGCCATTGCGGCGTGATCAACATCGGCGTCGCCATCAACGGCGGCCACATCTCCGCGACAAGCGGGAAGTTCGTGGCGCACCCGATTGCGTTGAACGGCATCATCTACGGATCGGGACAGACCGAGATCAACGGCGTGGCCGGCCCGCGCCAGGCGCAAGGCATCGGACGGTTCACGCGCGTCAAGGGCAGCGGCAAGTGGAACGGCACCGGGCCCTCAGGCGTCTGCTCGGGCTATTGGGTCGCCGACCGGGCATGATCCTCGACACGCTTCATCGCTTCGCCGCGTCGCCCGCGCGAAGGTTTGTCAAAGCTTGCCCTCGGGCTCGGCCCGAGGGAGCACGCCCCGAAAGGGGGATGGCGCGCCGAAAAGCGCAAACCTATGGTTCCGCGCTTCCTTGCGGAAACACGGCGGGCGCCTCTTGGCGCGCCAATCTCAACGTCTTTACGGGCCCTGCTTTTCGCCGCCGGCATCGCCTCGAATCGCCTGCCGGGGTGTCAGCCAGTTCCTGGCGGGGACTCCTAGTGGCCCCGGAGGAAGCTCCGGCACCGCCCGGGAGCTCGTGTTGCGTACATGTGCGCGCAGGCGCCGCACCTCGTCCCGCTCACCGCGACGCCTCGCGAGAACGCCCTTGAACGGACGGGGCGATGCGAATGTACGCGAGGTTCGCGGGCCGGGGATAACCCACGATTATTTTCACTTGTCATCGCCGGGCTTGACCCGGCAATCCAGTAATTCATGCCGTGCGCAATCACGAAGATCAGTGGTTACTGGATGCCCGCTTGCGTGGGCATGACACGCCCCGGCGGCGGGAAGGCCGAATGAACCATGCTATAGCTCTGCCGCCACAACGGAGGAGAGGCGGCGATGTCCCAAGATCGGCGTGAAGCGTTAGTGCGCAAATATCTCGATGAGGTGTTCAACGGGCATGATGTGTCCCGCCTCGACAAATATCTCGACGCCGATCTCGTTTCGCACTGGCTCGGCGACCGGACGCTGCATGGCCTGCCCGTCTGGAGGGACGCCATGGCCGGATTCTTCGCCGCCTTTCCCGACGCCTCCTATACGCTGGAGGACATCTTCTTCGCCGGCGACAAGGGCGTGTGGAGAGGGACCTGGCGCGCGACCCAGCGCGGGAATTGGGAAGACATCGCGCCCACGGGCCGGAAGGCGACCTGGACGGTCATGATCATGGGCCGCTTCGCGGGCGACAAGCTCGTTGAGGACTGGGTCGAGTACGACCGCTACAATCTGTTCCGCCAGCTAGGCGCTGTGTGAGGCGGACACCGGCTGCGCGTCACTGGGTCACGACCGCGCATCACGCACGTCGGTCTGGCTTCCATTCTCTGCCGATGCCGTCATGCCCGGACGTGTTGCGGGCATCCAACGATTATAGAAATGCCGCTGCCAAATCGCGCGATAGGCGATATCGCCACATGGAAGTGGCTAGGCGATGCCCTGTGGGCTTCTGGCGATCATGGGGGAGCAATTGGCATTTATAGAGAAGCTATAGATCGCCAGCCTTCCATGGCAGCGCCATATCGTTGGCTCGGCTCTGCTCTGACAAGCCTCGGCAGGCTCGTTGAGGCTGAGGAAGTTTATAAAGAGGCTCAGCTCAGGTCAGACGAGCTCGCACCTTGGAAATGGCTCGCCGAATTGTACGAGCGACATGGCCGCGAGCAGGAAGCTCTCGATCTACTTCGTGAAGCCAAAGCAAGGTTTTCCGATAATTTCGCCACGTGGAGCTGGCTGGCGGATGCCTTGCGAAAGCGGAGTAGCATTGAGGCGAAGCTGCTCTACGGGGAAGCGGTAAAGAAATTGCCGCAGCAACGCATTCCGCGTAAATGGAAACGAGCGGTGACGGCTACCGACGAACGAGACTAGGCGACACAACACAAGCTTCCTTCACGTCTCGATTGTATCGTCGCTCCAGTCAGGAGCGGATTACTCCGCGGCTTCAGCGGGGCGCTTCGCGGCCTTGGCTGAGGGCCGGCGCTTCAGCACCTGCTTGAGATATTGCCCGGTGTAGCTGCGCGGATTGGCGGCGATCTCCTCGGGCGTGCCGACCGCGACCACCTCGCCGCCGCCGTCGCCGCCCTCGGGGCCTAGGTCCACGATCCAGTCGGCGGTCTTGATCACTTCGAGATTGTGCTCGATCACGACCACGGTGTTACCCTGGTCGACCAGCTCGTGCAGCACGTCCAGCAGCTTGGCCACGTCGTGGAAGTGCAAGCCCGTGGTCGGCTCGTCGAGGATATAGAGCGTGCGGCCGGTAGCGCGCTTCGACAGCTCCTTGGACAGCTTGATGCGCTGCGCCTCGCCGCCCGACAGCGTGGTTGCCTGCTGGCCGACATGGATATAGCCCAGGCCGACGCGCGCCAGCGTGAGCAGCTTATCGCGCACCGAAGGCACCGCCTTGAACAATTCGGCGGCCTCCTCGACCGTCATGTCGAGCACGTCGGCGATTGACTTGCCCTTGAACTTGATCTCCAGCGTCTCGCGATCGTAGCGCTTGTTCTTGCACACGTCGCAGGTGACATAGATGTCGGGCAGAAAGTGCATCTCGATCTTGATCACGCCGTCGCCTTGGCAAGCCTCGCAGCGCCCGCCTTTGACGTTGAAGGAGAAGCGGCCGGGCTTGTAGCCGCGTGTCTTGGCCTCGGGCAGCTCGGCGAACCATTCGCGGATGGGGGTGAAGGCGCCAGTATAGGTGGCTGGGTTCGAGCGCGGGGTGCGGCCGATCGGCGACTGGTCGATGTCGATCACCTTGTCGAGCTGCTCGATGCCTTCGAGCTCGTCGTGCTCGCCGGCCATCTCGCGCGCGCCGTTGAGCTTGCGCGCGACGGCGCGGTAGAGCGTCTCGATGAGGAAGGTGGACTTGCCGCCGCCGGAGACGCCGGTCACCGCGGTGAACAGGCCGAGGGGCACGTCCACGGTGATGTTCTTGAGATTGTTGGCGCGGGCGCCGTGCACGGTGAGGCGGCGGCCGCGGGTCGGCTTGCGCCGCTCCTTCGGGCTCGGGATCTGCTTGAAGCCGGTGAGATATTGGCCGGTGAGGCTCTCTGAGTTCGCCATCACCTGCTCGGGCGTGCCTTGCGCCACCACCTCTCCGCCATGCACGCCGGCGCCGGGCCCCATGTCCACCACATGGTCGGCGGTGAGGATCGCCTCCTCGTCATGCTCCACCACCAGCACCGAGTTGCCCATGTCGCGCAGCGATTTCAGGGTTTCTAGCAGCCGGGCATTGTCGCGCTGATGCAGGCCGATGGAGGGCTCGTCGAGCACGTAAAGCACGCCGGTGAGCCCCGAGCCGATCTGCGAGGCGAGCCTGATGCGCTGGCTCTCGCCGCCCGACAGCGTGCCGGATGAGCGGGCAAGCGTGAGGTAGTCGAGGCCGACATCGTTCAAGAAGCACAGCCGCTCGCGGATCTCTTTCAGGATGCGCGCGGCGATCTCGTTCTGCTTAGGCGTGAGCTTCTCCGGCAGCTCGTCGAACCAGCGGCAAGCTTTCCTGATCGACATGTCGCAGACCTCGCCGATATGCAGCCCGGCGATCTTCACCACCAGCGCCTGCGGCTTAAGGCGATAGCCCTTGCACGCCTCGCAATACTGGTCGGACTGATAGCGCGACAGCTCTTCCCGCACCCACGAGGATTCGGTCTCGCGCCAGCGCCGCTCGATATTGTTGATCACGCCCTCGAACGGCTTGGTGGTCGAGTAGTGGCGCACGCCGTCGTCATAGGTGAAGGTGATCTCGTCGTCGCCCGAGCCGTTGAGGATCACGTCGCGGAACTCCTGGGAGAGCGATTTCCACGGCTTGGTCATGGGCTGGCGGTAGGCGCGGGCGAGGGATTCGAGCGTCTGCTGGTAGTAGGGCGAGGTGGCCTGCGTGCGGGCCCAGGGCGCGATGGCGCCGCGGGCGAGGCTCAAACTCTCGTCGGGCACGATCAGCTCGGGCTCGAAGAACAGCTCGGTGCCGAGCCCGTCGCATTCGGGACACGCGCCGTAGGGGTTGTTGAACGAGAACAGGCGCGGCTCGATCTCCTCGATGGTGAAGCCGGACACCGGGCAGGCGAACTTCGCCGAGAAGATGATCCGCTCCTGATCGGCGCCCATCCCGGTCTTGATCCTGGCATCGAGCGCGACCTGCTCGGCATAGGACTGTCCCGTGCGCCCCGTCAGAGCTGGCGACTGCGCGTCGGTGGCAGCACCCTTGTCGGCGAACTCGGCGACGGCGATGCCGTCGCTCAAGGCGAGCGCCGTCTCGAAGCTATCGGCGAGCCGCGCGCTCATGTCGGGACGGACCACGATGCGGTCCACCACCACGTCGATGTCGTGCTTCACATTCTTGTCGAGGGCAGGGACCTCGGCGACCTCGTAGAACTTGCCGTCGACTTTGACGCGCTGGAAGCCTTTCTTCTGAAGGTCTGCAAAGTCCTTGCGGTACTCGCCCTTCCGCCCGCGCGCGATCGGCGCGAGCAGATAGAGCCGTGTGCCTTCGGGCAGCGCCAGCACCCGGTCGACCATCTGGCTGACGGTCTGACTTTCGATGGGGAGGCCGGTCGCCGGAGAATAGGGGATGCCGACCCGCGCCCAAAGGAGCCGCATATAGTCGTAGATCTCGGTGACCGTGCCGACCGTGGAGCGCGGGTTCCGCGAGGTGGTCTTCTGCTCGATGGAGATCGCCGGAGACAGGCCTTCGATGTGGTCGACGTCCGGCTTCTGCATCATGTCGAGGAACTGGCGGGCGTAGGCCGAGAGCGACTCGACATAGCGGCGCTGGCCTTCGGCATAGATGGTGTCGAAGGCGAGCGAGCTCTTGCCCGAGCCGGACAGGCCGGTCAGCACGACAAGCTTCTCGCGTGGCAGGTCGAGGGAGATGTTCTTGAGGTTGTGCTCCCGCGCGCCGCGGATGGAGATGAATTTGGAGGTCATTCTTCACGCAATGTCGGGGCAAGGGGGCCGTTCGGCAAGCCCTGCAAAGGCTTAGTCCCCAACAGGTTGCGCGGCAAGGGTAGGGAGCCAGGTTCTCGAGGCTTGCGCGCTTGAGATTGTTCCGGCTATTTCATGATGGTATGATGTTGCCATTATCATGATGGTATGATGTTGCCATTATAAAGGCACTAACTCGGCTAACGCTCGACCCTGAGATGCAGGGGCCCGCGCCCAAGCCAAGACTGAGGAACGGCGAATCTCATCCGCAGAATACGCGCGACGACTGCTTGCCCTCAACCTGAGAGAATTGAAACAGCGCAAGACGGATATATCCCTGGTTTTCGAGGATCCGGAAACCAATATCGCGGGATAAAGATAAGATGATCGGCGATGCGGTGTGGAACGACCACATGGGCAAGGTCGGGCGCAGAAAGTGGGTAGCGCGTCTGAAGACTGAACAGTGAGCCTGTTCGTTGATTCATCGGTGTGGTTCGCCGCAGCGGCCAGACGCGACCGAGACAATGAGCGCGCCAAGGGAATTCTAAGAACGACGCCTTCAGTTGAGCAAGTCACCACGGATCATGTGCTAGTGGAGACTTGGCTACTCCTGAATAGCCGCTATCGCCGGGACGTTGCCGACCACTTTTGGCAGCAGCTCCAACAGGCCGGAGTCCGGATTGAACTCGTCACGGCCGCTGACCTGCGCGCTGCCTGGGCGATTGGCGTGACATTTCCTGAACAAGCATTCTCGATCGTCGACCGCACAAGCTTTGCCGTCATGGAGCGGCTCGGGATCGTTCGAGTTGCGAGCTTCGACAATGACTTCAGCATCTACCGATATGGTGCCCGCCGCGATAGGTCATTTGAGGTGATCCGCTCTGGACACAGTGGCTTGTTTCAGCTGTTCCATCGCGCCATTCTCAACCAGCACCAGATTACCTGTCTCTACAAGGGCCACCATCGCGAATTCTGTCCCCACATCCTTGGGCACACGGGTGGTCGCGAGGTGGCGCTTGTTTATCAGTTTGGCGGGGGGAGTTCTCGAAAGCTTCCCACTAAAGGCGAATGGCGCTGCATCTATTTAAGCGAGATTGAAGACGCAAAAATCCAAGGGAGGCGTTGGCACACTGGCAGTAGTCATCGCAAGAGCCAGCGTTGCGTGGCCTCTGTCTATGTGGATGTAAACATCAGTGTGCCCAATCAGCCGGGACGTCGATAAAGAGCTTGGACTGCGGCCGGCGCTTTCATCTCTCGGAGTCCACCCGAGTAGTATGAGTGATGAGCGCACGGTTTTCGGCCTAGATGCACGCCCCATGGGAGTCAGCCGCACGCATATCGCAGCCGCCGCCGGCATCATCCTCGCCGCGGCGCTCGCCGAGTACCTGATGGGCCATCCGCTCATCTGCAAATGCGGCTACGTCAAGCTTTGGCATTTCGACGTTCAAAGCGCCGAGAACTCACAGCACCTGATCGACTGGTACACGCCGTCGCACATCATCCACGGCTTCCTCTTCTACGGGCTGCTCTGGCTGATCTCGCGCTTCGTGCCGATGTCGCTCGGCACGCGCCTCGTGCTTGCCGTGGTCATCGAGGCATCCTGGGAGGTGCTGGAGAACACGCCCTTCGCCATCAACCGCTACCGTGAGGCGACCATCGCCCTCGACTATTATGGTGATAGCGTCATCAACTCGATGAGCGACATTCTATTTATGGTGCTCGGATTCTTCCTCGCCTGGCGGCTACCGGTCTGGCTCACCGTCACGATCGGGCTCGCGCTCGAGATCTTCGTCGGCGCCATGATCAGGGACAACCTGACTCTCAACGTCATCATGTTCTTATGGCCGCTCGACTCGATCCTGCACTGGCAGCAGGCGAGGTGACCCTCAGAGATCGACGTGGATGCCAAATACCACGTAGAGGATGAGCCAGAGATAGACGGCGACGGTCGGATAGAAAGTGATGCCGAAGCCGAACGCCCGCACATACGGGTTATAGTGATAGCCGACCCAGAACAGCACGCGACCCATGCCGAACAGTATGGTGAGGATGATCAGCGTGCGCGCTTCCTCGAGCGGGCAGTAGAGGGCGAGACCGGCATTGCCGATGAAATAAAGAATGAACTGCTCGACGGTGTTGAGGATGAAGCGGTTGTTGATATCGACCGCCGAGTTGGGCTTAGGCGTGCGTCCAACGAACATGGATGGATCGAGACGCTGCGCCGCGACGATGCAGATGGCGAGCACCGCCGGCAGAATGGCAAAGACCGCGTCCTTGATGACGAGCGCGATGCGGTCGCCGACACTCCAGGCGTCAGGTGTCCAATGCCAGAAGAGTTTGACAATACCGAAGAACAGGCCGGCAAACAGCCAGTTGCCCAAAAGCACGAAGATGAAGGGCCATTGCCGAGGGTTAAAGCCCAGGATTTTGACGCGAGGATCGCGCCGCGCCGCCGGACGGCGCTTGGGGTGCTGTTTTTGCTCGATCGGCCGCTGCATGTGTCCCTCGTCCCGGTTGAGGCGAGCAAGCCCTCATGCCGGACGCGCTGCCAAAAAATCCATTCCTTGTTGCTTTAGCTAGGCATAGGACGTGCCTCGGGAAATCTCAAGATGCCAGGTGGACTCTGTGGAACAAAACAGGTACAAAGGTTAACGAGCCCCAGGCTGTGGACAGGCTGGACAGGGCGTCTTGCGTCGCGCTTACCGCGGGGAGCGGGCGGTAGAGTAGCGATTTCCGTGGGGAGTTCGTGACATGGCTGGATCGGTCAACAAGGTCATCCTGGTCGGCAATCTCGGGGCCGATCCAGAGGTGCGTCAAACGCAAGATGGGCGACCCATCGTCAATCTGCGCCTCGCCACCAGCGAAAGCTGGCGTGACAAGGGAACCGGTGAGCGCAAGGAGCGCACCGAGTGGCATCGCGTGGTCATCTTCAATGAAAATTTGGCGCGGGTGGCCGAGCAATATTTGAAAAAGGGATCTAAGGTTTATATCGAGGGACAGCTCCAGACGCGCAAATGGCAGGACCAGTCCGGTCAGGACAGGTATTCGACGGAAGTCGTGCTGCAGCAATATCGCGGCGAGCTGACCATGCTGGATGGCAGACAGCGCGACGGCATGGGCGAAAGCGAGCCGCGTGGAGGAGGAGACTTCGGCCGCTCCGGGCCGTTCAGCGGTGGCGGCGGCAAAAGCGGGGGAAGTTCCTTCGACAAGGAGCTCGACGACGAAATCCCGTTCTGACAGAAGGCTTCCACAGAAAAAAGAGCCCGGCCGGCGGCCGGGCTCAAGAACAAGCTTGCAATCAAACCGGTTTGCTATCTCGACGTATCCTGGTCGCTTCGTTCGCCGACCGTCACCTGCTGCTCGTCGAGCGTCTGATAGTCCGGCGCCGAGGCGAGCGTCTCTTTGTCGAGATCGGCGATGATCTTGACGTCGTTATTCTCGTCGCGAGCGAGCTTGACGTCCTCGAAACGGATGGCGACGTCCTTCTCGCCGATGCCGAGGAAACCGCCGGCGCCAACCACGATGGCGATGATCTTGCCGTTTTGGTCGGTGACGAGGTCGTTCACGTCGCCAATCGACTCATTGTCGGCATTCACCACCGACTTGCCGATGAGGTTACCGACGAGCCAGTCGCTGCTTTCCTGCTTGGTGAGGAATTGAGCACCCGAAGGGGTTGCCTCGGCCGACTTCGGAAGCTCAGCGGAACTCGGTGCCTCTGAAGATTTCGGCATCTCCGAAGATTGCGACGAAGGATTTGCCTCGTCTAGAGCGGGCGGCGCTGACGGCGACGCCTGGTCCAGAGGTGAAGCCTCAGGCGTCATCTGCGAAGACTGGCCCGGAGCTTGTGGCGCCTGGCCTTCGGTCGCAGCATCCAGATTGCCGGGCATCGCTGCCTGAGGCGTGGAAGGCTGCGCCGGCATCGCCTCGGAAGGTTGTGCCGACTTGTCTAACGCGGGCTGGTCCGGGGGCGGCAGTTGTGTCTCTGCCACAGCCGGCGCGAGGCCCAAAAACAGGCCGACAGCCGTGCATGCAAGAAGTCGATTCATGATTCGCTCCCTTACACTATTGCTCATCAAACGGGGGTGACGCGCGGGAAAGAAGGCCTCGCGCCGCCTAGTGACACAACGTCGCGGGGAGTCGATCGTTCCGTCTTTTTGGGGTTTGTGCACACCCTCCGACGGCTGACGAATTCCATCCCGAAACGAGAACAGGGACGGCCGAAAATGGTCGGCAACCAATTGGAATATAACAAGGAATTAACACTCGCGAGTGTGGCTTGCGCGGTTGCCGAACGGCCCCCAAATCAGCTATACAGAATCATCTCGCGGCGCGCGCTGTTGACTCAGAGCGGGAGGCTTTTCTCCCGGGGGCGATAGCATTTACGCTGCTCGCTCACCTTTAGAACAGGCTTTCTCTTTCTTTGGCTGACGACGACAACACAGAGGTCGAGGGCCCGGGTCCCTCCGACATCAGGCCTATCTCGCTCATCGATGAGATGAAGC
>Ga0157378_10001476_pt1 | contig 21250 bp, 20 predicted proteins | sample M65metaG_FD_115309 | JGI IMG/M metagenome (GOLD analysis project Ga0157378, IMG submission 115309) | Miscanthus rhizosphere microbial communities from Kellogg Biological Station, Michigan, USA - M6-5 metaG | ecosystem: Host-associated > Plants > Roots > Rhizosphere > Soil | place: USA: Michigan...
ACCGCGGAGGGCGCGCTCCAAAGTCTCATGAAAGACCAGGGCAGTTGCGCCAAGCGGGCTGCAAGCGAATTGCCGAAGCTTGGTAGATGCCAGGTTTAGTATCTGCGCGACTTCCATCGCTTGCCGTTGGGAGGGAACCCACTCCTGCACGAAATGATTCCACGTCGGTCTGCGATTCGGGTTGCTAGCGGCTCGTAAGAGCAAAATCAATCTCTCGTGCGAACAATTCGGCGCCACCAGCTTGTTAATCGCCCTTTCAGCCGCTGGGTTGTCTTTCAAGTACTGGAGGAAGTCGTCTTGTTGCCAAGGTTTTCTATGGGGCATCCACTCCTCCCATTAGCCGCTGATGGTTTGAAATGAGCGTGGCATCCAACGCGGGACAACCCCTTCTCGTCGGCCCGGATTGTGCCCAGCCACGGAGCGATTCTACCATTCCCACTTGACAGAGAAACCTAAACTGTTTAGGATATATTTCATGAATCGAACAGAATTACAGAAGTTCACCAGCTGGTTAGGGAAGCGCAGTTACACCGTTCGCCTCGAACGGCTCGGTATCGAGCGCATCCGCGACATTGCGAGAGAGAACGGAAAGAAGGGTGGCAGGCCGCCGAAGAAGGAGAGAAAACCGTGAGCCTTTACAAACGAGGAGGCATCTGGTGGTACAAGTTCCGTTTTGCGGGACAGGTAATCCGTGAATCCTCCAAGAGTGAGAGTCGGACGGTCGCCAAGGAAGCAGAACGCTCCCGTCGGAGGGAGTTGGAAGAATCCTTCAATCGAATCTCGAAGCCACGGACGGCACAACTTTTCTCCGCTGCTGCTGAAACATGGCTGAAAACGAAGATGGCCCACCTGTCGCCTCGTAGCGTGATAATTGAGCGGGCCAACCTGAAACACATCAATCCTTATTTTGGAAAAATGATGCTTTGTGACGTCGCTGCGGATGATATCGCGGGCTACCAAGCAGAACGTCTAGGAGAGGGCGCAGCCCCCAAGACGATCAATCTCGAAGTGGGAACGTTACGGGCGATTCTGAGAAAAAATCGGCTTTGGGCGGGAATCCAGCCCGATGTGCGGATGCTCAGAGCTCGTGAAGACGTAGGGCGAGCGATCAGTCGAGACGAGGAGGGTGCATTGCTGGAAGCATGTCGGGCAAGCCGCTCTCGATCACTGTATCCGGCTGTCTTGGTGGCTCTCAATACGTGTATGCGTTACACAGAACTTCGCCTGCTCACCTGGGGACAGATTGATCTCAATTCCTGCACCCTTACGGTAGGCCACAGCAAAACCGAATCCGGGACGGGTCGTTTTCTCCCGCTCAATGACCGAGCTGTCTCGATCCTTAGTTTTTGGGCAAGCCTGTTCCCACAACGGGAACCAAGCCATTTCGTATTCCCTGCGGAGCGCTATGGGGCTTCTGGTGACGGGTCGACCGTCGTATACGACAGTGATCCGACGAGGCCGATTGGTCGCTGGAAGGAAGCGTGGGAATCGGCAAAGATTCGAGCGGGGGTTTCCTGCCGGTTCCACGACCTGAGGCACACCGGATGTACACGGATGCTTGAAGCAGGCGTGCCATTCTCCGTCGTTGCCACAATCATGGGATGGAGTCCGTCGACCACGGTGCGAATGACGAGGCGCTACGGCCACATCGGACAGAGCGCGCAACGTCATGCTGTCAATGCGTTGAGCGGGCTCAATTTCGAGGCCGATGGGGCACAAAATTGGGCACAGTCTCAGAAGACACGTCCGAGACAACTCGCTAACTGATTGAAAGAGTTGGCTCCCCGGGCTAGATTCGAACTAGCAACCCTTCGGTTAACAGCCGAATGCTCTACCATTGAGCTACCGGGGAACCGCGCAATGCGTTTGTTTTCATTGTAATACAGAGCGCGAAATCAAGCTACTTCGAGTATGGGTCCAACATGGGGCCAACATCGTGATTTTTTCGAATTGCTCGATGAAATGGTCACGTGCGCTGGCTGATTCTCAAGGACTTATTCTATGAGTTTCTTGTGGATTCCCAAGAGCATTCGGCATCGCACCGAATACTCTTTTTTCTATGAAAATGTGGAACTGCCGATTGACCGCATCTCACACAGATGACGCACATACCGTAGTAGTTGGGATCTCAGACAAATAGCTAACATACCTTAAGGTCCAGAAACGATGGGAGCACGAGCACCGTTCAGCAGCTTCACTCTTCAAACCGGCCGCGAACAGAGCCGGCAGTTGTCTTCACAGGCTGTAATACCCCGAACGGAACCTACAACCTAGGTAGGTACACTGGCCGACTTCCCGGTACGAATCTCCTCGATGAGTGGATTGGCGATGCCAGGGCCTCCGCCGTGACGGCTCGCGCTCCTGCGCAGGTTGCGCTGGCACTCTAATCGTCAGGTTAACGAGTAATTGCTCAAGGAAGCCTATTTGTTAAACCATGCATCCAGCTGCGATACGCGGCGCATGGGAAAGCATAAATTAGCCCAGGTGTCAGGGTTCAGAGATCGGGAAACAGAAATCGGGAATTCCAAAATCCACACTTGACATCGACGGATAATTCACTACCATATGGTTGTGGATAGGTTAGATACAACATTTGCGGCTCTGTCTGATCCAACCCGCCGGGCGATGATCGAACGACTCTCCCATGGGCCTGCCCCTGTGCATGGATTGACGGAACCGTTTGCACTCTCGCAGCAGATGATTTCAAAACATATTGCCTACCTGGTGCGGGCGCGGATTGTGATCAAGACGAAGCGTGGAAGAGAGAGCGTGTGCACGCTTAGGCCAGAGGCGATAAAGACAGTTAGCGACTGGGCGATTAGCTATCGCCGATTCTGGGAAGAGAGTTTCGACAAGTTGGATGTGGTTGTGAATCAAATGAAAAAAACGGAGGTCAGAGATGACAAAAAACACGGTTAACGAGACAGAGCGGATGGTTGTCACTAGAGTTTTTGATGCCCCACGCGCATTGGTTTGGGAGGCGTGGACAAACCCGAAATATGTGATGCAGTGGTGGGGGCCGAAGGGTTTTACTGCGCCTTTTTGCGAGATGGATTTTCGCGTAGGAGGAAAATTTCTCTGCTGCATGCGAACGCCGGATGGGCAGGAGTTCTGGAATGCTGGGGAATACCACGAGATTGTTCTGCACGAGAAGATCGTTTCCTCCATGTACTTTTCCGACTCGAAGGGAAACAAGGTTGAGCCTGCGCACTATGGAATAGAACATGAGGCCATAGACGATGCGCACGACGTGGTTATTTTTGAGGATTTTGGAAACGGCCAGACGAAACTCACCTTCATTGGAAATGAAACCATGGAGAACGCAAAAAACAGCGGGCAACTAGAGGGCTGGAATCAGATACTCGATAAACTTGCCGCAGTTGTTGCGGGGCTAGCGCAGGCGAAATAAGAAGTTGAAGTTTTGATGATCGTCATGCGCGAGATACAGCTAAGGCTGGCGGCGGAGGCTTAGTTAGAACGGGCTTCTCGTCGCTTGGCCGAATAGCCGCATTTCCGGCTAAGTGACCCTTGGCTCAACTGTTGCCTTCAGGCCAATGCGCTCAGCGACCAATGTTTACCGAACTCAACATTAGTCCTGTGAAACGCGCTAGTGTTGACCGCACCGATCAAATCAAATCCCGGATGGGGGGCTTCATTCAAACGGCGTTCTGGGAAGTCCGCAGCGAACCCTTCGGTTCTTGACTATCTCAGGATGCCAGTAGCAAAAGAAAGGCCCCGGCTCTGTAACGTGAGTCGGGGCTATTCTCTTTTTGGGTCCAACATGGGGTCCAACTAGGCCCGTTTTAGGCAGCTCTTTCGGGGTTAAACGGTGCCGAATCGACGGATCGTCTTAAAGTTAACAGCCGAATGCTCTACCATTGAGCTACCGGGGAACGGGCAAGCTAGACTTTTAATTTACAACAAGCTGCGAGCTATTGCCACTCTCCTCTGTTTTCAGTTCGAGTCCAACTGGGGTCCAACATCGTGATTTTCCAGAAAGATTTGGGAAAAATCCATTTGTGCCGACTGATTCTCAAAGACTTAGTATCTGAATTTTCGCTGGCAGCAAAAAGCATTCGGTGCGGAGACCGAATGCTCCTTTTTCCGCTACAACATGGAGTCCCGGACTTGCTCTCTTGGCGTTCCCGCCATTCAGGTTGTAGCCGAACAGGGTCCCTTTGTTGATAAGAAATAGCGCTGCAACGAGCCGCCGGTGCACTCCACAGTGCCGCAGTATGAAACATAAGTCGGTAATACTTCGATCGGAGTGCGGCTGCGAAAATCATCAGCTCACCCGGCATCGGAAGTCCCGAGAAAACGAGAAATTCGCGCACTCACTTGTTCCGCGAGATACAGGGCCATCCAGTGCTCCGCTTCCGGAATCTCTTCGACTTGCGCTTTCGGTACGAGCGCACCCAATTCCCGGCCATGCGCGACAGGAAAATGTTTATCTCGCCCCGCCCAGAGAAACAAGGAAGGAGCCTTGATTGCCGGGTACGATTGCTGCAATGTCGGAAGGCTCCCCTAGTAGCCTGCGCACATTCGAACGACAAAGTGCCTCACTTCGCGCTGCTGGAAGCATTCCCATAAATCGTCTCGCATTGCCTGCGGCAGCCTATAGCTGCGTGGCAGAAATGTTCGAATCGCTCGGAAAAAAACCGCGCGGGGCAGCCGATCCAGCAGTACCCTGTTCCACCCAAATCGCCGAAGCAAATTGATCTCCCAGGAAGTGTTCGCTTAGTGGCATGCTCTCAAGACGCCGGTTGATCAAATCTTCGCGGTAGCCCACCGTAACTAGTTCTTTACCTTCCAAAGCCATTAAATACAAGGCAATCAGCTCGTCGCGTGAGCGATCAGCGTATTTCCTTTGCAAGCTCCAGCTCCTGCGCAAACTGGTCGTAAACGAGACCCATGCAAACCCCCAAGGTTGTCCCTATATAGGCACGAGTTCATCACGCTCGCAAGCTCCTGTTCGAGCGGGTGTTCGCGATGAATCCTTCATTGCTTTCAGATAATTTTTTAAATGAATCCGGAGCCTCGACGGGAATCGAACGCACGTCCGAAACGCGGGAAGATTTGAAGAAGGTGGTCTTACCGAAATGGTGGACTAGCTCACTTTTATTCATATCTCTTTTCTGCTACAATTACGATCGTAATATTTTGTCATAATGGTTGTCTTCGACGCATCTACGCTGATCCTGATCGCCAAGGCCGATCTTCTTGACCTATTTCTGACCAGCGTCGACGCACCAGTAGCCATTCCCGGCGAGGTTGAGAAGGAATGCTGCGGTTCCAAGAAACCGTTGGATGCAATAATCATTCAGAAGGCGCTGGACGAATCAAGAATCGAAGTCTTCACGCTCAGGAATCGTCGGCTCGTTGCGAAATTACAGACAGATTTCAGCCTGGGCAAGGGCGAAGCCGAAGCCATCGCACTAGCGCTAGACGAAAAGGCTCAGATCGTCGGCATCGACGACAAGAACGGGATTGATGCCTGCAAAGTGTTGGGCATTGCGTTCACGACGGCTGTGGGTATTCTGATTCGAAGCCGAGAGAAGGGATTGCTGGAAGGGCCCGATGCCATTGCCAAACTTGCGCTGCTTGCAAGGCACGGGCGCTACAAACATTCAATTATCGAGGATGCAAGACTGAAATTGGAGGCCATGCCATGAGCAAGACGATGAGCATCCGTATGGATCGCGACAACTATGAGTTTCTTCACGAGATCACAAAAGAAGAGCGGAGCGACTTGTCCAAGGCTGTTCGGGATCTGGTCACTCGGGGAAGAATCTTGCTCGCTGTTGAGAGGTACAAGAAAGGAGAAGCATCCCTCGGCAGGGCTGCGGAGCTCGCCGGGCTTCCTCTCGGGCAGATGATCACGATCCTGACAGAATTTGGAGTTGAGAGCAGAGTAGAAAAGGAAGACTACCTCCAAGGAATTAGGAATCTCCATAAAGTATGGTGATAACTCGCGGAAGTTGGAGCTCCGCGTCAACCAGCATGCTCTCGCTGACCCGCGTGCCGCGGGTGGCGGCGAGCTTTGAGCGATTCGTTTTTGAGATAAATAGCCGAATTCTAGCAGGACGTGTAGCACAAAACTCTCCAACCGTAGCGCTACCGAACGGCCTCCCCAAGCTGGGCCGCAACTCGATCCGCATCGCCGCGCAAAACTCTATACGCAAAATTCTTGTCTTTTTGCATGCGGATGAAATCATCCAGCAGATGAACACTCAATCCCCGCGTGCGAGCTTTTAGGTAACGCAGCACCTCATATTTTGGCCAACTCAGTTCGTCTGTAAAGTTGGAAAATATACGTCCGCTGGCGAATGCAAATTTGATCCGTTCCTTCTCGCGGCGGTCGCGCTCCCCATCCGAGTCCCATTTCCCTTCAAGTTCCACGGCGATGTCCACATCACTTAGGAATGTTTCACCTCGAACGTAGCTTCCGTAAACGATCACCGTGGGAATTCGATACGCAAAGTCCATTGCGTTGGCTTCCTCTACCCGCTTCAGCAGAGACACGATGATTTGATTCGCTTTAGTACGGGGCATTTTAGTGGCGGCTGAAGCATTTCTGAGTTCGATTCCTTTGTCGGTCAGCTTGTAATAATCCACCTCCCGATATCGCGGTTTTTCCACGCCCGGTCTGTAGCTGTTAAGCAGTTCCCGGCCTCGGTGGTCAAACTCAATGTATCCGCCGTCAGCAAGTGTTTTTATCACTTCTTTCGCCTTGCGAGTTGAAACCTTACATCGTGGCGCTACAAAGAGGGCGTCCATCAGGGAATAAATGTTGAGCCGCCGCAACATATCGCGCACAGTTTTAGCGGGCAAACCCGCCATCAGTACGCCTCTAATCTGTATCGTCATAGGAAAAAGATGGTAGCGCCGGCCAACAAGCGTGCCAACTGTTGAATCGGTGGAGTTTTCCAACCGGGCCTGTACTCCGTATTGCCCAAAGTTTTTGTGACAGCTTAGGGGGTCACCTCAAATAATTGGGTCCAACTGGGGTCCAACTTGCACGTTCTTTGGGAGTCGATTTCGCGGTTAAACGGTGCAGAATCAACGGTTCGCGTGAAATTTAACAGCCGAATGCTCTACCGTTGAGCTACCGGGAAGCGCACAGGCGGGACCGCTCCGATCCACTGATAAATCGAGTCTAGCGAACGACAGATCGTGGTGTCAACGAAGCCGCAAACCGCCCGCACACGGCTATCCGACGTGTGCGGAACCTAGAGACCTCGCAGGAAATCGAGGATTGCTGCGTTGACCTCCTTAGGGCGCTCTTGTTGCGTCCAGTGGCCGCAGCCCTTCAGGAATAATGTGCCGCGAAGATTCGGCACGGCCCGCGGCAGGTTCGCCAGGATCATATCGATCCCGCGGAACCCGACGACCAGGTCGCGGTCACCCGCGATGTACAGTGCCGGCACGGTAATCTGCTTGCCCGCGAAGGGCGCGAACTGCTCCCAGCTCCGGTCGATGTTGCGATACCAATTCAGTCCGCCTCGGAATCCGGTGCGCGTGAACTCCTGCACGTAAAACTCGACATCCTCTTCCGTGAGCCACGCGGGAAGCGATTCCGGATTCATCATGCGATCGAGAAAACCTCCGTGTCGCGGCACCATGCCAACTTCGTAGCCCGGCTTACCGGCGTCGGGAGGTCGCGGAGCATCGCCTGACGCCGAATACAGCAGGCTGCGGACGCTCCGTCGAACGTCGCGCTCGAATTCCGCTTCGGCCACGCCCGAAGGCTGGAAATAGAGCTGGTAGAAAACAGCTTGCTCGTTCTGGCTCATCAGGCTCGTCGGGCGAACGGGAAGGCGCTGCCAGAAGGGCACGCTCAGTCCGACTACCCCACGGAAACGATCCGGGCGAAGCAGCGCCGCCGACCACGCGACCGGGGCGCCCCAGTCGTGCCCGATGATGACCGCATCGGCAACGCCCAGCGCGTCCAGCAAGCCGACCATATCCCCGACCAGATGAAGCAGCGTGTACTGCTCGATCGCTTCTGGCCGCTCGGTCTGGCCGTAGCCCCGCATGTCCGGAGCTGCGACACGGAAACCCGCTTCGGCAAATGCCGAAAGTTGATGCCGCCACGAATACCACGATTCCGGAAAGCCATGGCACAGAACGATCAGCGGACCGCTGCCGCACTCCGCGATGTGCATGCGGATGCCATTGGTGTGGATGTGGCGGTGCGTTACTTCAGGCATAGGTGACTCCTGTGCGCGAGCACCTGCCAGAAACCTGGCGCGCAGCCCTTGCTTTCGAGGACTGCTGTTGAACACGAGCGCCAGCATCACGCATGGGCGGTCATAACGGCTTTGACGCGCTCGACAAGCGCGGGTTCGCGATAGGCGGTCTGCGGCTTAAGCAGGTGCTGAACCTCGGTAACCAGCTTGTGTACAGAAGAATCTTCGGCGGCAAGTTTGAAGAGCGCACTGGAAAAATTGAGCGTGCTCTCGAGATCGGGCGGGCGTGTTCCTTCCGTTAGGGGATCAAGGAAGTCCGGGATGACCGCGCCGGCCCAGGGGGTGTCGATGATCACTTGGATTTCGGTAAAGAATTCGCGTGCGAGGCCGTCGATTCCACTCCTTTCGGCGGCTCTGGTCGCAAGCAGCCGCTGCAGCAAACAAGCCTCCTGCGAAGCCACGCTCATACCTTGTCCGTAAACCGGGTTGAAGCGGCAGATCGTATCGCCAAACGGAATCACGCCGGCTGGGAACGCCTCGACGCGCTCGAAATGGCGCCGGCGGCTGGACTTGAAGGCGTATCGTGAAAAATCGCTGACACGCTTGGCGTTGCGAAGGGCATTGTGCGCCGTCGGCGTTCGCAAGTCTTTGGCGTGCTGCAAATAGCCGGATTCGTCGTCCGGCGGTTTATCGTGGTAGCGGCCGCTTAGCGTGGCAATCCAACGGCCGCCCTCGGCCGGGAGCAGAAAAACGCCGCGGCGGTTGCGCGGCGGCTCCGGCAGGGTGATCAACCCCTTCCAGTCCGACGGGGCGTCTGCGGGAATCTCAAACATGGCGGTCGTGTAGCCAATGTCCACGCCGATGGAAGTTTCCGGGGGCGCGGGTTGACCAAGCGACTCGATCAAATGAAGCGTGAGAAGTCCGTGGCCGGACGCGTCGATAACCAGATCGGCGGGAAGCAAGTCGGATTTTCCGTCCGCGCTCTCGCAGCGAACCGAAGTAACCGTCTGTGCCGTTGCGACGAATTCCTGCGCGCGGCAGCGTTCGCGCACAGAAATATTGTTGTACGCGGCGACGCGTTTGCGGACCACCGATTCGATGAGGGGCCGCGACATACTGTAGACATCCAGGCCCAGGTCGCGCTGTGGGAACGGATCGTAGCCGGGCCGCTCAAAGCGCAGGTCGGTGCTGACGCGCATGGTCGTGGCGCCGGCTTGCAATAAGTCCTCTTCGAAGCCGGAGAAGAGCGTCCCCAGCGCTCGCTGGCCGCCAACCAACAGAGCATGCGCATGCCTGGACTGCGGCGTGCCGGGACGCGGGGCCGCGCTCGCCGGTAGCCCGTCGTTTTCAACCACGACAACACCCTCGAAATGGTCGGCGAGCGCGCGAGCAGCGGTAAGCCCCGCCATTCCGGCGCCCACAACCACCGCCTGTCGGCCGAGAAGGGGAGACATAGAAGACTCCGTGTGCGACGCCAAGACGCGTCCTCGGCGGCGTCAAAGTATTCGAAAAGAATAACGCAGGATGGAAATGCCCGGCCAGTGGCACAGCCATCTCTGGACTGCTATGCAGTCGTCCGCTCACAGCACGGTCTGTATCTGCCAGGGGCCGATCCCAAGGCTCACGAACATTCTTGAGGGGCTCATCGTACTCGACTCATGCTCCGCCGGACTTTGTCTGCTAGCGTGTTAACATCAAGTCTCGCCCGGCCACGGCCTGCGGGTGAACTCCACGATGCCAACTACCATGAGAGCTTTGCGCAAGATGCAGCCCGCGCGGGGGTTGTCGTTTGAGACCGCCACCGTGCCCGGCATTGCGCCTACCGACGTCCTCGTGAGAGTAAAGACGGCTTCGATCTGCGGCACCGACCTACATATATATGGATGGGACCGCTGGTCTCAGGGGCGCATCAAGCCACCGGTCACCTTGGGGCACGAGTTTTGTGGCGTGGTTGACCGCGTCGGAGATGAAGTAACCGCCGTGCGCGTGGGCGACTTCGTCAGCGCGGAAATGCACGTCAACTGTGGGCATTGCCATCAGTGCCGTGTGGGCGAGGCGCACATTTGCCAGAACCTGCGGATCATCGGGATCGATCAGGATGGCGCATTCGCGGAGTTTGTGAAAATTCCGGCGTCCAACATCATCAAACTGGATCCCAGTATCCCCGAACATTACGGTGCCATTCTCGATCCGCTCGGGAACGCCGTCCACACCGTGCTGGCCGGTGCAATCGCCGGTAGAACCGTATTGGTGACGGGTTGCGGGCCCATCGGTTTGATGTCCATCGCCGTGGCCAAGGCCTGCGGTAGCTCCACAGTATTTGCGACCGAAACCAATGAGCAGCGGCGCGTGATGGCGAAGAGGATGGGCGCGGACGTGGTTCTGAATCCCGCGGCGGAAGATGCGGTGAAAAAAATTCTCGCGGAAACCGATAGCACCGGCGTGGATGTGCTGCTGGAAATGTCCGGCAATCCCACCGCGATTCAACAGGGCTTCCAGGCATTGCGCGCGGGAGGCCGAGCCTCATTGCTGGGCATTCCCACCGAGTCGGTCCCGCTGGACTTGGTGAATGACGTGATTTTCAAGGGCGCCACGGTACAGGGAATTTATGGCCGCCGGATGTATGAGACCTGGGTGCAGATGACCGCGTTGCTCAAGGCCGGCAGATTAAATCTGGAACCTTTGTTCGGCGAGCGCGCGCCGCTGGAGAAATTTGAAACCGCGTTTGCGAAGTTGCAGGGCGGCTTGGCTGGAAAGATTTTGCTGTACCCGGATGGCATGCCCACCTGAGACAAAGAAAATGACTCACTGCGTATTCAAGGAGGGGCGAAGAACAACATGACGGAGACGGGAGCGCAAGGTGACTAGGCAGAATCCTCTGCAATATCTGACCGATCAGTTGAGTGAGCTGCGGGCCAAAGGCGTCGCGCCGAAACTGCGCACGCTCGAAGGCGAGCAGAAGCCGGTCTGCACGTTCGACGGCAAAGAAGTCATCAACTTGGCATCCAACAACTATTTGGGGCTGACGACGCACAAGGCTTTGCGCAAGGCGGCGCTCCAAGCAGTGAAGAAATACGGCGCGGGCGCAGGCGCGGTGCGAACCATCGCCGGAACCATGAAGCTGCACATGGAATTAGAGCAGCAGATCGCGCGCTTCAAGAATGTCGAAGCCTGCGTGGTCTTTCAGTCCGGATTCACCGCGAATGCCGGAACCGTTTCGGCGGTGCTGGGCAAAGAAGACCTGATCGTTTCCGACGAATTGAATCATGCATCAATTATTGATGGCGCGCGCTTGTCTAAGGCCACGATCAAGGTCTTCAAGCACAAAGATATCGCCGACTGCGAACGAATTCTGCAGGAAACCGCCAATTGGAACGGGAACAAGCTCATCATCACGGATGGCGTGTTCTCCATGGACGGGGACATCGCGCCGCTGCCGGCGTTGTGCGATCTCGCCGAGAAATACAACTGCATCATGATGGTGGACGATGCGCACTCATCCGGTGTGCTGGGTCGCGGCGGACGCGGGACCATCGATCATTTTAATTGCCACGGCCGCGTGCACATTCAAGTCGGAACTTTGAGCAAGGCCATCGGCGCCATGGGCGGCTATGTTTGCGGCTCGCGCGACCTGATCGACTATCTTTATCTCCGCGCGCGTCCGTTCCTGTTCTCCACTTCGCATCCGCCGGCCGTGACCGCAGCCTGCCAGGCCGCCTTTACCCTACTCGATTCGCCCGAAGGCGAAAAACTCGTGAAGAAGCTGTGGGCCAATACCAAGTTTTTGAAGCGCGAGCTGAAAAAGCGTGGCTTCCAGTTCAAGGCCAGCGAGACGCCTATCATTCCAATCCATGTCGGGGACGCGGCAAAGGCATTCGAGTTTTCGCGCAAGCTGTTCGACGCCGGGGTATTTGCGCCCGCGGTGGGGTATCCGACGGTGGCCGAAGGCCAGGCCCGGCTGCGAGCGATTGTCAGTGCCGGGCATAAACGAGAACAGCTTTTGAAGGCGGCAGATATCTTGTCTGAGGTTGCCAAGCCGCTCGGCATCGTATGAAGCAAGCAGAATTGAAGTACTGGGACGACGATTTGGATAGTCCCTTGCAGTCACCAGATCTTTTAAGCTATTATAAATAAGCGGTTTAGTGTTTGGCTTCGCTCTTGCACTGATTGACAGACGAGGGAGTAGTGTCGATTTTCCCGGCCTCGGCGGTTTCCCGGAAGTTAGGGAGGACGCGTCCATGAAATCCGCAGCAAGTCTATTATTGGCAGTCGCGCTTGTTTTGGTTCTCAGCGCCAGCGCCCAGACCCCGCCCAACCTCCAGAACAGTGCCAAAACCGATCTTACAGCGCAACCTCCGGCGCCGGTGATTGCGCCCTTGGGTGTGGGGACCGTTTTCAACGCTTTGCTGAGCGATACGCTGGACACGCGGAAGACGCGTGCAGGGGATCCAGTGGCGGCGGAAATTGCTGAAGACGTGAGCTACGAGCGCTGCGTGGTTTTCCCCAAAGGCACCAAAGTAGAGGGCCACGTAGTCCGTGTGAACTCGGGTGCTGGAAAGGCCGGCTCTGCGATTTTCATTCAGTTCGATAAGGCCATGATGAAGGACGGCCAGGAAGTGATGCTGAATGCCGGCATCCAAGCCTTGGCTGTTGGCGCTATTGCCCCAATGCCTTCGGACACCGATTCCCCCAAGAGCGCCGCTCCTCATCGGCTGCCAGTGGAAAACAACACCGGCGGCTCGGGGACGAGTAACGATGCCCTGGTGGTGTCCACTATCTATGAGAGACCGCGAACGACCCTGCGGACGCCGCTGACCCCGGCACCGGCTGCCGAGGGCGAATTTACGTCCGAAGGCTTGTTCTCGCCGGAAAGCAAGGGCGCATTCGGCCGGCTAGATTTGAAGATTTATACCCCGACGTCGGAAGGTTCGCACGGAACGGTGCTGTTGTCGGCGCGTAAGAACATGCGTTTGGATAGCGGTACGCATCTGCTCCTGGTTGTGCAGCCGCCGCCGACGGACGAACCCGAAGGGTCCTCTGCCAGCTCCCTCGACCTGGATCCTCAATAGCCCAGTCCGCATTCGGCTCGCAAGATTAATTGCAGGAGGTTTCTGCTTATGAGATTCCACCGAATTGCGCCATTTTTGACGCTCGCATATTGCTGTTTCCATCTCGCCGCGCATGCGCAGCAAGGCGCGGCTGGCAGCAGCGGCGAGAGCCAGGGATCGCTGGCGCCAGGAATGCCGATTTACGCGGACCTCAAGTCCGGCCTCGATTCCAAAAAAGCGAAAAATGGCGACGCGGTCAACGCACAAACCAGCGAAGCGGTGAAGTCCAGCGATGGCCGGACGATTTTGCCCAAAGGCACCAAGCTGATTGGTCATGTCGCACAAGCGACGGCAAAATCGAAGGGCGACGGGCAATCGGCGCTGGGGATTATTTTCGACAAGGCCATTCTGAAGGATGGCGGAGAGGTTCCGCTGTCGGCGGGCATTCAGGCATTGGCATCGCCCGCCACGTTCTCGTCGGTGCCTGATGCGGGTCCGCCGCAGAGCACCGCAAATATGGGGACTACGCAGACCTCGCCGATGGGCCGCAGCGGCCCGCCTGCCAATGCTCCGCAGACGGGCGTGCCGGATGGTCGTGTGGCCGCGCCTGGAAGCGATCAGCCCGCACTAAGTCCGAACAGCCGCGGGGTGATCGGAATGCATGGCTTGACGCTGGCGGCAGCGAGAGTGGATAACGCGATCGTGTCGACGGTTTCGTCCGACGGCAAGAATGTACACCTGGATAGCGGAACGCGGATGCTGCTGGTAACGCAGCCGGCGCCCGAAGTTCCGGCGCAGTCGCAGTAGGGTAAGCGGCGAGCCTAGCGCGCGTTTTGCTCCTTGTATCGCATTGCTGTATTTGAGCTTAGTCGGGCAACGCCATTTTAGCGAGGGCCGGGTGGTTCCGTCAGATCTGGTGATTTCGGACACCGTCCCCGTTGTTTTTTCAAGAGTCTGCAGTTGACTGATGGCGTTGGACTTATTTCATTATTTCGATCGATGAGTTTCGTGTGAGTCCTGTAATGGTCTGATAGCAGACAACTTAGACTTACGACATGCGAAACTCAAAGAGCAGCAATCCTGCCGCCCGTAAGTTGTCCAGAGGTATACAAGAAAGGTACTTCATTGTAAAGATAAATACTTCCTGGCGCCCGCTGGGGAGTGTCGGGGTGCGGCAGCCAATCCTGGCGGGCCCCTCGCTTACAAGACCGGATGTTCCACTGCTCAATCCAAGTCGAGGTAAGGAGGGGCCGAGATCCAGGTTCGGCCGCAGGTGAGACTGCAGTTACTTGTGGTCCTTTACTTCGACGGTGACGCGCATCCACGGGTGGATGCAGCACTGGAAGTAATGCTCGCCTTTGGACAGCTCACCGACCTGGAGCTGGCTGCCCTGGAGGATGCGAGTGCGGGCGACAGCGAGATTCTTGAAGCCATCGTTGCACTCGGGAACAGTGGGCTGACCGTTATTGAGCGGGGGAATGAAACCGCCGCCGAACTGCTTCACTTCGGTGAATGTGTGGGGCTCGCCACCCTGGTTGGTGACGATGATCTGGGAGCCCTTCTTGACGCGGACTTCGTCCGGCTCGAAGTCCCAGTTGGGGTCAGGGGTTCCGTTGCCGGCCTCCTTGAATAGGTCCTGCAGCGTGGTGGCGAATCCCAGCGGGGCCAGGGCGATATTCTTGCAAAAGTCGGGACCCAGACCGGGGTTTGGGTTTGTGGGTGACGGATGGGGGTCCCTGTTAAAAGATTCGGGATCGCATTCGTCCAAGGCTACGATCTGAACCGGATTTGAATCGTCTTGCGGGGTGCCCTTGTAGTTTTGCGCGGCGCCCTTGTTCGGGCAGACCAGCAGCAGCGCGAAAATGGCCAGCGCGTATGAGCTTGTTTTGTGTTTCATTCTTTCTCTCCTGAAATTGTTGAATTTCGTCTGGTGCAACCTGCCGGGATAGAGGCACACGGGATACCAGCGCTGCGGTGGTTTAGTGTCGGAGAATCAGCGAGTTAAGCGTTGGAGTAGAGTGCAGGAGTCGCGAGTTTTCGTCAGTTTCGAGTTTTCGCGTACCGGTGTCGTGAGCGCAGGACCGAAGGCAAGACGTTTTTGTGGGGGCTAAATTCCTGCTACCTGTGGCTCAGATTATGATCACTGACGACATCGTGGTTCCGTCGCCGCCGTCCACGGCTGCGGCAATCCTCTCATCCAGCAGTCCAGATCAATGCGCGTGGCAAGAACCGCGCCTTCTGAGTGAACCCGGCCACTCACGTCCTTCATGTCGTAGCTGATGGGCCGCTTGCGAACATCTAGTCCGATGTAATACATACCGCGCATGCGGGAGCCTCCTTGGGGTCTCTGAATCAGCGTCCGCTGAGTTCAGCTCTTGTACACCAAGCGCTCCTCCTTTGATCCATGCATTCAACCTTACCGGGACTTAGGGTAATTTCCGAGTTGCCGACAGTCCCGGAGTCGGTCCGTCAATGACCACAAGTGTTTATCGATAGCAACTTGCCGACTCCGGTTTACCCGTAACCCGTCTAATCCTGGAACAACTTACCAGAACGCCCTTGTATTGACTGGTCATGGCCAGCTTTTGAGTACTTGGCTCGGAACTAATCGTTCAAGTCCCGATAAACGCTTCCGGACAAGTGCAAATCGGACCTCACCTCCGGAATCTCATTCGGTATGGTCCTTGCGCTGCGCAACCCACCGTTGTTTGTCGCTGCGCAACCCAACTGCGTTTGTCGGAGCTGAAGGTCCGACGCGGTGCCAAGATCGCGTGAAAGGCCGCCCGTAGGAAGCAGTTGCGGGCTTCCCGGCGGGAAAGTGGGTACGAGGGGCTTTGCTATACTCGCGGGATGGCTACTGCGGGCGCGAAGAAGTTGTTTTTGATCGATGCGATGGCGCACGTTTATCGGGCGTTTTATGCGCCCATGGTGCGGATGAATGCGCCGAGCGGGCTGCCCACCAAGGTTCCGTTCCTGTTCAACAATATATTGCGGCGGTTGATCAAGGACTATCAGCCGGACTATATCGGCGTGGTGTTTGATACGTCCAAGCCCACCTTTCGCGACAAACTTTTCGAGAAATACAAGGCCGCGCGGGCGCCTATGCCCGATGAGTTGTCGCAGCAGCTGCCATACGTGCGGCGGCTATGCGAAGGGTTGTCGCTGGAGATGATCGAGCGCGATGGGTTTGAAGCTGACGACCTGCTGGGGGCTCTGGCAGAGCAGGCCGCGAAGCAACGGCTGGATGTGCTGGTGGTTACGAATGATAAGGACATGATGCAACTGGTCGGCGACGGAGTGCGCGTGTTGCGGCCGGGTACTGGCGGAATGAAGAACGATGTGATCGTGGACCGCGCGAAGGTGCAGGAGATCCTGGGAGTTACGCCGGAGCAAGTTGTGGATTACATGGCGCTGTTCGGCGACAGCATCGACAACATTCCGGGGGCGAAGGGGATCGGGGAGAAGGGTGCGGCGGAACTGATCCAGAAGTACGGGACCGTGGAGAGCGCGCTGGATCATGCGGACGAAGTGCCGAATAAACGGTATCGCGAAGCCTTACAGCAGCAGCGGGAACAGGTGCTGCTGTCGAAGCAGCTGGCGAAGATCGCGACGGATGTTCCGGTGCCGCTGGAACTGGAGAAGCTAAAGCGGCGCGAACCGAATGTGGAGATTTTGACGACGCTGTACCGGGAGCTGGGATTCAATTCGCTGCTGAAGGAGCTGGGCTCGGAAGTTGTGGCTGCGGCGGCAGCGAACGAGCAAGCGGCGGTTGCGACGGACTACAAGCTGTTGGCGACGGTGGAGGAGTTTCGCGGATACCTGGCGAAGCTGCCGACGAAGCAGCCGATCGCGGTGTGGTTCAACCTGGAGACGGGAGAGCGGGCAGCGGAGGGATTCGGCACGCGCGTGGCGTCGATCGAGGTTTCGTCGAAGGCGGGCGAGGGCCGATCGGTGTGGATGGACGAGAAGGGCGAGGCGTTGAAGGCCCTGGCGCCGCTGCTGACGGAAGCGAAGCGGCCGAAGATTGTACACGATCCGAAATTGTTTCAGATTCTGGCGGGGCGCGTGGCGAACATCCAGCACGCCACACAGATTTATTCGTATCTGCTGCGCCCGACGACCGGCAACCACAATCTTGCGGACGTGGTGATGCGGCAGTTTAACGTGATGCTGGGTGGCGGGGCCGGCGAGCGAGCGGATTATATGCAGCGGCTGGCGCCGTTGTTGCGCGCGGCAGTGGGAGAGGCGCAGGTGGTGGAGGCGTACGAAAAGATCGATCTGCCGGTGGCGGCGGTCATCGCGGATGTAGAGCGGGCGGGGATTCGCGTGGATCCCAAGGCGCTAGATGCGATGTCGCAGACGATGGAAAAAGAGGTGCGGCGTCTGGAGAAGGAAATCTGGGAGCTGGCGGGCGCTGAATTTAACGTGAATTCGCCGACACAGCTGGCGGAGATCTTGTTCGACAAGCTGGGATTGCAGGCGCCGTTCAAGCGCGGGAAGGGCCGGGTACGGTCAACAGCGGCCGAAGTGCTGGAGGATCTGGCCGAGCAGCACGCCATTCCGGCGAAGGTGATCGAGTATCGAGAAGTTGCAAAGCTGAAGTCGACGTATGTGGACGCATTGCCGAAATTGATTCACAAGGAGACCGGGCGGCTGCATACCAGCTTTTCGCAGGCGAGCACGGCAACCGGGCGGCTGAGTTCGTCGGATCCGAATCTGCAGAACATTCCGATACGCACGGAGCTGGGACGGGAGATTCGCGCGGCGTTTGTGGCGGAGCCGGGTAAGGTGCTGATCGGAGCGGACTATTCGCAGATTGAATTGCGGGTGATGGCGCATTTTTCGAACGACGCGGTTTTGCTGGAGGCGTTTCGGAACGGGGAGGATATTCACGCGCGTACGGCGCAGGAGGTTTTTGGAGTGGGGCCGATGGCGCAGACCGGCGAGCACCGGCGGGCGTCGAAGGCCATCAATTACGGAATTATCTATGGGTTGTCGCCGTTCGGGCTGGCGCAGCAGTTGGGGATTCCGCAGAAAGAGGCGGCGCAATTCATCAGCGCGTACTTTACGCGGTACCGGGGGGTCAAAGAATATCTGGACAATGTGATTACCGAGACGCGGAAGAGCGGCGTGGCGAAAACGTTGTTTGGGAGGATCCGGCCGATTCCGGAGATCAATTCGCCGCAAATTCAATTGCGAAATTTTGCGGAGCGCACGGCGTTGAATTCACCGCTTCAGGGGACGGCGGCGGATTTGATCAAGATGGCGATGATCTCCATCGATCAGCGGCTGGCGGCGGAGAAGTTTGAGGCGAAGATGATTTTGCAGGTACACGATGAGCTTTTGTTTGAAGCGCCGAAGAAGGAGAGCGACCGGGTGGCGGAGCTGGTGCGAGAAGAGATGGAAAATGTGTACAAGCTGGCAGTGCCGCTGGTGGTGGAGGTTTGCGTGGGGCCGAACTGGCGGGATATGGATTGATTGTGAGATTTGAAGGCGATCTGAAAGTGCGCATTTGTGGTGTTTGTTTGGAAGCGAAGTTTCTTTGGTTCGAGGAAGGATTTTGCTGAGGTGGTGGAATCTAAACCCGCCCCCTTAGTCGAAGGGTGCGGCACCCCGTTTTTGGCTAAAAGGTCAATCCTCGTTAGGGAACAAGAGCTTCGGTTGCGGAAAGTATAAGCTTGCCATCTGTTAGAGTGATATCGACCCCCACAGGATCGGGAACAACAATGAAACGCGCCTGGTCGATTGCTATTGGCATGCTGGTGTTGGTTGTTGCGGCAGGTTGCAAGAGCGGGACCGCCGGGAAGGTGATCTCCGTCCAGATTCAGCCGACGAGCATCAATGCGGTGATATCGACGACGGTACAGTTCACCGCGAAGGTTGCGGATACATTCAACCAGGAGGTTACCTGGAGCGTAGTGGGGGGAAGCGCCAAGGGAACGATTTCGGCGAGCGGGCTGTATACGGCGCCGGCAACGGTGCCGACGCCGGCACAAGTGACGATCATGGCGGTGTCGCAAAAGGATAAGACCAGAACTGCGACGGCGGTGGTGACGGTGACGGCGACGGCTACGCCACCGGTGGTGACGGTGGTGATCTCACCGCGTGCGCCGCAAGTGGCGAACTACGGGACGCAGCAGTTCACCGCGGTGGTGTCGGGGGTTGCGAACACGGGAGTGACGTGGCAAGTGAATGGAGTAACGGGCGGGAGCCAGTCGTTGGGGTTCATCTCGAGCACAGGGCTATACGTGGCACCGGGCAGGGTTCCGACGGCGCCAGATGGAACAGGAAATGTAACGACGACGACGTTTCTGGTGACGGCCGTTTCGCAAGCGGATGCGACGGCCTCGAGCTCAGCAGCGGTGACCATCGTTCCGGGCAATCAAAACGCGCAGTCGGGAGCGATCCAACTGGGCACTTCGGGCAGCAATGTCAAGGATACGAGCACCAGCGGAACAAGCCTGTTCTGCTGCGGCGGGACGCTAGGCGCGCTGGTGAGCCTGAATGGAACGCAATACATTCTGAGCAACACGCATGTGTTGGCGCGCAGCGATGCCGCGGCGGTGGGTGAGGCGATCACGCAACCGGGCTTAATTGATGTGAACTGCGATGAGACCGCCACGACGACGGTGGCGAATCTAACGAAGTTTGCGAACCTGGAGACGGAGAGCCATACGGCGGCGTCGTCCAATGTCGATGCGGCGATCGCGCAGATCGTGTCCGGGAAAGTGGACACTTCGGGAAATGTCCTTTATCTGGGAGCGACCGCGGACGCAAATGGAGTGCCAGCAAGTGGGGCGCCCCATGCAGGGTCGGGCGTGGCACCCACAGTGAATATGGCGGTGGCGAAGAGCGGCAGGTCCACGGGTTTGACGTGTTCGGCGGTCAGCGCAGTGAACACCAGCACGAGTATCGATTACACCAAGAATTGTGACGGGACGGGCACGCCGTTTACGGTGAACTACAAGAATCAGATTGTGGTGTCCGGGGATTTCGGCGGTCCGGGAGATTCGGGATCGCTGATTGTCACGCAGAATACAGCGGATCCGGTGGGACTGTTGTATGGCGGGTCGGACGCGGACGCGGTGGCGAATCCGGTGGGTCCGGTGTTGAATTTTTTCGCCACTGGCGGGAATACGGTGACCTTTGTTGGAGGAACGACGCATCCGGTGATCGGGTGTACGCTGCCGAATGCGCCGCAGTCGGTTTCGAAGATCGTACCGACAAGCACGGTAAGCGCAGAGGGAATGACCAAGGCGATAGCGGTGCGCGATGCGCGTTCGGCGGAGTTGCTGGCGCCTCCGGAGGTACAGGCAGTGGGCGTCGGAGGTAGTTATGACAATCCGGCGGAAGGCGCGATTGTATTTTTTGTGACCAAAGGGCAGCCGCACGCGGATATTCCAGCGCAAATTGATGGAGTTCGGACGCGGATCGTGGAAGGCGATTTGTTTCCGCGGCGCGGCGCGATTTCGGCGGTCGATAGCGCTGCGAACGAGCAATCTGCAGCTGCCGCGCCGCAGGCGCTTTCGAGGATTTCGCCGTCCGAGTATGAGCGCGCCAAAGTGGTGCACGGGGCGCATGCGGATGAATGGATGCAACAGGCGGGCGTGCAGGGAGTGGGGATTACGTCGAGCGTGGACGCGCCTGGAGAAGCGGCACTGATGATTTTTGTGATACGAGGAGCGAAGCATCCGTCGATTCCCGCGGTGATTGACGGATTGCGGACGCGCGTGCGGCAATCGAGCAGGTTTCGCGCAGGAACTAGCGGGACAGAATCGCGGCGAGCATGCCGTGTGCCGGCGCCGAATAAGGCGGCGGATCACCGCGTTTCAAATGGCGGTGCTCTCAACAGGCGCATGCAGTAGTTCATCTCTGGGAACCGGCCGTTAATCAGGGAGCGCCGGGTTAAACCGGCATGTTGTAAGGAATGAAAGAGTCCTACAAGAAAGGAGACAGCGACTCCATCTTGGCCCTCAGTCTTGCGGGAGACATCGTGAGGTGTCGCTCGAAGCG